>Ga0067045_1002408_pt1 | contig 149539 bp, 134 predicted proteins | sample TerdegcTABiofilm_FD_59184 | JGI IMG/M metagenome (GOLD analysis project Ga0067045, IMG submission 59184) | Combined Assembly of (Gp0054472, Gp0054536) Wastewater bioreactor microbial communities from Singapore -Terephthalate degrading... | reverse complement strand
CTATCCTGTCCATTGGCTGCTGCTGCCGCCGCTCTGGTGTGGCAGGTGAATCCGACCTTTACCAATATGCAAGTTTTAAACGCTCTGCGCCAAACCGCCAGCAGAAATGCAAATCCCGATAATGCATATGGTTGGGGAATTATCGATGCCTATGCCGCCGCTTTTCAGGTCACTTCGCATCGCACCATTCCTGATCCGGTTTCCAATAACTTTATGCTTTATGCCAATTATCCCAATCCTTTTAATCCACGAACCACGATCAGTTTTGAACTTCCTCGAAGCGTAGAAATTCAGATTGCCGTCTATAATGCGGCGGGAGAATTAGTCCACATACTGTTCAATGGAGTATTGCCGGCTGGCAAACATCAGCAGGCGTGGAATGCGGCTCAATTAAGTTCTGGTATGTACTATATCACATTGACTGCTGAAGAATCCCGTTTGGTGCGCAAGGCTTTGCTTCTGAAATAGAATCCGGAGTAGTCTTAACAAAATTTTTGTTTTTTCATTTTTGAAAACTCAGATTTAATAAGATATGGTCAAGGTATGGGTACAGATGATAAAATTGTTCCCTATCCGATTGATGGTGTGCTTGATCTTCATACTTTCCAGCCTCGAGAAATAAAAGATCTCATTTCTGAATATATTTCAGTCTGTCAAGAACGCGGGTTGCTTCAAATAAGAATTATCCACGGTAAGGGAACGGGAACTTTGCGGCGATTGGTACACTCTTTATTGGAAAAAGATCCGCGGGTGGTGGATTACTGGCAGGAGGGTGGCAGTGCCGGTTCCTGGGGGGCAACGATTGTCAGTCTGAAAGCCAGAGGGAGAGAGTGAAATTTTCAATAAGATAAAAAAGCAGCAGAAGAAGATTTTCACACACATCATACCTACTCAAACCACTTCATTGATGAAAAATGACTATTTGTTTTTTCCAGGTTGATTTCAGGGTAAATTTTGTTTTATTATGAAAATATAAAATCATCATTTTGGTAAATTTTTAGTTTATTGAAGGTGTTAAATAAATCTGTTTGAAGCTGGTGAGGATAAAAAAATGTCTGATCAGAAGAACGATTTTTTACGCGAGAAAATGGGAGAAGAAAATTTTCGCAAAGTGCAGAAAATTGGGAATTCTGCGCTGAATGAGTTTTTAGAAAAATATATTGCTCTTCTTAATCCGGCCAAAGTATTTGTCTGTGCCGACGAACCAGCTGATTTTCAATATATCCGGGAGAAAGCTAAACGGGGTGGGGAAGAGGAAAAATTATCTATGGAAGGTCACACCGTCCATTTTGATAATTACTATGATCAGGCGCGGGATAAAAAAAATACTGCTATTCTTCTTTCCAGGGGAAAGAAGCTGGATAAATTTATTTCCACTCTGGATCGAGAACCCGCTTTAAAAGAAATTCATCAGATCCTGCAAAATATTATGCAAGGCAGAGAATTATTGGTTTGTTTTTTCTGTCTGGGACCAACCCATTCTGAATTTTCTATTCCGGCGGTACAGCTAACCGATTCAGCCTATGTGGCACACAGTGAGGATCTTTTATATCGCCCGGGTTATCAGGAATTTATTCGGCAAGGCAACCGGGCGCGATTTCTAAAATTTGTTCATTCACAGGGTGAACTGGATGATCGAAAGACCTGCAAGAATCTGGATCAGCGGCGGGTTTATATCGATCTGGAAGACGAAATAGTATATAGTGCTAACACGCAATACGGCGGGAATTCTATTGGGCTTAAAAAACTGGCCATGCGTCTGGCCATCCATCGGGGTTCTCAGGAAGGATGGCTCACTGAACATATGCTGATCATGGGAGTTCATGGACCTCAGAATCAGGTTACTTATTTCACTGGCGCTTTCCCTTCTCTGTGCGGAAAAACTTCTACAGCTATGTTAGAAGGTGAGACCATTGTGGGTGATGATATTGCTTATTTGCGAAAAATTAATCAGGAGGTTCGGGCAGTTAATGTGGAGAAAGGAATTTTCGGCATAATTATGGGGATAAACTCCAAGGACGATCCTATCCAATGGAAAGCGTTGCATTCACCGAATGAAGCTATTTTTTCGAACGTTCTCATTACTCCGGATGGACAGCCCTTCTGGGTAGGAAAGAACCAACCGATACCAGCGAAGGGACGCAATCATTCCGGCGAATGGTATCCCGGAAAGAAAGACGCCGCAGGAAAAGAAATTCCAGCATCACATCCGAATGCTCGCTTTACCATTTCACTGAGTGCTATGCATAACTTAGATCCGCTGGCGGACGATCCGAGGGGAGTAAAAATTGGGGGAATAGTTTTTGGAGGACGAGATGCGGATACTTCGGTACCGGTAGAGGAAGCTTTCAATTGGAATCATGGAATCATTACCAAAGGAGCCGCCCTGGAATCTGAGACAACGGCGGCCACTCTCGGAAAAGTAGGTGTGCGGGAATTTAATCCCATGTCCAATCTCGATTTTCTTTCCATCTCTATCGGAAAGTACATCCAGAATAATTTAAATTTTGGAAACGACTTGCCGGCTGCTCCCAAAATTTTTGCCGTTAATTATTTCTTATTGGACAGTTCAGGTAAATTTTTAAATGAGAAAAATGATAAAAAAATCTGGTATAAATGGATGGCACTACGTGCCAATCATCAAACCGATGCGGTACGAACTCCTACTGGTTGGATTCCCAGATACGAGATTCTGAAAGCACTGTTTCAGCAGGTCTTAGATAAAGATTACCGCCCTGAAGATTACCAGCAACAATTTACCATTCGTATTCAGGAGAACTTAAATAAAATAGATCGAATCTGTGAAATTTATCGAAGTTTGTTAGATATTCCTTCGGCGGTGTTTACTGAACTGGAGGCCCAGCGGAAACGTCTTCAGGCAGCAATGAGCAAATTTGGAAAATATATCAATCCGTTCACACTGGCTGAAACAACCATTCATTAAACACGGCTCTACTTTTTTTCCTGAAATTTGATTAAAGATAGGTGGGTAAGAAAAAAATACAACAGGCCTTTCTGTTTAAAAAATACTTGGCAGTGCTTTTGAAAAAATCTTGATTTTATTTAGACTGTCGTTTATATTCGAAGGCTTAATTAACGATTTTGTATTCACATGGCGAAAACGATTGCGATTGCGAATCAAAAGGGTGGGGTAGGTAAAACAACTACCGCCGTGAATCTGGCCTCCTGTCTGGCCATCGCGGAAAAAAAAACTTTACTTATTGATATTGATCCGCAAGCCAATGCCACATCGGGTTTGGGAATCGACTCTCGATCACTGAATACCAGTATCTACGATATAATCATTAATCGGGAGTCAGTTGAATCGGCTTTGATTTCCACCAAAGTACCCAATCTGGAACTACTTCCTTCCCATATCAATCTGGTGGGAGCGGAAGTGGAGTTAGTTCAGGTGATCGCCCGGGAAAGGCTATTACGGGAAGCAATTAAATCGATAAAAAATCATTTTGATTATATGATTATTGACTGTCCACCTTCATTGGGTATTTTAACCTTGAATGCCCTGACCGCTGCTGATGGAGTCATTATTCCAATTCAATGCGAATATTATGCGCTGGAAGGACTCAGTCAATTATTGAACACCATCAAGTTGGTGCAAAAGCATCTGAATGAAAATTTAATAATCACCGGTGTTCTCCTCACTATGTATGATCATCGGTTGAATCTTTCGAATCAGGTAGCCAATGAGGTGAGAAAATTTTTCAGGGATAAAGTCTACGAAACAGTAATTGCACGGAATGTGCGCTTGAGCGAAGCCCCCAGTTTTGGTCTTCCCATTCTTATGTATGATGCGACTTCCTCTGGGGCTACCAATTATATGAAACTTGCAGAGGAGCTGCTGGCGGATGAAAACTAAAATTAGACTGGGTAAGGGACTGGAAGCTCTTATCTCAACTCCGGTAGATCAAATTACTCCTAAAATGAAAAAAGCCTTGCATGAAGTGGATGTGGCTTTGATTGATCCGAATCCTTATCAACCACGTATGGATATGGATAGTGAGGCTTTTGAAGAGCTGAAAAAATCGGTGCAAGAGAAGGGAATTATTCAACCGATTGCGATTCGGCCAAGCTCGGATGGGCGGTATCAACTGATTGCTGGTGAACGTCGGCTTAAAGCAGCCATTGCGGTGGGACTTAAATGGATACCGTCCTACATCATTGAAGTGACCAATGATGAAGAAATGCTGGAAATGGCGTTAATTGAGAATGTGCAGCGGGAGCACCTGAATCCGATCGATCTGGCCAAAGGCTACCAACGCTTAATCGATGAGATCAAGTTGACGCAGGAAGAGGTGGCAGAAAAAATTGGGAAAGACCGGGCAACGGTTGCTAATGTGATTCGCTTGCTCAAACTGCCTGAACCCATACAGGACAGTATCCGTAAAGGTGAGATACGCGAAGGGCATGCTCGAGCTTTATTGGGGCTCACCGATATCAGTCAACAGTTGGAATTATGGAGAAAATGTGTGAAGCATGGATATTCCGTGCGTCGGGTTGAGGATGAAGTAAAAAAAATCAGAAATAGTTCTCCTCAAGCCGATTGGCAAAAACATGCCCGAAAAAAATCACCTTTTATCAGCCGCATGGAGAGCGTCCTGCGTGAAAAATTTGGAACGCAGGTGAAAGTCCGCACCAAGAAGGATGGGGGAACAATAGAAATATTTTTCTATTCTCGGGAAGATTTAGATCGATTATTAGAATTGTTCGATGAAATTAAAGTATAAAATCAGCAGATTATAAATGGCGCATAAAAAACATAAACGCAAATTTCTTAACATTGTGCTGATCCCGGATGGGGAGTCGGTCCCAAAAACATACCGCGTGCGTATAACGGTATTAAATGTGGTTTTGGGTCTTTTGGCGCTTTTGTTGGTGGCGATACTCATCGGAGCCGTCACTTATGGAAAACTTTTACAGCAGGCCTATGAGAATATCGTTTTGCGTGAGAAAAATGAGCAACTCATACAGCAGTTGCAAAAAGTAAACGAATTAGATGCTGAACTGAACAATTTGAAAAATTTCGGGCGCAAAGTTCAGAATAGCTTAATTGGATATGTTAACCTGCAATCTGGAAATGAAGGGAAGATCTCCCAGAAAAATCTTGAGCCCTCTTTCAATTCCTCTACTTTTTCAACCCTTAATTTTGTTCCGATGAAAAGTCCGGTGACTGGTTTTGTCAGCCAGGAGTTTACAAAAAATATTCATAACGGAATAGATATTGTGGCGCCTGAGGGGACACCCATTGTAGCTGCCGGCGCAGGAACGGTTCTTTTTGTAGGTTGGACAGTGGATGGTGGCAATACTATCGTCATTGGACACCAGGGAGGTTATTATACCTATTATAAACATAATCTTCGCAATATTGTCGTGGAGAATCAAACAGTAGAGCAAGGAGAAGTAATTGGTTATCTGGGGAATTCTGGTCTGAAATCGTTTGGCCCTCATCTACATTTTGAAATTTGGAAAGATGGGGTTCCCATCGATCCCAAGATTCTGATTAGAGAATTATTCAAGTAAACGATCGATAGTAAGAGGAGAATCATACTATGTCAGCTAAATTTAAAAATGGCGATGATAGTTCAAAAATGAGCAACGAGTTGAATCTTATTGGAGTAGGCACTTATGTGGAAGGGACAGTTGAAACAAAAGGAAGCCTGCGGATAGATGGACGAGTGAAGGGAGCGGTAAAAACCGGGGAAACGCTCACGATCGGCGGCAAGGGAGAAGTCTCAGGGGAGATTCAAGCGCGAATGGCCATCGTGGGAGGCAAAATTGAAGGTGATATCAGGGTTGATGAAAAATTGGTTTTGGAATCCAATTCAATCTTAATTGGCAATCTAAAAGCGAAAAAATTAGTGATCGATGAGGGAGCACTCTTTCAAGGGAAATCGGATATGGGTGCCACGAAGAGCGCTAAACCTGCTCCACCTTCTATCGATTTCCAGCCTAAGGGGGACACCCGAGGTGCGCAAAATTTTCCGGAAAGCCCCAAATAGTTTATCGTCGTCTGAAAAAAAAATTAAGAATATTGAAAGTTTTGCTGAATCCTACCGCAAAATTGCGCCTTACCTGAATATCGGAGTGGTTATGGCCGGATCGGTGATCTTTTTCGTCTGGCTGGGAATTACCCTGGATGACTACTGGGGAACTTACCCCTGGTTGACCGTAGTGGGTGCATTTTTGGGAATTTTTACTGGTTTTTATCATTTTATCAAAACCATTCAGAGTGAAGAGAAAAAAAATGAATAATTGATCAGCCATCGGAAAAACCGCTTTCACTTGGCGGCAAAAGAATCTTCATTGTCCACCCAATATTCCAAATTTAACCTTTAAAAATTAAGCGTTTTTTTAATCCTCAGAATTTATTATAATCTCTTGACATATGCGCTGAATAAACAGAGATTAACAGTTGATGAAAGGATACAATTTGGTTTTGTTTACACCATGAAATTTGTGATTTTTTTTAAAAATTGTTTTTATTTATTTGCGGTTTTTGCGATATTTTTAACCTTTTTAATGCTTACAGGTTTACTGGGTAAGGAAGTTCTTGCGGCCTGGATAGGCCTGGGTCTGGCAGTGATAAATTTTTTAATGGGTGCCGCTATTCTCTCGTGGGGAGCGTCTCGTAGTGATAAAGACTTTTACGGATCTTTTTTAGGTGGAATGATTGTTCGATTTGCCCTGATATTTTTCATGCTCTGGATAGGTATTACATACTTTCAGCTGAATACTCTTATTCTCATAAGTTCTTTATTGATTTCTTATTCAGCATTCTTATTCCTGGAAATCTGGTTGATTCATAAATATTCTCTCACTATAAGGAAGCAGTAAATGACCGATACCCTGCTGGTAGCCGAACCAATGGAAAAAAAAGAGCAGATGGATATGGGTGAGTATATCATCCATCATTTGCAGGATTCCCATGATTGGAATATATTCGGTTATCATATTCATCTTCCGACTTTTCCTCCGGTACGCTTCCTTGGACTGGAATTAGATTTTTCCATCACCATGCATGTGGCAATGATGTGGATTGTTTCTCTCATACTAATACTCACCTTTGGATTGTTGTTTCGTAAGAAGCGCCTGGTTCCAACCGGTTTTGCGGCGATTCTGGAAGCGGTCGTTTTATTCATACGTGATGAAATCGCCATTCCCAATGTTGGCTTAAAAGATGGAAAAAAAATGACCCCTCTGTTATGTACTATGTTTTTCTTCATCCTCAGCTGCAATCTGATCGGTTTAATCCCCCTGTTCGGTACCGCCACCGGGAACATCACCGTAACGGCTTCCCTGGCCATCATCACCTTTTTTACTACTCAAATTATGGGGATGGTTAAGAACGGTATCTTTGGTTATTTCAAAAATTTAGTGCCTCATGGAATTCCATTTCCTCTGATGTTTATCATCGTTCCCATCGAAATTTTTGGATTGTTCACCAAACCTTTCGCCCTGGCTATGCGTCTCTTTGCGAATATGATTGCTGGTCACACCGTGATTTATGCCTTAATCGGTTTGATCATTGCCATCGGTAGCGTGTTGGTAGCTCCCTTTGCGATTGTATTCGCCATCTTTATAAATTTTTTAGAGATATTGGTGGCATTTATTCAGGCCTATATTTTCACCATGTTGTCATCACTTTTTATTGGTATGGCCATGCATCCTGAACATTAAAGAATTTGTTAAATGAATTGAAACCTGGAAAATTAATTGATGAGGAGAATTGTATGAGTGATTTATCATTTGCGTATCTGGCGGCAGGAATCGGGGCAGCTTTTGTAGCCATCGCTACGGGATTAGGGATTGGAAGGATTGGTAGTGCGGCGATGGAAGGTACTGCCCGCCAACCGGAAGCAGCCAATGCGATCCGGACTTCGATGATTATTTCAGCGGCCCTGATTGAAGGAGTCGCCTTCTTCGGTCTGGTGATTTGCTTCTTATTAAGTTTGAAGAAATAATCATTTAAATTAAGAAGGTATTTTATGCTGCAGTTAGAACCCGGAATGATGATCTGGACCTGGATTACTTTTTTTGTGTTATTTTTAATCTTATTACGAGTAGCCTGGAAACCTTTGCTGACCGCGGTGGAGAATCGTGAAAAGTCTATTTCCGATTCCCTGCGAAGAGCAGAGGAAGCGAAAAGTGAGGCGCAAAAGTTGCTGGATGAACAGCAAAATCAATTGCGGGCGACTCAGGAAGACATCCAGAAAATGATGAAAGAAAGTAAAGAGTTGGCAGAAAAGATCAAAACGGAAATGCTGGAAAAAGCCCGTGCCGAAGCGCAAAAATTACAGCAAAGAGCCAGGGAAGATATCGAAAGAGAAACAGAAGCGGCTATCGTGCAACTGAAAAAACAGGTCGCCGATTTAGCCATCCAGGCGGCTTCACGCTTACTACAGGAAAATCTGGATGAGAAAAAAAATCGGGAATTGGTTGATAATTATATCAAAGAGCTCGACCAGCTGGGAAAAAACTGAGAGGATGAGTCAGTGTTCGGATCACGAGTATCAAGACGATATGCGAGAGCACTGTTTTTGCAGGCTCAAGAGAATAAATTGATCGATACCGTCGAAAAGGATCTGAGTTACGTGAAGGAGATCATCGAAAAATCGAAAGATTTTTCGGCAGTAATGCTTTCACCGGTTATCCCCAGTGCCGAAAAAAAGAAAATTTTTACTGAAATTTTTAAACAGAAATTGCATCCCCTCAGCCTGAATTTCCTCTATCTGCTGCTAAATAAAGGACGCGAGAAATTTCTTCTGGATACCATCTGGAATTTTTCGCGGTTCATTGATGACTATCGGGGAATTGTGCGGGGTCAACTCTTCACCGCTCACCCCTTAACTCCCAATCAACTGGAAGAACTTAAAAAAAAGCTGGATAGAATTACCGGAAAGAATGTTCAACTTAACCAGCAAGTAGACCCCTCTTTGATTGGCGGTTTTGTGGTGAAACTGGATGATACCATTATCGATTCCAGTATCCGGAATCAATTAGTCAAAATGAAGAATGTGATGATTTCACGCTAAAATAAAGTATTTAATTAAAAGGATTACCCATGGCTGTTGAAGTAAAACCAGACGAGATATCCTCGATTCTTAAAAAGCAAATCACCGGTTTTGAAAAAGAGACCGATATTTATGATGTGGGCACTGTCCTGCAAGTGGGAGATGGAATCGCCCGGGTCTATGGTTTATCAAATGTGATGGCCGGAGAGTTGGTAGAATTTCCCCACCAGGTAATGGGATTGGTGTTAAACCTGGAAGAAGATAATGTCGGTTGTATTCTTTTTGGTGAGGATTTTCTGATAAAGGAAGGCGATACGGTTCGCCGCACCAAAAGGATTTTACAGGTTCCGGTTGGAAAAGAACTGTTAGGTCGGGTCGTCAATCCACTGGGAGAACCCAAAGACGGCAAAGGAACGATTAAGACGGATAAATTCAATCCGGTGGAAAGGAAAGCGCCAGGTGTTCTGTACCGTCAACCGGTGAAAGAACCTTTGCAGACCGGCATAAAAGCAATAGATTCGATGATTCCCATCGGTCGTGGACAGCGAGAATTAATCATTGGCGACCGGCAAACTGGTAAGACTGCTATTGCGATTGATACTATCATCAACCAGAAATATACCCATGAGACCGATTCACCGGTGTACTGCATTTATGTTGCTATTGGTCAAAAAGCATCGACGGTAGCCAGAGTGGTAAAAATCCTGGAAGATCACGGGGCGATGGAATATACCATTGTGGTTTCAGCAGATGCCAGTGAGCCGGCACCTTTGCAATATCTGGCACCGTATGCTGGGGCGGCGATGGGTGAGCATTTCCGCGATAACAAGATGCACGCTGTGATTTTTTACGATGACCTTAGCAAGCATGCCTGGGCGTATCGGCAGGTATCGTTGCTGCTGCGACGGCCACCTGGCCGCGAAGCGTATCCTGGAGATATATTCTATCTGCATTCCAGACTTCTGGAGCGCGCGGCAAAAATGAGCGATGAGAAAGGAGGCGGATCGCTGACTGCTCTTCCTATTATTGAAACCCAGGCGGGAGATGTGTCTGCTTATATTCCCACCAATGTCATTTCCATTACTGACGGACAAATTTATTTGGAAAATAATTTGTTTTATGCCGGTGTGCGACCTGCCATTAATCCGGGTATCTCGGTAAGCCGCGTGGGAGGGCATGCGCAAATCAAAGCCATGAAGCAGGTGGCGGGAAGCCTGCGGCTTGACCTGGCCAGTTATCGGGAACTGGAAGCCTTTGTGAAATTCGGTTCTGACCTTGATAAAGCCACTCAGGCTCAGATCACCCGGGGGCAACGGTTGGTCGAATTGCTGAAACAGGACCAATATGCACCGATGCCGGTGGCCAAACAGGTGGTAATCATCTTTCTGGGAACTCAAGGAATGCTGGACACCTTACCGGTGGGCGTCATCAGACGATTTGAAAAAGAATTCTTAGAATATCTTGATAATAAAGATCCAGACTTATGTCCAACTATTGATAAACAAAAAGTTTTAAGCGATGAGCTTAAAAATCGTATCAAACAGGTTGCCGATGAATTTCTTAAACTTTTTAAATATTAAGGTTGTAGACTGATGGCTACCTTACGAGAAATTCGACGGCGCATCAATAGCATCAAGAGCACTCAGCAGATCACCCGGGCGATGAAAATGGTGGCCGCTGCAAAATTAAGAAAAGCTCAAGAAAGTATTCTCGCTGCCCGACCATATGCCCGAAAAATAGATGAGATGATCCGCCATCTCATCACTCAGCTGGAAGAAACTTCTGTTCCTTTACTGCAGGTACGCCCACCGCAACGGCTAACCCTGGTGGTGGTAACGGGGGATAGGGGATTGTGCGGTTCATTTAACAGCAATATTATAAAAAAAGTATTACATCAAATACAGCTTCATAAAGATAAAGAAATATCTCTCATCTGTATCGGTAAAAAAGGTTATGATTTTTTTCGTAAGCACAATTATCATATCGAAAACAAATATATTCAAGTTTTCAGCAGGTTAGATTATAACCTGGCTCAGCAGATCACCGATTATATTGTGCAACAATATATTTCTCTAAAGACCGATCGAGTCGAAGTAATCTATAATGAGTTTAAAAATGCTGTTCAGCAATTTGTGGTAGTGGAAAAATATCTTCCTCTTACCGCTGAAGAATTTGAAGGCGAATTAAAAAATGTCAGCTATATATATGAACCTGATAAATTGAGTTTATTAAACTCCTTGCTTCCCAAACACCTCAATTTGCAAACCTGGAGGATTCTACTGGAATCTAATGCCGCAGAACAAGGGGCACGAATGACGGCAATGGAAAACGCTACCGATAATGCCGGAGATCTCATTGAGGAATTAACACTCTACTATAACAAGACCAGGCAGGCGACAATCACCAAAGAAATTTCTGAAATTGTTGGAGGAGCAGAAGCTCTGAAATCTGCCTCGTAATTTATTAACAAAAGGAAATTTTTTATTATGTCAAAAGGAATCATTAAACAAATTATAGGTCCGGTGATCGATTTGGAATTTGCGGATGGGCAGTTGCCCAATATTTATAATGCTATCCACATTAAACGCGAAGATAACAGCACTTTGGTTTTGGAAGTCGAACAACACCTCGGAGAAAATCTGGTGCGCTGCGTGGCTATGGATTCTACCGATGGTCTTCGACGAGGGATGGAAGCTGTTGACACCGGTTCGCCGATTACTGTTCCGGTAGGCCCGGAAGTTTTAGGACGGTTAATGAATGTAATTGGGGAACCAATTGATGAGTTAGGAGAGATTAAGACCAAAGAGCGATATCCTATTCATCGTCCCGCTCCTTCCTATGAAAGTCTGAATACCCAAACTGAAATTCTTGAGACAGGAATAAAAGTAATTGATTTGCTTGAACCGTATTCTAAAGGAGGGAAAACAGGATTATTTGGAGGGGCGGGTGTTGGGAAAACCGTTCTTATTCAGGAACTGATTCGAAATATTGCCACCGAACACGGGGGGATTTCCGTGTTTGCTGGGGTAGGTGAAAGAACCAGGGAAGGGAACGATCTTTATCTGGAAATGAAAGCCAGTGGAGTCTTAAGTAAAACGGCTCTGATTTTTGGACAGATGAATGAGCCGCCCGGAGCGCGACAGCGGGTGGGACTCACCGGACTGACTGTCGCCGAATATTTTCGCGATGTGGAAGGACGGGATACCCTGCTTTTCATCGATAATATATTCCGTTTTACCCAGGCCGGCTCCGAAGTTTCTGCTCTCCTGGGACGAATGCCCTCAGCGGTGGGTTATCAGCCGACTCTGGCTACCGAAATGGGGGAATTGCAAGAACGCATCACCAGCACCAATAAAGGATCGATTACTTCGGTACAAGCCATCTACGTTCCAGCCGACGATTTAACTGACCCGGCACCGGCCACGGCCTTTGGACACCTGGATGCTACCACTGTACTTTCTCGGCAGATTGTAGATATGGGAATCTATCCGGCGGTAGATCCGCTGGACTCCACCTCTCGTATTCTTGATCCGCGAATTGTGGGAGAGGAACATTATCAAGTGGCTAAAAAAGTTCAGGAAATTTTACAAAAGTACAAAGATTTACAGGATATAATTGCCATCCTGGGGATGGATGAGCTTTCGGATGAGGATAAAATTACCGTGGCTCGTGCCCGGCGTATTCAGAGATTCCTTTCTCAACCTTTTTTTGTGGCTGAGCAATTCACGAATCTCCCCGGTAAGTATGTTCCTCTTCAAGAAACCATCAAAGGTTTCAAGGCTATTACCGAAGGAGAATTAGACGATTTACCTGAACAGGCATTTTGGATGGTGGGCAATATCGAGGAAGCAATTGAAAAAGCGAAGAAGATGGGTTAATCCTCCACAATTTTTTTCGGTGGGTTTTTTCGAACAAGGGAGGGCTTTCCATTTTTTTAGCAGACAGATTTTGTTAAAGTCAATCTCTTAAAAAACGATAATAGGTTTATCTTTATGTCTGCGGATTATTTGAAAGTAAATATCACCACACCGCATAAGCGGTGGGTACGGGAGGAAGTGGTCAGTTGTACGTTACCTGGAATTAAAGGAGGTTTTCAAGTCTTATTTAATCATGCACCGCTTTTAAGTCAGTTGGACATCGGTGAGATTAAGATAGAGAGTACAAAAGGTACGCAGCGGTTTTCTACCTCTGGCGGATTTGCTGAGGTTTTAAAGAATACGGTATCGTTATTATTGGAAAGTTGTGAGAGGGCTGAAGAAATTGATGTCGAGCGCGCCCGATTAGCATTGGAGAGAGCCCGAAAAAGGTTGAAGGAAAAATCGGTTGAACTCGATGTGTCCCGTGCGGAGGCGGCTTTAGCGCGGGCATTGAATAGAATTAAAATTGCAGGCAAAGTATCTTAATGCACTCAATAGAACTTGCTTTACAGAATAAATTTAGTAAATTGAAAAAAAATTTTGGTCTTTGACGATGAAACGATCTGCTACCATCATACCAAGCGTTCTGATTCTTCTGCTTTTAGTTGTTTCCTTTCTTTTTTCACAGAGTTCCCCGGATACCACGCTCATAAAAGAGTCTATACTAAAATTTTCAGAAGAAGAATTTCAGGTGGCACTCACCCGTTATGTTCAGAATCTGCTCAGAAATCATTATGCTGAATCTCTGCCGCAAGAAAAATATCTCATTGCGCTGATGCGACTGGTGAACACCGAGATGGATAATCGGCTGATTAATCGCAAAGCAGCGACTGAAAAATATTATGCTGATCTTCGAAGTCAAATGACGGAATTAAAGCAATTGAAAAATCGCCTGAGAGCAGCCGGTATTCTGGAGCTGGATGATTTTATCCGGGAATTGGAAACGCGCATGAAAATGGCGCTGCGTTCCAGTGAAGTTGATTATAAGAAGAAGAGAGTTTTTGAAGATGCCTTGCAATTGCTTTATATCGCTGAGGAAATGATTAAATTAGACCAACTGCGCGATCCTTCCAGCCTCAATAAGAAAATTTCCACCAGCAAAGATCAGTTGCTCACCGCCTTTGGTGAAGTGGGAAAACTGGATGATGTCCCGTTGGATGTGGCCCCGACTATTTTCAACCTTTTCGATGAATGGAGGAAAACGGACTCTTACAAATTTACCGCCCGTCTGCTGGATGTGCAGATTGCCAGAAATAATTTACTCAAGTCGGGCAGTGTCCCCCAGATCAATCGCATGTTCAATTCTCAACTCCAATATGCCTATGCCAATTTTAATTTTTATGAATATGATCTGGCAGAGCGGCTATTGGCCGATTTGATCCAGGCCTATCAGAACACGGGGATAAAAGATTTTGAGGATGTTTATTTCTACTGGGCAGAAAGTAATTTTGCCCTACAGCAGTTTTTAAAAGCGCGGGATATCTATACGACTCTACTTCAGAACTATCCACAGTCAGTTTACCTTACCAGGATTTACAGCCGGCTTGTTCAGATTGCCTACAAATTAGAAAACTACGATGAGGCGATAAAATATTTTTCTATCTATCAAGATCTGGCTTCTCCCAGTGAGGAAGATTATTACGATATCCAATTCATCGCCGCCCTGTCATATTATGAAAAAGCCGAATACAATCGAGCAGTAGAGCAGTTTTTATCTTTTCCGAAAAATAGCAACTATTATTATTTCGCTCAATATTTAGTCGGCACCATCTACGCGGCAGGACAAAATTATGATTTGGCGTTTAATGTGTTTGAAGCGTTAGCCATGTCAAAAAAAACACCGCCTGATCTGCATAGCCGATCCTTACTCAAATTAGCCCAGCTAAGCTATGAACGAGGCGATTATGAGGCCGCCGTTGAATACGCCAAATTTATTCCTAAAAAGTTTTATCGCTACGATCGAGTTCTCAATATATTAGCCTGGGCGAATTTCATGGTTGAAAAAACTCTGAAAACTGAACCGCGCGATCGCGATTATTCGGAAGCAAAATATTATGCTTATGAACTATTAAAAAATTATTATAGCTCTGAGTATCGAATTGAAGCGGAAAGTTTGCTGGGATATATTTATCAGCAGGAAGAGAATCCCTCTCTGGCCCGAGATTTCTATCGGGATGTGTACAAAGCTAAAACCGAGCGCAGAAAGATTGATTCAAATTTACGGGTGATCGACAGCTTAACCACTTTGTACCATCAAGCTAAAGATCAGGAAGAGACAGCGCTGCGGGAAGATAACCGTCAAGCATATCTCCAGGCCGTTGCCAGAGGACAACAGCTGGAAGCGCAAATTTGGAGTGCTCAAATTTCTGCCAGGAGTTCGATTGGTGACGAAGTTTCATTGGAAGTCAGCGATTTGATCAATCAGTTGGCAGAGTTAGATCAGTTAAAAACCATAGCAAAAGAACAGCAGAATGAAGAGGCAGTGAAACGAATTGATGCCTTGATGGACCAGATTCGTACCACCCTCAATAATTATACGCAGGCGGATATCCGGCAGGCGGTCTATGTGAATGCCTATCCGGTAGCCAAGAAAGTTGCCAATACCGATTACACAACCCAGAAAGATTCTGAGCTTCAACAGTCAGTTGAAAAAGAAATTCAGATTGTGGATTCTCGCCTGCAACAGTTAGATCTGGAAATCGAACGCGCGAAGATGTTGGGGAATTACGACCGGTTGGTCAGCTTGGAGCAGAAACAGCGAAAGTTGGCGGAGATTCGGAGAAAATACGACCAGCTCTATGCGTATGCCATGGGGATTGTTCCGGAGGAAAGTTATCAGGAATTCGATCGCTGGGGCGATTTTGGAGCGGTTGGTATCATTGATGTGAATTTTGGTCAACGAGATAAGCTTCAAACCCAAATGTCGCGTGTCTCCACCGTGTATAATGCGATTACTGATAAAATTGTCAAGAAGCGTGAGATTGTGGAAGATCAATTGAAACGGATCGAAGCGGAAATTCGTTTCATGACCATGAAATCACGTTTGGAGGAGCGGCATCGTCTACGTGCGGAAAGAGAACAATCTTTCCGAGAAACATTTTTTGATACTCGAACCAGTGAATTTGAGGAGAAATAAATGCGAAGAAATTTGACATCGATCTATCGACTTCCTCAAATATCTTTTCTCTTTTTCCTGGCCGGAATAATTTTCTATTTCTCCTTTTCTGCTTGTCGACCCCTGTTTGCTCAGGAAGTGAATGTGACTACCATTGATACGGTTCTTAAAAAATTCAATATCGAAGAACTGCTCAAATTAAAGGAATATTTAGAGAATTATCGAGAAAAATTGATTCAGGAACAGTCGTTTGAGCAGCAGCGGGGAATTGAAATCAGTCAGGAATTTTTGCAAAAGACCCGCACTGACATTGCGAATCAGGATCAGATCTTAATTCGAATAGCTGAATATTATATTCAAGAAGAAGAGGATAATTATCAATTAGCCGTTGAAGCCTACAACACCAACTACGATCGCTATGAACAGGAATTACAGGAGTTCCAGGAGGGGAAGCGAAAAGTTGAACCGCAAGCACCCAAGTTTCCTCGCAAAAATCATGAGAAAGCGATCTCAATTTATGATATTATCTTAGTCAACTTTCCCGAATCGGATCTGGCCGACGATGCGGTGTACAATAAAGCCTTTCTGTTAAGGGAAATGGGCGAGGAAGAAGCTTCCCAAAAAACTTATCAGGAATTAATTGATAAATATCCGGAGAGCAGTTATGTTCCTGAAGCCTATATGCATATGGCTGAATTTTATTTTCAACCTAAACTGGGGCAGGATCGGGAAGAAACCATTCGCAATTTAAATAAAGCAGCTCAGCTCTATAAAAATATCCTCAAATATAAAGAGTCAACCCGTTATACGGATGCGCTCTATAAATTAGGGTGGACCTATTATCGGTTAGCTGGTGCCGATCCCCAATATTATAATGATGCGATTTTATATTTCACTCTGACCGTTCAGGATATTGAAAAATTTGAGAAAATTGACCGGGAAGGTCGTCTGGTTAAAGCTAATATCAAACCTGAAGCATTGCAGTACCTGGCCGCCTGTTTTGTTGATACTTCCTATGCACGCGATGGAGTACGTAAAGCCGAAACATACATCGAAGGTCTGGGTAAACCGTCCTTCGGAGTGGATATTCTGGCGAATATGGGCGATTTATATGCGCGGATTGTAGATCATACCAACAGTATCAGGGCTTATAATACTTTGCTGCAAATGTATCCAGACTATGCTTATGCCCCACTTATTCAGAAGAAAATCGCTGACGTTTATTTAGAGGATCAAAAATTTAATGAAGCGTATACGGCGCGTGAAAATTTATATGAAAAATATAATCCGAAAACAGAGTGGTATTCGAAAATTGAATTATCCGATCTGGAGGATCGAGTGTTAATTCTTGATCAGGCGACGAATTTTTCCGAACAAGCCTTGCGCACAAATTTGATTTATCAGTTAGGTAAGGCCCAGGAGTATGAGAAGATGAAAGGGGATTCACTCACAGTTTATACTGAATTTGCCCGCCTGGCCAAAATGTATTTGGAAACGTACCCGACTCATGAAAATGCCTATGAAATCAACTGGTCGCTGGCTTATGTGTTAGATACTGAATTGAAAAGATATCCGGAAGCTCTGGAAGAATATTTGCGGGTCAGCAATGACTATCTGGAAGAAATCCATCGAAAAGATGCCGCGAATAACGCTATTCTGGTGGCTCAATTGCTGGTAGAGTCTACTAAAACCACAGAGGATACAGCCCAGGTGGCAGGAATTGATGTGACTAAGATTCCTCCTTCAGATCTCTCTCCCGAGGAAAAAGCCTTAGGTGAAGCGTATGATAATTATATTAAATTATTTCCGGTGGACGAGCGGACGCCTTCCTATTTAGCCAGTGCCGGAGCGCTCTACTATTCCCATCGCCAATATGATCTGGCGCGCAAATATTATAAAACGATGGTCACCAGATTCCCCGAATCTCAACAGCGCACTATTGGTTTACTTTCTTTAATGAATAGTTATTTCTTCCTTGGAAAATATAGTGATGCGGAGTTTGTCGCCCGCAAAATTGTGGAGCTACCTGATGTTCCTCCCGATCAGGCTGAAATTGCCAGCAAACGAATCGGTGAATCGATTTATAAAAATGCTGAAAAGTTAGAACAGGAAGAAAAGTATCTGGAAGCCGCTCAGGAATTTTTCAGAGTATATACCGATGCGAAGTATTATAAAGAAATTGTCGATCTGGCCTTATTGAATAGTGCCCGAAATTACGAACTGAACAAGGAGTGGAAACAGGCGATCAATATGTATGATACATTGGTCGTAAATTATGAGACCTCTCAATATCGGTTAATAGCTCTGGGGAAAATTGCTGATGCCTACAAACAAATGGAAGATTTTAACGGGGTAGGTGCTGCTTATGAGCGGATTTATAATCTCTATCCGGACCATAAAGATGCTGAAGCGGCACTCTATAATTCCAGTCTGTTTTTTGCAAAAGCCAGTGCCTGGTCAGATGCCATTCGTGTAAATAATAAATACATTCAACGATATCCAGAAAGTCCGGATTCTAAAGATTTATTGTTTGAGAATGCGCGCTATTACCTGAAGTTAAATGATCTGGCAAGTGCCAACGGGATCTATGATGAATTTGCCATGCGTTATCCAGATGATCCTCGCACCATAGAAGCCTATTTCCGGCGCGGTGAATACTATTTCGAAAATAAGCAATATAGTCTGGCACGCGCGGAATTACAGAAAGCCATTTCTCGTAGCGATCAGTTTGCTCGCACCGGACGTGATCCGAATTTATATTTCGCTTCTGAAGCCTATTTTATGCTGGGTGAAATTGAATATGTGGATTATAAAAATATTACATTGTCTTATCCTGAATCAAACTTGCGGGCTCAGCTACAGCAGAAACAAAATAAGTTACGATCGGTTATCGATGCATTCACCACGGTTATTAAAATGGGATCACTAAAAGGCTTTGAAGCAATGTATAGAGTGGCCGAAGCCTATGAAGAAATGGCCAATGCCATTGCCGAGCAGCAACTACCACCTAACCTGACGCCAGAAAGAAAACTGGTTGAAAGAGACCGGGTTTTTAAAGCATCGGTTCCTGCTTATGATCGTGCCGTTGATGAATATAAAAACGTTATTGAGAATATCCCCGTATATGCTCAAAAGCTGGATGTGGATATCTTTGATACGACTCGGATGAATGTCGATAAACCGCCGAGTCTGGAAGATTCATCTGAAGTGATTCAGAAAATAGCTTTTCAAGACAGCACGCGGGATATTGCTCGCAAGTGGTATAACGCTGCCCAAACCAAAGTATCCTCCATTTTATATTCGGTTGCTGAGCGATCAGCTGAATTCATCGATGCCTATTTGCGCCAGCAAAATCCAGCAAAAGGATTAGTTTATCTATCCTGGAAAAAACTCTTGTTAGAAAGAGCAGTGGCTCCGGCAGTTAATGTTACACTTTCTTCCCATCTGAAGAATATTAAAATTTCTAAGGAGCTTAATTTACGGAATAAATTTGTTCAGGAATCTGAACGCAAGATCTTATTAACCAGCAATGTGCTTGCTGAGGAATACGGTCATCTGTTTCAAGAAGCCGTTAAAATTTATCAAATCGATCTTCCCACCCTTTATCAGTTGATTGACGGAGGAGAAAGAGCCACCACTCCCACCGGAATGAATTCATTGGATTTTAACGACCAGTTGATGAGCGTCATTGATTATATGAACGAGTTTATCACTACCGCTCTGGTGCAATATAAAAATACTCTGCAGTTTGCCCAGGATAACCAGATAAATAATGATGCGGTTCTGACCACTCAGGACCATCTTTTTAACCTGAGTTATGAATCGGGCATCACCATGCTTGATCTCTCACAGAGAGTTCGAAATAAAATCACTGAGTATGAGGCGTTGGCAGATAGTACTGGCGATCAACGCTACCAGCTGGGGATTGTGTATTTGTACGACCAGGAATCCATTCTTAATGATTATGCGAAACAACAATTAGCGGATGTTTATCAGATAAGCAAAGATTTCGAAATAAAAAATGTGTGGACCAATCTCATTCTGGCGAAATTGATTGAGTTAAATCCGGCAGACTATTTGAGCGATTTTCCCAAAGAAACGGTAATCTTCATGAGCGATCCGAGCTGGAAGGCATCCGCGGTTTATTCAGTGGATTGGATAAATGAGCAGTTTGATGATTCCGGCTGGAAAAACGCTTCTACCGTCGCTTTGCCAGTGTCACTGATCTTCCCGGGTTTTGATTCATTACAAACTCCTCCTCCGGCTATTTGGCTTTTTGTAGAAGGAGTCACTACCGATAGCCTCGCTGGTTTACCTCCGGCAACGATAAGTCCGGAATTTAAAGCGCCAACCGATACTACACCTCGCCCACGAACTTTAGATTTAGAGGAAAAGGAAATTCCAGTTGAGCTTCCTAGTACGACTCGCCCGCTTCTGGAAGGTGGTGAGGCAGGTTTAGCTACCAGTGAAATCGATACCATTACCGCTTATTTCCGAAAGAAATTTGTTTTAAAAGATCGGGTGATTAATGGCTGGGCTTTGATCACTGCCGAAAATCAATACCACTTTTATCTGAATGGTGAATATATTAAAGGAGATGGAACGAAATTATTTGAAAGTGTCGATCGAGTTGAGTATATTGAATTCGGTGACTTTATAAAGACCGGTGAAAATGTGATTGCGATTGATGTGACCGATTTTACAGGTGACCCACATTATGGATTGCGATTTTATTTGCAGTTGGAAGTTTTGCCGGGTGAAATTACAGCGGCTGCCGAAAGAGTTCGCCGGAAAGCGGCTGAGAATATCGATGAAACTAAATTGCGAATTTTGTCAATACTCAATAAAAACAGAATTTTGAATAATAAGTAAGCTGAGGATTCCATGAGACTGAAAGCGTTCATCATTTTGCTTATGTTTGGGGGAATAGCAGTTTCACAAGAACAACCAGCTTCGCAGCCCACAGTTATTGATTTGACAGAACTGGGTAAAACGTATACGATCTCGGCTCGCATGGAATTGCCGCAGGTGCGAATGTTTGATAAGCGATTAAATCCGGATTTCAAACAATTATCGGCTGAAAAATCTTTCTCTGCGGAATTATCCCCACAAGCTGAAGAGACGAAATATGAACCGATCAGCAGCGGTAGAGTAAAACCAATTGAAAATGTCGATGATTTAATAAAAAAGAAGCGATTTTAAATTTTTTATTGTAAATTAAACTTCCAATGATAATCTAAGGAGAAAATTTTATGGGTTCCTCTGTATCTTTCTGGAAAAGTTTCTTTAGTGCCTTCGACCCCAGCATGTCGGGATATGTTTTCATGTGGATCATTCTCATCATGGGCATTATTGCATTGGCCATTGCGATTGAGCGATCATACTATATCGTGGTTCGTTCAAATGTGAATGCGGATAAATTCATGATGGAAATACGGAAACTGGTCACCAGTGGAAACATTAAGAGAGCGATCAGTCTGGCGGAAGAAGGAAAGCAGAAAGCCCTTCCTTATGTGGTGTTGGCCGGATTGAAAAAAGTGGCCGAGAGCGAAACATTGGATTTCCGCTCCATTCAAAATGCAGTGGATGAAGGGACTCTGGAGGTGATTCCGCGCTTACAGAAAAGGACCAACATGCTGGCCATGTTAGCCAATGTCGCCACTCTAACGGGTCTGATGGGAACGATCTATGGTCTGATCATCGCCTTCGAAGCAGTTGGAGGAACTGAAATATCCGAAGCCGATAAACCTCGCGTGTTAGCCCAGGGTATTTCAATCGCGATGAATACCACGATCTTCGGTTTAGGAGTTGCTATTCCTACTCTCATCATTTATAATTATTTGCAGAATAAGACCACTCAGATTATTGATGAGATGGATGAACATTTAGTGAAATTAATTAATTTAATTACTGGTAACCGTTAAACATGTCTATAGGTGACCATGTATGGCTTATAAACCATCATTACGTCGCAGTGCAGAAGTAGAAGAAGCCAGTCTGGAAATCCGGCCGGTAATGAACCTGATGGTCTGTTTAATTCCATTATTGCTGGCAGGTTCAGTATGGACGAAATTAGCGATTAAACAATTGAATTTACCCCCGAAAACTGCCGGTGGACCCGGAACGGCTGAGATGGAGAAACCGGTTGAGATTGAAAAGCGTTTAGGCCTCAATGTGATTATTTCGAAAGAAGGATTTTACATTGGTTCGGCCAGCGGCTTTTTGCAAATGGGTGCTCAAGGTAAAACGGAAGGCGCACCACCCACCATTCCCCTGAAAGAGGATGGTACGCTAAATTATGAGGAGCTGCAAAATAAATTAAAGGAAATAAAAACCAAAGTTGTTTCCACCGATTTCAGCGATAAAAGTGCTATTATCGTGACAGCCGAAGCGGATATTCCGTATAAATATCTGATAAAAACGATGGATAATGTGGCCGTCTATGTGGATGAAAACGGATCCATACAGGAATTATTTCCACAAATAATCATTGGCCAGGTCGTATTATAATTTTTTTGAAAGGGTTAAACTATGGCATTTGCTCCCTCTCGGAGAAAAAAACATTTGGATCTCTCCAAACAGAGTTTAAATCTCAACTCGATGATGGATATGATGACGATTATCCTGTTGTTTTTAATAAAAACTTTTTCTACTTCGGGACAGATCCTTACCCCCTCTCAAGATCTTCGACTGCCATATTCTACCAGTCAGGAAATCCCCCAAAAAGAGTTGAGTGTATCAGTAACGCGCCATGCAATTTTAGTCGGAACAGATGTTTTGATGGATTTGAAGGATTTACCCACTGATGATAATCTGATCAGACCGCTTTATAATCGTCTCGTACAACTCGCTAAACAAGCTCAAGATGAGGAAGTTCGTTTCGGGAAAATTTTTAACCATGAGGTCATCATTCAGGCAGATGAAGAAACACCTTTTCAAACTCTGGTGAAAGTTCTTTATACCTGTGGACAATCAGAGTATAATAAATTAAGGTTATTAACTTTCCAGGAAGGTTTTTAAGTAAAACTGAGTTTAAGGTTTTCAAGGATAAGAGGAAAATAACTATGGTCGGTTTACAAACTATAAGGCCTGGAGGCTTTACTCAGGGGGGTGGAGGGCCAGGATTTAGACTGGCAGGATTTCCAAAAGAGTTTGAAAAAGGATTCTGGGATTATTTTGATAAAAGATATTATTCCATTCTGTTAGTCACCTCCATTGTTTCATTTATCATTACTTTTATAATGATTAATAAAGATTGGACGCTCTCAGAGGAAGCCAGAGAGAGAATCAGACAGACCTACATGCAAAATCTTTATTCACAGATTATTACGCCGGAAACTACTGTTCCCGAAGAACGAGGCGAAGGTTTAGGTGGAGTAGGTGAACAGGCTGGAGGCGGTGAAGAGGAAGAGTTTCAAGAACGAGCCGGGCGTCTAGTCGGTGAATCTGCTTCAGAGCGAGTTGGACGGCAACGAGCGGGCGTTGGTGCCCGAAGAGCGGCCCGTGGTCAGATGGAACAGGAAGCAGCTGGCTATGGAGTTCTGGCGGCATTGACGGCTGGCGGTGGCAGTGGATCTGGATCTCTTGCCTATGCGGATATCCTCGGCGAAGCGGGTGGAATAGGCTCTGGTCTGGCCAATGCCGGCGAATTAGTGGCAGGCACGGCCGCTTTGCAAGCCGCCACTGGTCGTGGACAACGCACTCGAATTGCCAGAGGCGGTAGCGGAGGAGGCGGTGGCTTTGGAGGAGATGTAGGCGAAACCGGTATTGATGAACTCATCAGCGGAACGGGAGTTGGTGGAGGAGCTTCGGTCTCCCGAAGAGGTTCCATAAAGCTCGCTCAAGAAACTCAAGTGAGCGGTGGCGCGGCAGGAACTTCGCAAAGAGAACCGGAAGTGATTGATGCCATTATCAATCAGAATAAAGCCTCCGTTGAATATTGTTATCAATCCCAATTAAAATTAGACCCCAATTTACGCGGTGAGATTTCTCTCAGTTTCGATATCCTGGCCAACGGGAAAGTTGGAGCCGCTAAAATTTTGAACTCCACCATGAATAATAGTAAAGTCGAACAATGTATTATTAAATCAGTGCGGCGCTGGGTATTTCCGGCTCTCACCAGTGGTCAGGGTGTTGTGACCATTAAAACAAAATTTATATTTGGATAAATCTTAAATTTACTTTAGTATTCTAAAACTGAAAATATTTTTTAAAAACCGTCCCCGTATCCGCGGACGGTTTTTCTTTTGTTTAGATTCTTCCTTGTTTATTTTTTGGCGAACTCGTAAATTCAACGACTTGTTAATATTCTAAAAGAGGATTGCATGATGCGATTAAAACGAACCCACACCTGTGGAGAGCTATGTAAAACGCAGGTAGGTCGGGAAGTGATACTGAATGGCTGGGTGGATAACTGGCGCAATCTGGGAGGTCTGTTATTCATCGGATTGCGCGACCGATATGGAATTACCCAGGTGGTCTTTTCGCCGGAAACATCTCCTGAGTTGTATGAATCGGCTAAAAAATTACGTTCCGAGTATGTAGTGGGAGTAAAAGGTATCGTACAATTACGACCACCTGCTGCTGTCAATCCTGAACTCAGAACCGGAGAGATTGAAATTTTAGCTCAAGACCTGGAGATTCAAAATCCAGCCAAGACCTTACCTTTTGAATTAAAAGACTATGCAGAAAAATCTGAAGAGCTAAGACTGAAATACCGTTACCTTGATTTGCGTCGACCGGTCTTGCAGAAAAATTTAATGATTCGGCACCAGCTCGCCCAGCTCACTCGCCAATTTTTTACTGAGCGACAATTTGTGGAAATCGAAACGCCTTTTCTTACCAAAAGTACTCCGGAAGGAGCGCGGGATTTTGTCGTACCATCACGCATTTATCCGGGTAAAATTTATGCCCTGCCACAGTCCCCACAAACCTATAAGCAAATTCTAATGATTTCTGGATTTGACCGTTATTTTCAAATAGTGAGATGTTTCCGGGATGAAGACTTGCGCAAAGACCGTCAACTGGAATTCACCCAATTAGACATCGAAATGTCTTTCATTGATGAATCGGATATCATGCAGCTGATGGAAGAATATTTACAAAGCGTTTTTGACCAGTTACTGGGAATAAAGTTAGAAAGGCCTTTCCCACGCATCCCTTACCAGCAGGCGATGGAAGATTATGGAAGCGACAAACCGGATCTTCGATACGATTTAAAAATTCAGAATTTAACCTCGGTGTTTACTCATTCTGAGTTTCAGATCTTTCGCAAAATTTCGCAAGAAGCGGGATTCATTGGGGCTTTAGTTTTACCGCAGGCTGTTTCCTATGGTCGAAAACAAATCGATCTGTTGAATGAATATATAAAAAGTGTAGGGGGCGCAGGAGTAGCTCATGTAAAAAAAGTAAAAAGTACTCTGGAAGGAGGCATCAGTAAATATCTTTCTGCGGCAGAAGTGCAAACCTTATTAAATCTATTTCCAGAAGTGGAAGATGCTCTGATTCTGATCATTGCTGACAGTGATCGGGAAAAATCGCAGACTTTACTGGGATTTTTAAGGCAAAAATTAGCAGATGATCTGGGATTGATCGATCCAGCTAAATTTGTTTTGTCCTGGACAGTAGATTTTCCCTTATTGGAGATGGATCCGGTGGAGAATCGTTACGTCGCCCGGCATCATCCTTTTACCTCTCCGAAAGATGAAGACCTGGGTTTACTGGATGATGCTGCAGAAAAAGCGAAAGCCAAAGCTTACGATTTAATCCTGAATGGTTTTGAAATCGCCGGCGGCAGTATCCGGATTTATCAACGAGAAATCCAGGAAAAAATGTTTGCGGTTTTAAAAATTGATCCCCAGGAAGCCCGGGAAAAGTTCGGATTTTTATTAGAGGCTCTGGAATACGGTGCACCTCCTCATGGTGGAATCGCATTTGGGTTTGACCGTTTAGCCATGATTTTAACCTCATCTTCGTCCATCCGGGATGTCATTGCATTTCCCAAGACGACCGGTGCTCTGGCGCTAATGGAAAATGCACCCACTCCTATCGGTGAGCATCAACTTCGAGAATTAGGATTAGCGTTGATAAAAAACAAATAGATTTCCATAATTAATGAATACAATAATTCTCTCAAGTATAGGAATAAATTGACGATTAATAATTAAGATTGAGATTCTGGATAGACACTGATCGAAAAGATGATCAAATGGCACAGCAGCAGCTATGGAAATTCTTAACTTACAGGAAAATCATATAAATATCGCTTGACAAAATTTGAATATTTTATTATAATTCGAAAGTTAACTTGTCTAACGATAGGAGGCGTGTATGTCGAAAATTAAAAAACTAGTAATTCTCAGTCTCATTGTTGTCTTCGCCTTTTCCCTGCTGGTAACTACTGGTTGTAGTCGGCATCCCAATGAAAAACAGATTCAAGCGATGGAAGAAGCCAGAAGTGCCTGCTTGGCGGCTGAACAAAAACTAAATGAAGTTCAGAAAGAGCGTTCGGGTCTGGAAAGCCAGCTGCAGATGAAAAAAGCCGAACTGGATAAAGCTCAAAAGGAAAAGGCCCACGTTGAGCAGGGATTATCCACCTGGAAAGATAATTAATAATGGCGAGGAGGAAAACAATGAAAACAATCCAATTATTTAGCCTGATCGTTGTACTGACAGTTTTTAGCTTTTCTCTGATGGCTCAATCCTATGACTATAAAAAAATGTCAATGGATGAGTATAAAGCCGAGTTAGCCAAATGGCAGAAATGCGACGCCGATAACAAAGCGAAAATAGCCGAAGAAGAGGCTCAGATTGCTAAATTAAAAGGCGAAATAGCGGCCTTAGATCAACAAATTGAAACCACCTGGAATGAAATCTATGCCTTACTGGGAACAGATAAAGCCGGTTACCAGGAATATCTTGGCTCATTAAAAAGTTTAGAGAATGAGTTAAATGGTTTTGTGGCGTTGTCGCCAGAAGATATTTATACTCGGAAAGGCGAATTGCAGGGATTCAAAGATCGTCTGGCGGCTTTAAAGAAAGATAAGAAAAGTTTGACCACTGAGGCACAGGGTTTGATTCAGCGCATTGAGAATCTTATTGCTCAGGCTGAGGAAAAAGGAAAACCAGCTGCCGCCGGAATGTATGAAGTCGTCCGCGGTGATTATCTGTGGAAAATTGCGAAAAAGCCGGATATTTATGGCGATCCATATGCCTGGATAAAGATTTATACCTATAACCGTGATCAGATTAAAGATCCGAACCTGATCTATCCTAAACAGGTATTTCGCATTGCCCGTATGGCTGGACCAGATGAATACTGGGTGGCCAAAGGTGAATTCCTCTCCGGCATCGCGGGTAAGTTATACGGAAGCACCTTCAAATGGCAGAGATTATACGAAGCCAATAAATCAGTGATTGATGATCCCAATCTAATCTATCCGCATATGGTGCTGAAGGTTCCGCAATAATAGCGTATCCCTCAATTGTGTGGATAAAAAGAATATTTAAAAAGGCTCTTGGCATTGGCTGAGAGCCTTTTTGTTTGAAATGATTTAAAAAATTTCCTATCTTACTGATCGTTTTATCACGTTTCGAAAAATTTAATGGAGGATTATTCGTTTATCAATGATGACTGAAGTGAATTCAGAGCAGAAGATATTTGTGATCGAGAAAATTGATCCTTTAGTCTTATACGGAGTAGGGGATGAACTACTCAAACTCATCGAAAAAAATCTTAATGTGCAACTTTTAGCACGGGGAAATCAGATTAAAATTATCGGGCATCCCACTGTTATAAAAATGACCGAAGATGTTCTCAGTGAACTTATTTTTATCGCTAATCGCAATAAATCTCTGGATCAGCGAGATGTGGAGACCGTGATTAATATTGTGAAGGCAAATTCGATTGAATTGCCGTCCGAAGGAAAAAAGAAAACCATCCATTCTGCCCAGGAACTGGAAGAAGTCATTTTATTTACGCAGCGTGGATTTATCAAACCCAGAACCGCCGGCCAGAAAAGAATTGTGAAAGCGACCCGTGAGAACGATATTGTGATCATTATCGGTCCGGCCGGAACTGGTAAGACCTATCTGGCCGTCGCGCTGGCTGTAAATGCCTTAAAAAACAAGGAAGTGGACAAAATTATTTTAGCCCGACCCGCCGTGGAAGCCGGTGAAAGTTTAGGATTTTTACCGGGTGACCTGCTGGAAAAAATTGATCCATATCTGCGACCACTCTATGATGCGCTCGATGAAATGGTGCCAAAAGACCTGCTGAAAAAATATATGGAGCAAAGAATTATTGAAGTGATTCCCTTAGCCTACATGCGCGGTCGCACGTTGAATAATGCCTATGTGATTCTGGATGAAGCTCAAAATGCCACTTCCATGCAAATGAAAATGTGTCTCACTCGTCTGGGAGTGAATTCGCGAGCGATCATCAATGGAGATGTTACCCAGGTGGATCTTCCCAGCACCACCACCTCAGGACTCATCGAGATTCAAAAAATTCTGGGAGGAATACAGGGAATTGAATTTGTGTATCTTGACCGTTCGGATGTCGTCAGACATCGTCTGGTGCGAGATATCATCGATGCCTATGATAAGAAAAATAATCATCACTCAGAGTAAATAAATGAAGCATCCGACAGATATAGTGATTGTCTCCGCTGTAAGAACTCCGGTCGGTTCTTTTAATGGGGTACTGGCATCATTAACAGCGCCTCAATTGGGAAGTCTAGTCATTCGGGAAGCTTTACAACGAGCGAATGTTCAAGCTGATCAGGTTGATGAAGTCATTATGGGCAATGTTCTCACCGCGGGTGAAGGACAGGCCCCGGCTCGACAGGCAGCTATCTTTGCCGGATTACCATCGTCGGTGGGGTGCATGACCATCAATAAAGTATGCGGCTCTGGTTTAAAAGCGGTGATGTTGGCTGCCCAGAGCATCGCTCTGTGTGAATCCCAGATTGTGGTGGCGGGAGGAATGGAGAGTATGTCCAATGTCCCCTATTATTTACCGAAGGCTCGTTTTGGTTATCGATTGGGACATGGAGAAATTCTGGATGGCATGATTCACGATGGTCTATGGGATGTTTATCATAATTATCACATGGGTAATGCAGCGGAATTATGTGCTCGTGAATTTCAAATATCCCGCGAAGCGCAAGATCAATATGCGGTATTGAGCTATCAACGTGCCCTGCAGGCTCAAAAAGAGGGGTGGTTCGATCAGGAGATTGTACCAGTCATTATTAAGAGCAAAACAGATGAAATAGTCGTCCGCAAAGATGAAGAACCGGAGAAAGTGAAATTTGAGAAAATACCTTCGCTGAAGCCGGTATTTGAGAAAGATGGAACGGTAACGGCAGCGAATGCTTCGAAAATTAATGATGGCGCGGCAGCGCTGGTGATCATGTCCAGAGACATGGCAGAGAAGCTGCGCCTCCAGCCACTGGCAAAAATTACGGGATATGCCACCGCCTCCAAAGATCCGGAATGGTTCACTACCGCTCCAGCGGATGCCATCCATTTCTTGCTGCAGAAAAAAAATATGCGCATTTCTGACATTGATTTGTTCGAAATAAATGAAGCCTTTGCCGTAGTCAACCTGGCCGTAAATAAACTTCTACAGATCACCACTGATAAAAGTAATATTGCGGGAGGAGCAATCGCCTTAGGTCATCCAATCGGTGCCAGCGGAGCTCGAATTTTGACTACTCTATTGTTTAATTTAACAAGGACCGGTGGCAAACGAGGAATTGCCGCACTTTGTATCGGTGGCGGTGAAGCGGTTGCTTTAATGATAGAAATGCTTTAAGGAGTCTATCGTGGAAATTAAATCAGTAGCAATAATTGGAAGTGGCACTATGGGTAATGGTATTGCCCATGTATTTGCCTTAAGTGGATTTTCAGTGCTGTTGGTTGACATCCGGGAAGAATATTTACAAAATGCATTAAAGACGATTCAAAAAAATTTAGAGCGTCAAGTCAAAAAAGAAATAATAACTGAAGAATCGGCCAGGCAGGCTCTGGGAAGAATCGCGACGTCTATTTCTTTGGAGGATTGTAAGGAATCGGAGGTCGTCATTGAAGCGGTAGTCGAAGATCTGAAAATTAAAAAAGATGTTTTTTCCCGATTAGATCGAATATCAAAAGAAGAGGCGATTTTTGCCACCAATACTTCCTCACTGTCTATTACCACTTTAGCGGCTTCGACGAACCGGCCCCAACAGTTTATCGGGATGCACTTTATGAATCCAGTGCCGGTAATGAAACTCGTAGAAATTATTCGCGGATTAACTACCAGTGATGAAACATGCCGAACGATAATCGACCTGGCCAAACAATTGGGAAAAGTGCCGGTCGAGGTCAATGATTTCCCGGGATTTATATCGAATCGCCTTTTAATGCCCATGCTCAATGAAGCCATGTTTTGTTTGATGGAAGGCGTGGCAGAAAAGGAATCAATCGATACGGTGATGAAGCTGGGCATGGCGCACCCAATGGGACCTTTGGAATTAGCAGATTTTATCGGCCTGGATGTGTGTCTGGCCATTATGGAGGTTTTATATGCGGGTTTTCGCGATTCAAAATACCGTCCCTGTCCATTGTTAGTGAAAATGGTATCGGCTGGTTATTTAGGACGAAAAACGGGTAAAGGTTTTTATGAATATCCGGCTGAAAAAAAATAAAAATAATAATCGTTGACGTATAACACGAGATTTTCTTTTAATGTTAATTATTTACAGCCAATTAAAGAAGTTTGATCACAAGGATGGAGATCAAGGTTTGTCACGGCGACAATCACGTCGGTTTGCGCTGCAAGTCTTATTTTGCAACGAGTTCTTGAAAGAGGATATTGACGAAATTACCCAGCGGGTGGCAAAAACGTTGCAGAATAAAGTTGATCGGTTCAGCAAGGAAATTATCACTCGAACCTCTGAGCAGTCCGAAGAACTGGATAAGCTAATTGTGCAGAGTCTGGTTGATCGGAATATGGAACGGCTTGCGATTCTGGAACGGGTGCTCCTGCGCATGTCGTTATGTGAACTGCTCTACTTTCCGGATATTCCGATCGAAGTGACATTAAATGAAGCTATTGACCTCGGCAAAGAATTCATCAGTTTAAAAAGCAGTCGCTTTGTGAATGGATTATTGGATGCCCTGGTCAAAAAACTGGATAAGGATAAAAAAATAAATAAAACTCTGCTGGCCAGACTGCCCTCCAGATTTAAAAAAGGTGAAAAGCAAAATAAGGAAGTTAATCTGTGAGAGTGGTAGTTTTATCTGACATTCATTCCAATCTGGCCGCACTACGGACTGCATTCGATTATATTGAAAAATTAAAGCCACATAAAATTGTCTGTCTGGGAGATATTGTCGGTTATGGTCCCCGCCCCAATGAATGCGTAGAGATGGTTCAGCAGAAATGCCAGATCTATCTGATGGGCAACCATGATCATGCGGTACTGGGTTTGACGGATACTTACCATTTCAATCAATATGCCCGTGACGCCATAAATTGGACGCGCCGAGCTTTAACTATCCAAAATAAAGCGTTTCTGGAAAATATGACTTTTTTTCATTCTGAAAATGAAATTCTGTACGTACATAGTACACCCGTTCAACCTGAAGAGTGGCATTATATCCTTTCGGAATATGAAGCTCGACAATATATGCAGCGTATGAAGCAACAATTGTGCTTCGTCGGTCATTCCCACATCCCGGTGGTATTTTCGTCGGCTGATCCAGCCAGGTATCAGGAAGAATTTGACGTCAGTGATAAGGAGAAGAAATATATAATTAATGTGGGGAGTATCGGACAACCACGTGACGGTGATCCGCGCCTGTGCTTTGTCCTGTATGACAGTGAGAAGGGGAAAATTAAATTTATTCGTCTGGACTATCCCATTCAGGAGACGTACCAGGAAATCTTAGAGAATAAGCTCCCGCCTTTTTTAGCCATGCGCTTATTTACCGGCCATTAAAATTATATCCATTGCATCATTTGTGGCTTGATATTATTTTTTAATGATTTTCTCGAACTTTTTTACTGACATATAGTAAGAAAGCAAAATTTTATTTAGCATAATCAAATGAGGTTAGTTAATGCTTAATACTATAGTCTCCCGAATTTTTGGCACCAAGAATGAACGGGAACTGAAAAAAATCTGGCCGTTAGTTGATCAAATTAATCAGCATTTTGAAAGTTATAAATCGTTGACCGATGCTGAAATTCCTAAAAAAACTGAAGAATTCAAAGCGCGGTTGGCTGCCGGCGAAACTCTGGATGATCTATTACCGGAAGCGTTTGCTCTGGTGAAAGAAGCCTGCCGTCGGATGCTCGGTAAAAAATGGGTTGTTACTGGTCATGAAATTACCTGGGATATGGTTCCCTTCGATGTTCAACTCATCGGTGGTTATGTACTTCATCAGGGTAAAATTGCCGAAATGGCTACCGGTGAGGGAAAAACGCTAGTGGCTACCATGCCTCTCTATCTAAATGCGCTGGAAGGAAAAGGTGCTCATCTGGTAACAGTCAATGACTATTTGGCTCAGCGGGATGCGGAATGGATGGGAGAAATATATAAGTTCCTTGGACTTTCCGTCGGTATTATCCTTAATCAGATGGACAGCAAGCAGCGAAAAGAAGCTTATTCCTGTGACATCACCTATGGAACAAATAATGAATACGGATTTGACTATCTGCGCGATAATATGGCGGTTACCGTGGATGATATTGTGCAGGTAAAAGGCCACCATTATGCGATTGTGGATGAAGTGGATAATATTCTGATAGATGAAGCCCGCACACCGTTGATTATTTCCGGTCCTCTGGATGTTTCCACCCATACCTATGATGAAGTGAAACCGATGGTGGAGAAACTGGTTCGTGAACAAACTCGCTATGTAAATGAATTGATTGCTGAAGGGGAGAAGCTGCTGGAAGAAAATAGACCCGATGAGGCAGCGGTCAAATTACTGATCGCTCAGCACGGTGCCCCCAAAAATAAACGCCTGCTTAAGTTATTTCAGCAGCCCGGCATCCGCAAACTGGTTTTTGATATGGAAAGCAATTTCATGCGGGATAAGAAACTTCATGAAATTACCGAACAACTATACTATGCCATTGACGAAAAGGGGCATGTGATTGATTTGACCGATAAGGGTCGTTCTTTCCTGTCGCCGCGCAGTCCGGAAGATTTTGTCCTGCCCGATCTTCCGGAAAAGTTTTCGGCCATTGAAGGTGATGACTCGCTCTCACCTATGGAAAAATTAGAACAAAAAAATAAAATTCAGAGTGAATACGTTCAGAAAAATGAGAAAATCCACAATATATCTCAGCTACTAAAGGCCTATTCATTGTTTGAAAAAGATGTAGACTATGTGGTATCCGACGGCAAGGTGATGATTGTTGATGAATTCACCGGTCGGATTATGTATGGACGGCGATATAGTGATGGTCTGCATCAGGCTCTGGAAGCTAAAGAAAACGTTAAAATCGAGCGAGAAACCCAGACACTGGCGACTATCACCCTGCAGAATTATTTCCGTTTGTATGATAAGCTGGCCGGAATGACCGGCACAGCTGAGACAGAAGCTGCCGAATTCTGGGATATTTATAAATTAGATGTGGTGGTGATTCCCACCAATAAACCGATTCGTCGCATTGATTATAACGATGTGATTTATCGGACAAAACGAGAAAAATATAATGCGGTAGTGAATGAAATTGAACGCCTGTATCGGGCAGGTCGGCCGGTTCTGGTAGGCACCGTCTCGGTAGAAGTGTCGGAAACCCTCAGCCGGATGTTAAAACGGCAGGGGATTCCTCATAATGTGTTGAATGCAAAATATCATAAACAAGAGGCGGAAATTATATCCAAAGCCGGTCAGAGAGGAGCGGTAACAATCGCCACCAACATGGCTGGACGAGGAACGGACATCAAGTTAGGGAAGGGAGTTGTGCAATGTGAAGAAGGTTGCTATTTAGTGGATCCTGATGGCCGGCCTATTCCACCCGATCTTGATTTGGCCGCCTGCCAGGCAGATGTGCCCTGTGGCTTGCACATTGTGGGCACCGAACGGCATGAGGCCCGCCGGATCGATCGTCAGTTGCGGGGACGTTCTGGTCGTCAGGGTGACCCGGGAGCCAGCAAGTTTTTCCTGAGCCTGGAAGATGACCTGATGAGATTGTTTGGTTCCGACCGCATGATAGGTATTATGGATCGCTTAGGAGCCCGAGAAGGTGAAGTGATTACCCATAGAATGGTCACCCGTGCCATTGAGAAAGCACAAAAGCGAGTAGAATTGCAAAATTTTAGCATTCGAAAACATCTGTTAGAATACGACGATGTGATGAATAAACAACGCGAAGTCATTTATAGTCGTCGTCGCAAAGCGCTGATGCAGGAAAATGTGAAAGAAGAAATTTTAGGGATCATGGATGAATTTCTTGATGCGCAGTTTGATGCCTTTATCGGTGATAAAGAGCATCCTGAAGATTGGGATCTGAAAGGATTAAGCGATATATTGATCCGCACCTTGATGGTCGATATTCACTCGCTGGGAGAGCGGTTATATTCTATGGATGAACAGCAATTCCGTGAATACATTAAAGAGGAAGCCTTAAAATTTTATTCGTATAAAGAAAAGAAATTGGGCGAAAAATTTCTGCGTGATTTTGAAAAATACGTGATGCTGCGCATCGTGGATGAAAACTGGAAAGACCATCTTCACCAGATGGATATATTGAAAGAGGGAATCGGCTTGCGAGCCTATGGACAGAAAGATCCTCTAATCGAGTATAAGCAGGAAGCTTATCATATGTTCATCAATCTGATTGATACCATCAATCAGAAAATTTTAGAGACGTTATGGCGCACCCAAATCGTTGAAGCACCAAGGGAGCATCGCTATGCCCCGCCCCGTCTGATGCTGGTGCACGATACCGCTGTCAATCTGGGATTTCAGGAAGGGGCAGCAGCGGCTGCTCCCGAACGGGAAATGTCTGATATTCAAAAAGCTGGTCAACAAAGAAGCAGTAAAGTTCAACCGGTGAAGAGAGATCTGCCAAAAGTGGGACGCAATGATCCCTGTCCCTGCGGCTCAGGATTAAAATATAAAAAGTGCCACGGTAAAACGTAACGGATCAGAATTGATTACTTTCATATCAGTTGTGAAAACGATACCGATCATTCTGAGGGTATTCTGATAGAGATAAAAAAATTCACAGTGCACTTTGGTTGGATTGGACCAAGAATTTCAAGGTTTAACTAAAAAAATTATGACCATTCGAAGCCGGATTCATTTCTTTTACCCATTCATTCTTATTCTACTGGTAGCGGTATGTATGACTCCAGCCCTGCTCCTATCCCAGAATTTACCGGATACTCCCCACCAATATGTAAATGATTACGCCGATCTGCTTGGCAAACAGGAAATTGCATCCTTGAATGAGATGTTGCGAGCTTATGAAGACTCAACTTCCAATCAATTTGTGGTAGCAATATTTACAAATGCTCAGGGATATCCGGTAGAAGAATTTTCAATTCGACTGGCCGAAAAATGGAAGGTAGGACAAAAAGATCGAGAAAACGGATTAATAATGGCTATATTTTTGGAAGAAAGAGCTATCCGAATTGAGGTCGGTTATGGGTTGGAAGATGTTATTCCAGACGCTGTGGCATTTGAAGTGGCTCAAAGAGTAATTCCTCCTTATTTTCGGGAAGAAAAATATCATGAGGGAATTCGACAAGGTATGGTAGCCTTATTTAAAGCAGCCGCTGGAAAATATCAGGGAAATCCTGACGCGGAAATGGATGGAATTAAAAATTGGATGCCTTTGTTGATCTTTATAATTATCCTCATTCTTGTTTTTCGGCGACAACGGTTTTCTATGGGGAGTTCGGGTGGATGGCGAAATGGAGGACCGTTTTATTGGGGAGGCTTTGGAGGTGGTTCACGAAGTAGTGGAGGTGGATTTGGAGGGTTCAGTGCCGGCGGAGGTAGCTTTGGAGGTGGGGGAGCCACCGGTCGGTGGTAAGAATTTTAATGAACAAGCAATATCCAATGAAACTCTTATGACAGAGCGAAAAGAGAAAAAAAGATCCGATAATCCTCACAAATTTTTCTCTGCTAACGAAAAACAAAAAATTATTGCAGCCATCCGAGCGGCAGAGAAAGAAACCTCTGGGGAAATTCGGCTGCATCTGGAAGAACAATCTCGCTTACCTGTTTTCGATAGAGCGGTGGAAGTGTTTCATATGATTGGGATGAACCGAACAGCCTTAAAGAACGGAGTGCTTATTTATTTAGCAACCACCAATAAAGAATTTGCCGTTCTGGGAGATAGTGGTATCAATCAAGCGGTTCCCAAAAACTTCTGGGACGAGATTACTCAACGATTGAGTGAACAATTTGCCCAGGGTAATTTTTGTGAAGGTCTGTGTGAGGCCATTTTGCTCATCGGCGAGAAATTAAAAACCTATTTCCCCCATAAGACAGATGATCAAAATGAACTCTCAGATGACATTTCAATTCATCATAAATGATGATCGCTTTTATCGCTGACTAAAGTGTTGAGCATAATTACGAAGGAGAATAACTGTTACCTATGAGTACGGAACGTGGTCAATGGAGTTCGAAGCTTGGATTTGTTTTTGCAGCGGCGGGTTCGGCCGTGGGACTGGGTAATATCTGGCGGTTTCCATATGTCACTGGAATGAATGGAGGAGCGGCTTTCGTTTTCGTCTACCTGTTGTGTGTGTTGGTGATTGGTCTTCCTTATATGTATGCTGAATTTGCTCTGGGAAGGGCACTACAAAAAAATCCAGTTGGGGCTATATCAAAACTAAAACCAGGTAGTTCCTGGGTCTGGGTAGGCGGTCTGGGTATTATCACCGGTTTATTTATTCTCTCCTATTATGCAGTAATCGCCGGTTGGACTTTTGGATATATTTTCAAGACGCTAATTCCCAATACGATGAGTTTTTCGGAATTTGTGGGAAACGTCTGGTTACAAATTCCCTTGTTTGCGATTTTTATCATTCTCACTGTTCTGATTGTTTATGGTGGTATTCAGGGCGGTATAGAGAAATGGTCAAAAATATTAATGCCGATTCTTTTTATCCTGCTCTTCGTTCTTATTTTATATTCCAATTGGCTGCCGGGATCAGGAAAAGGTTTGGAATTTTATTTAAAACCAGATTTCCATAAAATCACTGGTAAAGTATTCTTGGCTGCTCTGGGCCAGGCTTTCTTTTCGCTGAGTTTAGGAATGGGTTTGATGGTCACCTATGGAAGTTACATTTCTAAAAAAGATAATTTAGTATCTTCTGGATTTTATGTGGCGATTGCTGATACTCTTGTGGCGTTTATGGCGGGTCTGGTTGTTTTTCCGGCTCTCTTTGCTATGAATCAAAATCCGGCAGCAGGACCGGGTTTGGTTTTTAACATCTTTCCGGCCATCTTTGAACGCATGCCAATGGGTATGGTTATTGGAGTGACCTTTTTTATTTTGCTTTCCATTGCTGCTTTAACTTCCACTATCTCACTCCTGGAAGTTCCCACGGCCTTTTTGGTGGACGAAAAAGGTACTGCTCGAAAAATCGCTGTCTGGCTTGTCGGTGGAGTAGTGTTTATCTTGGGACTTCCTTCGGCGCTTTCCCAGGGAGCAGTATCTTGGTTAAGCAAGCCGATCGTAGCCGGGATGGAATTTCTTTCACTAATGGATTTTATCTGGGGAAATCTTTCATTAACGGTAGGCGCTTTTCTACTCTCTCTGTTTGTCGGCTGGGTGTGGGGCGCCAAGCATGCAGCGGCTGAAATTAGCATCGGATGCCCGGGTTTTGCAAAATGGGCATCCTTATGGGGCTTTATTATACGATTTATTACTCCCATTACTATTTTCATTATTCTGCTGAATCTTTTTCAATTGTTTTAAGAAATATTGATTCCATCCCATCCTATCGGGCAGAGAATTGGTGTTGATTTATACTTTTATCAATGGCTTTGATGAATATAAAAATAAAAAGTCTTATAAAATAGAATTGATCATGGGTTGGCTTTGGTAAGTGTCAGATAACAGCCTGTAAATTTACCAGAGACTATTTTGAAGATAACGATGTAAGAAAAATTGAGGATGTTTTTTTAGATAATTGTCAATCCAGAGAAAAAAATAATCCTTTTCTTTATTCATTGCTAAAGGGCCATATGTCAGAAAAACTTGAACAACTGCTCCAGATCTCATTTACCCTGCGCAATTTTATGTGGGGAAACTGGATGATTGGTATCTTAGTACTCACTGGAATTTTATTGACTCTGGTAACTGGTTTTATTCAGGTGAGAAAATTTGGTCGGGCTTTCAGCCTGGTTTTGCGAGGTGCCAGAGGCAAAGACCATTCCGCTGAAGATCAGGGTGACATATCTCCCTTTGCGGCTTTGATGACAGCATTGGCTGCCACAGTGGGGAATGGAAATATTGCTGGAGTAGCAACTGCCATTGCTACCGGCGGACCCGGAGCACCTTTCTGGATGTGGGTATCGGGTTTCTTTGGAATGGCCACTAAATATGCTGAAGGTTTTTTAGGAGTGAAATTCAGAAAAATGGCTGAAGATGGGACGATGGCTGGCGGCCCGATGTATTATATTCGATATGGTCTAAAAAATGAAAAATTCGCAAAGTTTTTAGGAGCAACCTTTGCGGTATGTGGAGCGGGAGCAGCTCTGCTGGGAACCGGCAATATGGCTCAATCTAACTCCATGGCCCTGGCCTTTAAGAGTCAGTTTGGGATTCCGCCAGTAATCAGTGGGCTTCTACTTACCTTTCTGGTGGGAATCGTTATCATTGGGGGGATTAAACGGATTGGTGCGGTAGCAGAGCGTTTAGTGCCAACCATGATCACTCTGTATGTGGCGGGGGCATTTTTCATTGTCTTTTCTCGCTTTAGTTTCATTGATGATGCCTTTCGGGTGATCATTGAATCTGCTTTTAGTGTCCAGGCGGTTGGTGGAGCCTTGATTGGAACTTCTGTCCAACGGGCTATCAGCCTGGGGGTCAGCCGGGGAGTGTTGTCAAATGAATCCGGTCTTGGCTCAGCGGCAATCGCACAGAGCGCCTCTAAATCAAGCGATCCAACTAAAAATGGCCTGATTGCCATGACCGGGACTTTTATTGATACATTATTCGTTAATACCTTTACAACTCTTACCATTGTCTTAACTGGAGTATATTTGTTAACTCCGGCTGCCGGATTAAAAATGATCGTCACCGGAAGTTCTCTGACAACTGCTGAGATTGCCATGCTCCATCCGCAGGTGGTTGCCATGGCTGAGAAATTAAGCTACAATCTTTCGCAAGGAGGATTGTCCAGCACTGCCCTCACCATTGCCGCCTTTAATAGCGTCATACCTTACGGTGGCTGGATCATCGCTTTCTCATCATTTCTCTTTGGATACACCACCTTGATTGGTTGGTCGTTTTATGGTGAGCAGTGCCTGGAATATTTAGCTGGAGTAAAAATAAAACAACCTTACCGACTCGTCTATATTCTATTGTTATTTTTTGGAGCTATCCTGCAGGGAAAATATCTGGATATTGTCTGGAATGTCGGCGATATTGCCAATGCGTTTATGGCTTTACCCAATTTGATAGGATTAATTTTGTTGTCTGGTCTGGTAGCCAGAATAACTTCGGAATCTTTCAGAAAACAAATGTAGATATCATACGTCTTTAATGATGTATTAGCTGATTTTCAGATGGGATGATTCATTCCGCTTATTTTTTCCACAATTTTTCAATTTCTTCCCACCATTCTTTCTTCATCTGTTCCCATTCCAGTTTGAACCAGGGAGTAAAAATCTGTGGGTGCCGTTCAATTTCTTTGTTTAACTCATCAATTTTCATATAACGCCAGTCAGCAATCTCATTGGTATTGCTTTTTACTGGATCATTGGATTTGCCAATATAAACATAACATAATTCATGTTCTGATCCGCGGTCTTCGAAGCTCGCCTGATAAATAAATTTGAATAGATAGGTCAGATCACACACCAAACCCAGTTCTTCTTCTAATCGACGGCGGGTAGCGATAGGTAATGCTTCGCCTTTTCGTGGATGACTGCAGCAGCTATTTGACCAATATAATGGCCATAAAAATTTTTGCCGACTCCTCTGTTGCATGAGAACCTCTCCCTGATTATTGAAAATAAAAATGGAAAAGGCTCGATGCAGAATACCATTTCCTTGATGACAGGATTTTTTGTCGAGATAACCGATTTCTTCATCCTGTTCATTAACCAGGATTAATGGTTCATCATCAAAGGAAACTTTTTTATTTTTATGAGTCCTACCTTTCATTCCTATTCCTGTTTTTTGAGATCTGTCTCTGGATTAACCAATCTGTGTCACCACAGTACTATAGCCGGCTTTGCGGATAGCCATGGCGACTTTATCTGCATTTTCAGGGCACAGAGCAATGGCCGCTCCTCCTCCACCGGCCCCCGTCAATTTTGCCCCCAAAGCCCCATTCTTTCTGGCGATGGCAATGATTTCTTCCAGCTCTGGACTTGACACCTGCAGGGCGTTCAGGAATCCTTGATTCACATTCATGTACTCGCCCAGTTTCACCCAATCTCCCTTTTCAATGGCCACCACTGCTTTCAGAGTTAGGTTATTAATTTCGTCGAAAATCTGGTTATATAAATTCTTATTCTGTTCCCAGTTTTCTTTGACTTTCGCCACCATTTTAGCAGTGAGGCTTTCCACTCCCGAAAGACCAATAACAATAGGTATCGCTTGCGGAACATGCAACTCTTTAAGAAAAGGCGGATTGCCTCGTCGATAAAGAATGAATTTGCCATAGGTGGCCAGCGTGTTATCAATGCCTGAGGCAGATCCATGGGCAATCAACTCTGATTGATAGGCCAGATTGGAGATCTCTTCATTGGATAGACTAAGTTTATAAAACTGAGCCAGAGCCCGAATAATAGCTACCGCTAATGCTGCCGATCCTCCTAAACCAGATGCTCTGGGAATGTGAGGAAAAATTTCTACTTTCATATCTTTATCCGCCAAACCCAGACGATTTAAGATCAGATCCAGAGATTCATAAATAGAGTATTTGTGCTTTACGCCTTTTTGTAGTTTTTCTTCTACACCCCAGCGAGGAATCAAAAGATCGACTCCATTATCGCCCGAGTGAATTCTGGCCTGGATAGCCAGGTTAATCGGGGCCGCAATCGCATGACTGTTATAAACCACCGCATGTTCACCTAATAGAATCACTTTACCATACGCCGTAGCTACTTCTGGAAGGTACTCGATAACTTCTTCCTGCAATTCTTCGACCTGGGCGCTGTGGCGAATGGACTCAACAATCTCCTTTGCTTTCCAGACTTTAATATTTCCATCGTCTATCAATTTTTCTACGACGGTTTCGAAAATGTCGGCACTGGCACCGGCGGCACTGGCTACACTCCTGGCGTGTAACATCATGTGTCCACGCTGGATTCCTTCCGTAACTAGTGCTCTTAGTGCAGCTAGATTTTGAGCAAGACCCACTGCACCCATGACTTCTGCCAGTTCCTTCGCCGACGTAACTCCTATGATATGGTGGAGAATTTTCACGGAGGGATTGGATTCCAAAGGACCGCCTACTGTCCCTACTTTGAGGGGAATTTCGAGGTTAGCCACCAGATCTCCCCGATCATTTTTATAATAATGAGTAAGCGCGGTATAAGTGCCTCCGCGGGCTGCATAAGCATGCGCCGCTGCTTCTATAGCCCGCCAATCGTTGCCGGTAGCAATAGCCACCGGATCAATGCCGTTCATGATTCCTTTGTTGTGAGTAGCCGCCCGATAAGGATCAATACTGGCAAATTCATTGGCTAAGATGATTCCGTCTCGAACTTCCTCGCCGCTAAAACCTTTGCCCTTCAATAGGTCAACGGGGATGGTACAATGAGTATGCACCAGTGATCGATCGGTCAGATTAGACAAGATCCGCAGAAAAACTTTTCCACCGCTTATTTTTTCCAATAGGGAGGCCACTCCTTCACACATACTATTCACAATATTGGCGCCCATCGCGTCACGAGTATCAACCAGCAAATGCACGATGATCATATCTTTCTCTTTGGAGGGCCGGGGAAGTATTCTCACCTCAATATCTCTTACTCCTCCACCTCGGGCCTGCATTCGCGGATGTAAGCTATTCGCCAGGTTGATTATTTCCTCTTTGTTCTGCAGGATGGCATTTTTCGCTCGACCGGGATTCACGAGATCTACGATTTGTACCTGACCAATCAGAAGCGGATCACTACTCTGGCTGGAGAATCCTCCGGCCTGGTGAACTAATTTTGCCGCTGAACTCACTGCCGCTACAATGGAGGGCTCTTCTACAACCATGGGAATTAGATATTCTTTTTGATTGACCAGCATGTTCAGTCCCAGGCCAATGGGTAACCCAAAAACTCCGATGACGTTCTCAATCATTTTATCCGCTTCTTCAATGCTTAACACGTTTTCCTGATTCAGCAGATGGAGATAGTCTTCCTGACTGATAATCTTTTTGTCAAAGAGAATCCGCAAACGATCCATGATGGAATATTGGTAAAATTTGGGAATACGAGATTTTTCCAATTTATTTACTCCAACCATTTAATTTTCCGCTATGTGCTTCACTGTTATTCCTTTTTTAGAAAGGCTTAAATTAAGCAGTTGATACCCGGAACGCAAAATATTCTCAGAAACTTTTCGAGCAATATCGGTCGAATTGGTGAAAGCTATTCCAATGTCGCCTCCCCCTGCTCCTGAAGTTTTATAAATTCCTCCACTTCTGTTTACAAGATGAGCGATTTCTTTATGGGCTGCGGTGATGATTCCTGCCCCGCTAGCGTGATCTAATTTTTTTAATATTTCATAATAAGAGCCAATTCGTTTCAGAAAAGCCGGCACATCGTTACTTTGAAAAGCGCTGATCGCCTCCGATGAAAAGCCTTGCAGTTGGTTCATTATCCGCCAGTATTTTCCGGGATGTAAAGATTTCAAGCGATTCACTTTTTCTATCATAGTGGGCGTCGAAGCAGATTCTCCACTCCATATCGGCAAAATAATCAGATTCCGTGGATAGTTTATTTTTTTAATTTTAAAGAATTTTCTGGTTTTCTGAAATGAAATGACACCTCCGTATATGCTACTGGCCAGATCAATCCCACTTCCTTTTTTACCTTGTGCCATCGAGTGGATTTGCTGTACCCAGCGAAAAAATTGAAGGCGAGTTTTTGGTCGAAACTTTTCATCCATGTTTATTAACAGACCTTTGAGCAGAGCGACAGTCACCGCCGCACTTGAACCAAGTCCTAATTTGACCCGCTGATCAGCCAGAAAAAAATCGTTGGTATCCATGGAAATTTCCAGCGGTAACCACTGGTAATGGTGTGGATGATGATGTAAGAGATAATGAACAGTCTCGGTAAAGAAGGATAATTGGTCTTGTATAGTTTTCGATAATTCTTTGGTGAATTTTATTTTCCCTGAATCATCAACAGTGAATTTGACATTACAGATGTCCAATGTTGGCGAATGCAAAGCAGAGAATTCATTTTGCCAGTAATTCACGTTGACCAGCGCATAACGATTCACCGCCATCACCAGAGCCGGTGCACCTTCCAGTACGGCATATTCTCCAATTAAAATAAGTTTACCTGGTGCTTGAATCAGATATTTCAATCGGGGTTCTCCAAGACCGTGGCACTCGCTCCCAGCTCGCTGGAAATCACTCGCATGACACCGGGAGTATTTTCCAGGGTGGTTTTTACTTTTTCAATGGCCGGCGATAAACAGAGGGCTTTTACCTGCGGACCGGCATCAATGGTGAAGTACACTTCGCACCCCTGGTGGCGGAGCTCTTTTATATTTTGGATGCATTCTAAGGTGGCCGCATTCCAATAAATTATACCCGGCATCGAACTCAGAGCCACCGAATGCATTTTCAGACAACTGGCTTCACTCAATTCCCCTAATTTGGTAAAATCTTTCTCGGCAATCGCCTTACGCATTTCTTTTAAATCATGGTGGTTAGTGCGAATCCATTCTTTGTAATAAGGTGAGGTTTTAGTTGTATGTTCCATCCCCATCGTCGATCCGACATCTTTCTTTTTTTCGGAGGTTATCGCAATTAGCACCTGCAGGTCCCAGTAATTTTCGTCTTGTAATTGAACGGCGTAACAATCGGATCCATCTTTTTTACGACCAACCCTCATTTCGACAAAGCCTCCAAAAATGGAGCGAGCGGCTGAACCAGATCCCTGTCGGGCCAGAATAGATAATTGAGAGCCATTTAAGTTAAGACCGGCAGCATGACTGCTGGCCAGTGCCAGACTGGCAAAGGCAGAAGCCGAAGAGGCTAAACCGGCACCGGTCGGGAAATTATTACGGCTCGAGACTTCAGCGAAAAATCTTAGACCAGCTTTTACCCGAACCAAATCCAGGAACTTAGTTACTCGATCGACCTCGGCGGCTTCAGCTTCTCGCCCATTGATAACTACCTTATCCCGAGTCAAATCTTCCCGAAATTCCACCTGAGAAATGGTCTGTAATTTTGCCAGGGTAATTGAAATAGATCCCACTGCTGGAAGATTGAGAATCGGGTCTCGTTTACCCCAATATTTAATTAAGGCAATATTGGAATGGGCACGAGCAACTGCTTTCATTAAAATACTCACCTCAAACTTACCTTATTATTTTTTCAGTAAAATATTGTAAAATGGTTGAATTGATGCAATGTTCATTTTAGATAGATTGCAAATCAGAAAAGTTCGGAATAAGTTGCCGATATACCTTATACTCGCTTTCTAAGAAAATCATAATGGTGATAGCGAAACACCTGATAAATATAATTAAAAACTATTTTGAATAATAATGGCTTCCCATTAAATTTGCAGTTCGCTTAATCCCCCAGTGGGAAATCTTTGTTGAAAAGGAGGACTTTTTTAATGTCTGAAGAAACAAAAAAGAAAACCGCGGAACCATCTCAAACCAAGGTGGAAAAATCCGCAAAACAAACAGAAAGCAAGGATGCTTTTACACCGGGTCAAGTTTTTACGCCGGAAAATGCTCCCGATCTTTTGCATGATGATGTGCCCCCTCAGGACACCGAGCTTTTGAAGCTTTACGAACAAAGTTTTGAAAGGGTACATGAGGGTGATATCATCGAGGGAACTATTGTGGCAGTTACGGACAAGGATGTCATTGTGGATGTGGGTTTTAAATCCGAAGGTATTATACCCAAGGAAGAATTTATTGATCTGGATAATCTAAAAGTTGGGGATACAGTGGAGGTCTTTTTGGAAAATCCGGAGGATATGGAGGGTCAGGTATTGCTTTCCCGCCGTAAAGTCTATTTTTTAAGAACCTGGGAGAACTTGATTAAAAAGCACCAGAATGATGAGACGATCAAAGGAAGAATCATGCGTCGGATAAAAGGCGGCTTTGTGGTAGATTTAGGTGGAGTGGATGCCTTTCTGCCTGGTTCGCAGGTAGATGTAAAACCGATTCGAGATTTTGATGCCTTTGTCGGGCAGGAGTTGGATTTAAAAATTGTGAAGGTCAATGAACTCCGTAAGAATATAGTTGTTTCACGGCGAGTGATTATTGAGAAAACTCTGGAAAGCAAGCGGGGACAGATTCTCGAAACCTTGCAAAAAGGACAGGTGCGAAGAGGCCTGGTGAAGAATATCACCGATTTTGGGGTCTTTATCGATCTGGGCGGAGTAGATGGTCTGCTGCATATAACTGATCTGTCCTGGGGCCGGGTGAATCATCCCTCGGAAGTCGTCAAGTTGGATCAAGAACTGGATGTGATGATTTTAGATTTTGATGAAAATAAATCCCGCATTTCTTTGGGACTAAAACAGCTCCAGCCTCATCCCTGGGAAAATGTAGAAGAACGCTTTCCCATTGGCAGCAAAGTGAAAGGTCGAGTAGTAAGCCTGGCGGATTATGGCGCGTTTGTTGAACTGGATAAGGGCATTGAAGGATTGATTCATGTTTCGGAAATGAGCTGGTCTCAACATATTAAGAATCCGGCTCAGATCATGAAAGAAGGAGACGAGGTTGAAGCGGTAGTTCTGAATATCGAACCCGAAGATCGAAAAATATCATTAGGTCTGAAACAGCTCACCCCCGATCCCTGGGAAAATATTCAGGAGAAATATCCGGTGCAATCCCGACATAAGGGGATTGTTCGCAATTTGACTCCTTTTGGCGCCTTTGTGGAATTAGAAGAGGGTGTGGACGGTCTCGTCCATATTTCTGATTTAAGCTGGACCAAAAAAGTAAGACATCCCAGCGAAATTGTTAAAAAGAATCAGGAAATCGAAGTTGTGGTTCTGGATATCAACAAGGAAGAACGCCGAATTGCCCTGGGTCATAAACAGGTGGAGACCAATCCCTGGGATGCCTTCCAGGAGACTTACAACGTGGGAGTAGAAACCGAAGGAAAAATTTCTCGACTGATTGACAAGGGTGTCATCGTGACCCTGCCCCTCGGTGTGGATGCATTTGTACCCTTGAATCATCTGGGCAAACCAAATATTAAAAGAGCCTCAGATCATTTCAAGGTTGGGGATAATTTGCCACTGAAAGTGATAGAGTTCGATAAAGAAAATAAACGGATCGTCCTCTCGGTTTCGGAATATTTAAAGGGTAAAGAAAAAACTGAAGTTGATGCTTATATGGCTGCTCACAATTTTGCCCCAACCACGGTAGGTGAGCTGGTCAAAGGAGTCCCGGAAGTTTTAGAGGGTGTTCCGGATGAAGAAAAGGGTAGAGAGCGACCGGTTAAGAAACAGAAAGCGAAAAAAGCAACAGCTGAGGAAGAGGCGGTCGAAGCATCCATTCCAGAACCTGCTGGTGAAGTTCCTCCTATGACGGAAGTACCACCTGTATCGGAAATTGCCACGCCTCCCCAAGAAAAGGAAGTGGTTGCTCAGGTAGAAGCTGCTCCAGCGCCCACCGAAGTTCCAGCTGAGGAAAGTGCCGAACCGGTTTCAGAAGCGGCAAAACCCAAAACTACTCGCAAGAAGAAAGCAGTAACTGAAACAAAAGCTAAAGCGGAAAAGAAGATTAAAGCTGAGAAACCCAAGAAAGAAAAAGCAACCAAAACAAAACCAAAAAGCAAGAAGAAAGACAGCGAATAGCAGATATGATTATTGGGAAATAATATTTCACTTGTTTGGAATAACCGGGGTCACTCCCCGGTTTTTTTTTAAACACCCACTCTTTAAAGGATATTTTTAAATTTGGAATAAATTATTTTTGATTAATTCTTTCATTCGGTTAAACATATTAATTTGTTTTGATGCTTAAAGTTCTTAAGAGTGAAAATTAAAGGAACATCAACATCCTTACATATTGCTGGCTGTAAGAAAATCAGTTTGATGAGATCATTAATATAGATAGTCACTGATGTTTAGAAGTAGTTGATTTTCTTTGGTGAGTGAGTGCATGCAGAAAAACCATCATCATCCTGTCGGTGTTTTCATGGCGATTTTAAATATGGGTCTGGGACATGCGACCCGCAGTTTGCCGCTGATTACCTACTTGCAGAATCAAGGGTGGCGAGTGGTTATTGGCAGTTCCGGTCGCTCACTGATATTTCTGCAAAAGGAAATTCCAGGGGCGTCTTTTGTCACTCTGCCCGATTATAACCTGCGCTATTCTAAAAGCGGCGTAAATTTCATTCAGCTGTTTTCCCAACTTCCGAGATTGTTAAAAATCATTGCGATTGAGCACCGCTTAACCGAGAAAATTTTAGAAGAACAACACCTGCAAATGGTGGTTAGTGATCATCGCTATGGATGTTATTCTTACCGCCGGCCCTCTTTTTTTATTAGCCATCAATTGCGTTTTGCGGCGCCTTCCTGGTTAAAATCCTTCGAAATAGTCGGTTTTTGGTTCAATCACTATTTTCATAAAAAATATCGAGCCATTATCGTGCCTGACTTTATGCAAGGCTGTGAAGGTCTGTTATCGGGTAGATTATCGCGCCTAAAAGAACACGCCGACTATCATTTTTGTGGCATTCTATCAAGTATTTCTTACGTGGAAAGCCCTCAAGATATTGACATTTTGGTATCCGTTTCTGGTCCCGAACCACAGCGGACTATTTTTGAACAAAAAATGAGACAACAACTGCCCCGACTACCCGGAAATAAAATAATGGTGCTTGGAAAGCCTGAACGTGAAGAAGTGCAGAAAAAGATATCCGGGTTGACGATATATTCGCATCTCAATCGGAATGATTTGCAGAAATATTTTAATCGCAGTAAGCTCATCGTCAGTCGTTCCGGATACAGTACGATTATGGAGTTAATTGAACTCCGGAAGAAGGCCTTATTAATTCCTACTCCTGGTCAAACAGAACAGCTTTTGTTGGCAGAACGACTTAAAACTATGGGATGGTTTCACACAGTGTCTCAAGATAAACTTGATTTAGTCAAAGATATTGAGCTGGCTCAGAAATATCCAGGGTCTCCACCACTTGCACAAACCAGATATACTCTGCAAAAGATATATGAAATTTTAGTAACCAGAAAAAACTAAACTCTCAGCAAGATGATTTTTATAAAAGCCAGTTCCTAATATTTATTCAGCTGCCTATGGAAAAATATTATTATTGGTTTCGAAAAGAATGGCTGAATGTGCTGATTGTCTCTTACATTCTGTTTATCATTTATACCACGGTTGTCCCGTTCAATTTCGTTTTCAACTGGCCACTTCTTTCACATCGACTATCGCGTATCGATTGGATACCATTTGTCGGCCGGAACCGAGTTATTGATCGATCGGATATGGTGGCTAATATCATTTTTTTTGTACCTTTAGGAATTCTGCTCGGTCTGAAAAAAATATTATCATATTATCGTTGTTATACTCGAAGGGAATGGCTTTTTATTTTAGGAGTGGGAGGCGGGATCAGCGCCACCGTGGAATTTTTGCAATTATTTACGATGGATCGCCACACCTCTCTAACGGATATTATAACAAACTCCTGTGGAACACTGGTTGGAGCTGCTTTGATATTATTTATTTATTTAAAATTCCACCAAAGAATAAAAATGATCTTAATGGAGCTTTTCTTTGGAAAACCTGAGATGTCAATTGCCGCTGTACTCTCTATTTTTATTTTTCTGAGCTATTCCGTACCATTTACCTATGAGATCAGTATCTCTTCAGTTTCAGAAAGCTTGCGCCAGTTTCAATCTTCTTCGTTTCGTTCCTCGCTCTTTCTGCTTTCCGGATTAAGCAGTATGTTAATGTATGGAACCATGTTTTATTTCTTATTAAGTGGTTTACATCGCTATTTGTGGGATGCTATCTCCGCACGACAGAAATTTTATGTTTCATTGGCAGTATTTGCCTTCCCGGTCCTTCTGGAATTCTACCAGTTTATTCTTCCTATTCGTGGTCATTCTTATTATGATATTCTTGCCGCCTGGGTTGGTTTACTCAGTGGGATGGCTTTCTTTATCATTCAAAAATACGATTTGTTAACTACCAATCTCCAATTGTCCCATAACATGAATTCTGAATACCTAAAAAAATATGCCAGTTATTTTAATTATCTGCTGCTGATCTATCTGGTCTACGGGATTGTTTATTTTCAGTCTTTGACCTGGTTGGTGGAGTTACAGTTGCCTGTATCTTCCAATGAAATATATCATGTAAGATATTGGCGATTGCAACTTTTCATGCATTTTAATAAGGAAGTTTTTACTTTTTTACCCACTGGATTTATCCTAACTTTTATCTATTCAGAATGGAAAAGTAAAATATGGAAAATATTAGCCTATATCATTTTGTTAATTTTAATCATATATTATCTTTTTCAGTTATTTCGGGTGAATCAGTATCTCTTGCTGAATTTATTTGCATTGAGTCTGGGCGTATGGTTAGGTCATTTTTTTTGGAGAATATTTAAATTTTTAATTATTCAGCACGCGCTTCACAATGAAAAGAATGGTTAAATTTATTTCTGGATTTTTTTTTCTCATGGTCATGATCCGCTGTACCCCTGTTCCGCCTCCGCCACCAGCTGCTGACCGTGAGCCACCGGCTTTTCTTTTTTATAAAAAAGCCTTAGACTGCATTGAAAATGAGCAATATGAAAAAGCTCTAGCCTTGCTGGACACCGCTATTGCCATGAAGTCTGAATTTGCTCAATTTTATTATGCTCAGGGTCAAGTATATGAATTGCTGGGCAATAATATTTTAGCAGTGATTTCTTACGAGAGGGCCCTCCGGTATAAATCCCATTATCCAGACACCTGGAAGAAGTTAGCTCATCTTTATATGGAAGTGGGTCAGTACGAAAAAGCGTCGCAGATGCTTACCTCCTTAATCTCTTATCTTCCTGATTCCTTGGATTTTGAACTCCAACTGGCCGAGTCATATATCATGGATGGTAAACCGTTGAAAGCCTTAGAGCGATTAAGTTATTATGAAAAACGAGGAGGGAGTTCTGTCGAGAAGTGGCGTCTTCAGGGTATGGCCTACTTTGTACAGGGGAATTATAAGGTGGCAGTTGATTGGTTGGATAAATATGGGGCGGCTGTGCAGGAAAATTACCTTGCTCAAAAATATCTGGGAATATCCTGTCTGCGCATGGGCTTACTCGAGAAAGGTATCTCAGCCCTGAATAAGGCCTTGCAAATGAATCCGCAGGATCCGGAAATCTATATCTATCGTGCGCAATATTTTCTACAGTTGAAAAAGATTGATGCTGCAGCCAGTCAGTTTCAATATGCTTTGCTGCTGGATGATAAGAATATCCTGGTTCTGTTAGAAAACAGCAAGTTTTTACTATCACAGGGAGATACTTTGAAGGCTGAAGAGTTGTTGCAGAAAGCGATCGCCAGTAATAACCAGTGCTGGGAATGTTTCAAATATCTCGGTATTATTGCGGACGATAAAGGAAATGATATCGTCGCTCAGCAATATTATGAAAATTATCTCCAGAACATCTATCATAATGATCCGGAAGTTGAAAACCGATTAAAGAACCTTAAAATAATTAAACCAAAATAATAACACTTTTAACATCATAAAGCAAAATACGGTATGAAAAAATCAATTCTTATAGTTTTTTTGATATGGATACTCCTGGGTCTGTACGTAACAGAATCATTAGCTGATATACCTTCTATTGGTGAGATGAGCGTTCAGATTGACAATCAGAAGAAAATAAATTATCCCATTCGCCAGGCTTTAATTTACCGCCGGGTTACTCTGGCATATGATACGACTGCTTTTGTGCAATCCGATTCCACTTCAATGATTTTGGTCTCACCCCAATTTAATAGAGGCGAAAATAATGTCCTGAGGATTATCTTTGGAAATCTGGACACCCAGTCTCCTGATTTTTATGATTTTCTGATTATCTTGGGAGAGACATTAAAAGATACTATTTCCTGGAAAGGGGATAGTTCGCTAATATTTCTCTCTCGAAACGGGTTATTGCAATCTCATCGAAGCTGGAGTGAAGATATTAATGGACAGATAATCTTTAGCAGCTCACGCAAAAAAGAAATACAATCTGGAGTTATGAAGTTGGAATTTGATCTGCAGGAGATGGTTAGTTCGGCACTTAAAAATCATTTTAATTTGAACGGTACTTTTGAATTGTTAGTGGGAGATTACCGCGATATTTCACTGGGGCAGACCGATAGTGCTTTAAAAGAAAAAGAAAGAAAGCGGCAGAACATTTATTGGGCTTTGATTATTTCTGCATTTTTAATAGCTATATTTGGAATTCGTTGATGCAAACTTCCTGGCCTCGAATCATTGTCCATGTGGATATGGATGCTTTTTTTGCAGCAGTGGAACAGCTGCTGCATCCTGAATGGCGGGGTAAACCAGTAATTGTAGGGGCCGATCCTCGTGGTGGAAAAGGCAGGGGAGTCGTGTCAACTGCTTCCTATGAGGCGCGAAAATACGGTGTGCGTTCCGCGATGCCCATTTCAAAGGCCTATCAGTTATGTCCGCATGGAATCTATGTTCTGCCCCATGGGGACGTCTATTCCGATTATTCTCAACAGGTCTTTTCCGTGCTCGAAACTTTTTCACCTCTGGTCGAAGCAGTAAGCATTGATGAAGCTTTTTTAGATATGACTGGCAGTGTTCATCTCTATAACAGTGTGGAAGAAATCGGGCAGAAAATTAAATCAGAAATTAAAAAGAAGACTGCACTGACCGCCTCGGTGGGAATCGCTCCCAGTAAGAGTGTCGCTAAAATTGCCTCTGATTTTTTAAAACCAGACGGGTTAATGGTGGTTTATCCCGATAAAGTTCAGGAATTTTTAGATCCTTTACCGGTTACCAAACTGTGGGGTATTGGAAAACAAACCTATCAGGAACTTTTAAAACTGGGGATCAAGACGGTGGCCCAATTGCGCCAGTATCCGCAGCAAGTGCTTGAGGATAAATTTGGCAAGTGGGGTGAGCATATTTATCGGATGGCTCGTGGATTGGACGAACAATCGGTACTTTCCGAAGAATCTGTAAAATCGGTGAGCAATGAAATTACATTTGAAAATGATTTAAACGATGCCGACTATCTTCGCCGGGTCATTTTTACACTGGCTGAAAAGGTTGGAGGAAGGCTGCGTCGATCACAGATTCAAGGCCGAACAGTCCATCTAAAAATACGCTTCTCTGATTTTACTACTCACACCCGAAGTCATACTCTGCCTCGTGCCACTAATCTTACCCAGGAGATTTATGAAGCAGCTTATCAATTATTCTCGCAATTTTTACCTCTGGAAAAGTATGTGCGATTACTGGGAGTGGGTGTCTCAAACCTGGAAACTGAAGCTGGTTCTCAGTTAACCATATGGGATCTTGATGAACAGAAAAAAAAGAAAATAGAAAAAGTGATGGATCAGATTCAGGATAAATATGGAAAGGAAATTATCCAGCACGCTGAATCCTTAGGCTCCAGACCAAAAAGAACAGAACAACCCAAAGGGGAATAGGTAAATTCTTTCGATCAACTGCTGACTTATCTTTTCAGGATATCCTCCGCATGTTTTTATCTCATGTACAACTTGTGCATCGGTTTCAATGGGTGAGAAAATTTTCTGCCATGACCATCCTGTTTCTGGGATGCATTCCGATTTTTACCTGGAGCATGGATGCATATTTTCAACAAAAGCTCACGTATTATATTCAAGTGGAATTGCAAACCGCCTTGAATCGCCTGGAATGCGAGGAACGGATCACATATCAGAATAATTCTCCTGACACACTGAAATACCTTTACTTCCATTTGTATCTCAATCGCTATAAAAACACCAATCTCAAACTTTCTTCTTCCCCAGGGTATCAAGAAATCATTTTTATCAAAGATGAAAACCAGAACGAACTGAATTTTCAGGTTTCTGGTACTTTGTTAAAACTTCATCTACTTCATCCTATCGCTCCTCACGATTCTACAAGACTCTTCATCCGTTTTAACGCCGTCCTTCCATCGGCATCCGATAGATTTGGTTTTTATGGAACTCATTATGATGTTGGCAATTGGTATCCGACGCCAGTCGTTTATAATAAAGATGGTTGGCAAACTTCGCAACATATTGAAGGAGAGTTCTTTCAGGAGTGGGCGGATTTTCGGGTAGATATAACAGTACCGGCCGGCTATCTGGTGGGTGCCACGGGTACCTTAATAAATCCCGACATTCTACCCGATTCTTTGGAATATCCGGAAAGAAAAAAGACGTATTATAAAAGTGAAGACTCTCTGGTAACTTACCAATTTGTTGCTCCCCACGTTCATGATTTCGCCTGGTCGGCTGACCCTGAATTTGTATTGCGAAAAACAGTCGTCGACAGTACGACGGTATGGTTTTTCATTCAGTCCTATCGGTTAAAAGAATGGGAAGCGCAAATCGAAAAAACTGGAAAAGCTTTTAAATTCATGGTGGAACGCATTGGGCCTTACCCCTATCCGAATTTAACGGTGGTTGATGGTTTTATAACGGCGGGAGGGATTGAATATCCCAACCTGGTGATTATCAATGATCTTATCGATGATTCATTGGATTTATCGGCTACCATTATCCATGAAATTTCTCATCAATGGTTCTATGGTATTCTGGCAAATAATCAAACCCGTTTTGGGTGGATGGATGAGGGTTTTGCCACCTTTTTTGAACGAGAAGCAATGAAGTATGTTTTTGCAGAGAAAAAAATATATGTGGAGTCCCCTACTGGTTTCTGGGGAAAATGGTTTGGATATTGGGAAACTCTTGACCATTCGGATTTATACGTTTATCTCCATTATGTGCGTCGCATGAGGCAAGAACCTATCAATCGGCATTTCGACTGGTTTCAGGGAGATCCCTTCATTCCTTATTATCAGAAAATGAGTTTGGTCATCGAGCAGTTGCGGTTGCTGGGAGGTGATTCCTTATTCTGGAAAGGAATTGCTCACTATTATGATACCTGGAAATTTCGTCATCCGGATCCGCAGGATTTATTTTCTGCATTTGAAACTACCTATCAGCAGAAATTGGATTGGTTTTTTGAGGAGTGGTTAAATACTACCTGGACCTGTGACTATGCCATCAAACATGTTTCAGACCGGTGGATTTCTAACGATACGGCTTTTTATCAGGCGCAAATCCATTTTCAACGAAAACAACCAATCGTGATGCCGCTCGATTTTCGTGTCTACTTTAAAAATGGTGCTTATCAGGATTTTCGTATTCCGGTAGATGATGGAACTAACTTTCAACCGGCAAATGATGACATGATTACCTCCTGGGTATTCTATGAGAAGGAAAAAATTGTCCGTCTGCGCTTATCAGAACAGATAAAAAAGGTTGAGATTAATCCGACCAAACAATTACTGGATATAAACCCTTTCAATAATAGTAGCAGGTGTCCTAAATTTTATTTCTACTGGTTGAAAAGGCAATATTATCGGCCGCATATCGATGGGTATACCACGACTCTCCTGCCATTTGTTTTTTATAACGAATTGGATGGCCTACAAGTTGGAATCAGGACGCGGGGAAATTTTATACCGCCAGATTTTCAACACCGTTTACATGTATATCTAGGATTAGTGTCCTTCCGACCGGACGTTGATTTCTGGTTCGAGCATCCACTCTATTCCATCCATCCTGAGATCCACCTGAAAACTAATCTTTATAATGGATCGGGACAAAGAGGAATTGCTGTTTGGTTACAGCGCAAATTGGAGAAAAAAGGTCCGGTTAAAAATTTTATAGCAGGATATCAATGGCGCTATGTGTATGATGCCGATTATGCGCCTTATCCCCTGTCGCCAGGAAATCTGAGCTATTTTGAAATTGGATATGAGCGAGGGTGGTGGGAACAGGGGTATCTCCCTTCTGGTTGGCAGGTTCAACTTCATGGTGAGGCTTCTTTCCCGGGGAGTGATTACCTTTATCATCAATGGGAGGCAAGCGGTAAGGTAAGATTTCTGATACTGTTTCATCAAAAAGTGACTTTTAGTTTTTTCTCCGGGCATCAGACTGGTGATGTGCCTGTACAAAAGGCATTTCGTTTAGGAGGGGCAGATTTATATAGTTTTTATCAGAATCCCTACCTGCGGTCGACGGGTATCATTCCGATGAAATGGTGGCAGAAAGGACATATCTTTCAGTCGGGAGGAGGTAATTTGAGTTCCCTTGCTTATGATTATCAACCCTTCGCCTCCCTCCTGAATGGTTACCTTTCTATCACATTGGGAAATCCAGTTAATTTGACATATAGCTATATTCCTTATTTGTCAGATCTTCTTCTTTCCGCTTATAGCAGTTGGTCAACAGTCGCCAATCGCTGGGGAGATTTTACCCGATTTTATGGGGAAGCGGGGATCTCTTTAACTTTCAGTCGTTTACCATTTCTCTGCAATTATTTTGATCTGGAACAGCTTCATGTTGATTTTCCCTTTTGGGTAAATGAAGAGATTAGTCATAGCAATCTTGGGTTACGTTGGGCTATCCGAATTAACATGCGGAGTTTCTATTGATACGGTATCTGAATTTTTTAAAACATCCCTTTTTCCGTTTCCATGTGCCGGCAATAATCATGGCAGCCACTATTTTTATTCTCTCTTCCATTCCTAAATTGAATCCACCCAATTTAGGTTTTGAACTACAGGATAAATTCTATCATTTTCTAGTTTATGCCGCCTTTGGTTTTTTAGTCGCTCGCTCATTTTTTTCTCTGAAATTTTCAGAAAACTTCCATAAATATTACCTGTTGTTTGCGATACTCTTTTCTGCTATCTATGGACTGAGTGATGAAATTCATCAAAGCTATGTTCCGGGGCGTTTCAGCAGTATTGGTGATTTCATCGCGGATTTTTCAGGATCCACCATTGGTGCACTCATTTTTCACTATCGCCAGGGCGTTAAGTTTTTTTTAACAAAGTATGTGCTGCTGAAAAAATAAAATCTAATTTTTTTGAACAAAAATTGACCAATAGCGTTTAGAGGTTCAACCAGAAAAAATCTTTCTGTTTGAAATTTAGTTGGAATTTAACAGCGTTTATTTTTTGATATCTAAATGATTGGAGGAGCATTTCATGTTAGAATTGACTGTACAGAAAGTTGAAGATATCTTGCAGGAAATAAAGTATCCTGGATTTTCCCGGGATATCGTATCGTTTGGAGTGGTCAGCGGAATTGAAGTCAATGAAAATCAAATTCAGATCTTTCTCAAATTCTCTTCTCCTAATGTGGATATAAAAGAAAAGATCCGTTCTTCTATTGAAGAGCAAATTCATAAAAATTTTAAAGGTGTCCAATTAACTATCACAGAGAAATCTTCTGCGGATAAAACAGAATCCAAATACAGGCCGGGGGGAGATCCATGGGCAGATCGGACTCCCATCCCTGGCGTTAAAAATATTATTGCGGTAGCTTCTGGTAAAGGTGGGGTGGGAAAGTCCACGGTGAGCACCAATCTGGCTATTGCCCTGTCCCAGTTAGGTTTACGTGTGGGATTGATGGACAGTGATATTTATGGACCCAGCATTCACATCATGATGGGCGTGACGGAACGCCCTATGGTGAATGAAGAGCAAAAAATTTTGCCTTTAGAAAAATTCGGTATAAAAATGATGTCAATGGGATTTCTGGTGGACAGTGATGCTCCTCTCATTTGGCGGGGGCCTTTGGTGATGAAGGCGGTAGAACAATTTTTACGCGATGTGGCATGGGGAGAATTAGATGTTTTAGTGATTGATTTGCCCCCGGGAACAGGTGATGCGCAGTTGACCCTGGTTCAGAAAACACCTCTCACCGGAGCAGTGATTGTAACCACTCCTCAGGAAGTCGCTTTGGTGGATGCCCGTCGTGGATTGAAGATGTTCCAGAAAGTAAATACCAAAGTATTGGGTATTGTAGAAAATATGAGTTATTTCATTTGTCCTCATTGTGGAAAGAAATCATTTATCTTTGGTAGCGAAGGAGGGCGTCGCTCCGCCGGAGAATTAAATGTTCCGCTGTTAGGGCAGATTCCCATTGAACCCATTGTTACCGAGTCCGGAGATGCCGGGGTTCCGGTGGTGGCCAGTCATCCTGACAGCGCTTCAGCCAGGGCTTTTCAGGAAGTGGCGAAGCGGATCGCTCAGGATGAAATGTTTGCATACGGACGGTAAAAGAAAAATCATAAAAAAAAAGAAGCTTCACGCTCAGGTAGGATGAAGGTTAGCGTGAAGCTTCTTTCGGGTTGAGGAGGGAAATCGTTTATGTCAAAGCATTTACATGCTTCATCAATCTCGATTTTTTGTTGGCAGCCGTATTCCGGTGAATAATTCCTTTAATAACCATTTTATCCAGCAGTGAGGCAGCCTGGTTGTACCGTTTTAAACCCTCTTCTTTTGATGTAGCACTCAACACCTTCTTAATGTATGTTTTCATTGATGATAATTGAGAGCGATTTTTTCTACGATTCCTTTCGCTGGTTTTAATTCGTTTCTCAGCTGATTTGTGTGTAGCCATTATGTCCTTTCCTATTCAAATTTGTGGCGAAAAATTTAATAAACTATTCCTTTTCAGTCAATTGAAAAAAATGTCCTTTTCACTTTTCTGTACCCCCGGCAGGAATCGAACCTGCGCACATGGCTCCGGAGGCCACTGCTCTATCCACTGAGCTACGGGGGCAAAATGACTCATGAATTTATTAAACGGTGCTCTCTAAATCAAACGGAAAGTAAGAGTTCACCCTCTTCTTCGCTTTGATCGTAAACTCAACCGTAAAATTCAAATTTCGGTTAAGTTTAACTGTTTTTATTGTGTGATTCATGTCAATTTTAAAAAAAATATTCAAATTATTTTAATTTGCTGAAAACAGAAGGTCAGTAAAAAGACTTTTTTATTAGCCAGGATGGATTTCTGGCTTGCCGGTCTGAAAATTTAAAAATGGCGGCATAACCGCAGAAAACTTCAGACAGGAAAAAAGAAAGCATTCAGGGATGAAATGATGAAAATCATACTCAACGAATATTTTCCTTTTAGTCTCCCCTCCATCACTCACTTGAAAATAGGTTTTTTCCCCTATGTTTTTTGGGGAGGTTTATTATATTTGTTTCAGAAACTGAGGATCTCTTATCTTATATTTGACGTGCCAGAATACCTTGGTGAGGAGAAATAATTTTTTATGGAATGGCTGTTCATTTTTTTAGACAATTCTGGCTAACGGTTGTTTCTGATGAGTTGGATGGGGGAGAATGTTAAAAAAATGTGAAGATCATGTATATTGAATATTTTGGCTTGAAAGAAGAACCTTTTAATTTAGCGCCTGATCCTCGATTTTTTTATTTAGCAGAAGGTCATAAAGAGGCGTTAGCCCGCCTTCAATTTGCCATGGACATGCGGAAAGGTTTGGTCGTTCTCACTGGTGAGATTGGATCAGGTAAAAGCAGTATAATTCAAGCCTTTATGGCAAATCTGAAACCGAATCAGCATGTGGCTCTCATCGTAAGTCCCCGAATCGTGGGTTCAAAATTGATTCAGAATGTATGCCGTGAATTTGGAATTGAATTGGATTTCGGTCAATTATCAAAGGCGGATATTCTGAATATTCTATTTGAGTTTCTCCTCAAAAAAACATTTTACCAGCAGAATTTTTCGGTCATCATTGATGACGCCCATGAATTGGATGCCAATCAACTGGATGATGTGCTGTTGTTCACTAAAATTGCCACCACGACCCAGCAACTCTTACAGGTTTTTTTAGTAGGCTCACCCGAATTGATGGAAAAAATTAAGCTACCACAATTTCTACCTCTTCATCAGAGGATCCAATTGCATTATCACTTAAAACCCTTCAGTTATTCGGAAACAGTGAATTACATCCTGTATCGCTTATCTAAAGCCGGACTTTCCCAAACGGATCTGTTTAAAGCCGATGCTATTCAACGTATTTATCACCTTACCCGAGGGATCCCCCGCACCATCAATGTGATTGCCTCGAATGCTTTGCTGTATGCATATATCAATGGATTGAAAAAAATTGATTACCAGGTGGTGAATCAGGCCAGCGATGAATCTTTACAGAAAATGATGAATTCTGTCGAAAGCCAAGAAAAACCACAATTAGGAGAAAAATTTCCACCGCAGTTTACTGAAAGTCCCCCCGTTTTCCGTCCCAAACGCAAGTGGCTGAAATGGGTTTTTATTGGATTGCTGGCGATATTCGCTTTTATTCTGTTGAATATTTTCGTTTTATATCTGATCCACTATTTTCAGCTATTCTAAAATTTTTCCTTAAAAGCGTGCAACGTCGGTTCGTCGAATAGACAAACCCGAATCTCGCAGAGCGATCCTCGGCGATGCTTTTTTACATAGGCACGAATGGCCGACAGGATGATCCTGGCACAACGATCTTTTGGAAAACCAAAAATTCCAGAACTTATCGCCGGTAAAGAGATGGATTTTAACTGATGCTTCTCGGCTAACTTGAGACTGCTTTCTACAGCGTTCTGTAATTTTGTATCTTCATTTCCCTCACCCCAGCGAGGACCCACCGCATGAATCACAAAGCGGGCAGGGAGGCGACCAGCCCCGGTCATCACGGCTTTGCCGACTGGAACGAATCCGATACGATCACTTTCCTCCTGTATAATTGCGCCGCCTTTTCTCACAATGGCTCCTGCCACTCCTCCACCATGCTGCAAATACGAATTGGCCGCATTCACAATAGCATCAACCGGCTCCTCGGTAATATCCCCCTGAATTAACCGGAGAACTTTTCCTTCACAAATCTCTTGCTCTGCAATACAGACATTCATCTATTTCTCCTCGTGGAATAGATTGAATTTTTTTGTACATAAATTTTTTTTTGAACAGCTATATTATCCTCTATCAATTTAAGGACAAATTTTGCGAAGGAGCAATGGTGGGAAAAAAACTATGTCCCAAAATAATTTTAGAAGGCACCCGCTTAACTTTCAAAACTGAGATAGCTTTTGCCCTGAACGAGCATCCTCGAATTGTGGGTCCCCGAAAATATCGCTATCATTCTCCCATTATATCGGCTGAGTGGTGCGCCTTCACCAATTTTCCCTGGGGGAGAGGCCTGATTAATTTTCAGCCACAGGAAGAAGACCGGGCCATGGAAACCTATCGCACCTGGATGCATCTGTTTGAATTATTACCTTATTACTCATGGATCGTAGATCGCTTCCATATCTCAACTAAATTATATCACCAACAAGTATATGGAAGAATCATTGACTTTAACTGGTTGGAAGAATCCCTGAAAAAACTGGATTTTCGATTGATTTTTATTACACGATCCGCCGATTCATTTCCCTCAGCCCTGCACAAACGTCTGCAAGTAAGTGGAAATCCGGCGCAATATAAGGATCTGAGTGTCTTTATCACTGAACAGGAAACGTACCGCACCTTAATCAATAACTCATTGCTCAAGTCCCTGGAGGTCGATATTTCTGATAACCAGGTAGATCGAGCAGTAAACCAAATCGCAGATTGGCTGGAAGCTACTGGCGGATTGTGGGCAGCAGATAATTTATAATAGACGATCCCGAAAACAGGGGAACAATGTCGGAGTTTTTTTCCTTCTCACCAGAATGAAAAATTGAAATTTTATTGTGACTGGTTCATCCTAAAATTTCTGTCCGATTTTGTAAATCGGAGTAAGTAGGAGTCGAACGACCTATTTTTAACCAGGCATCAGCACGTTCCACCAGGGGAACAAGCTGGTAGGCAGTCAGAATTCGGGGAATGATGACGTAATCGGCGCCGGCATCATATAAAGCCCGAGCAGTTTTGATTTCTTCTGAAGTCACAAATACTTTCGCTTGCGGATTTATCTTTTTTATCGATTTTAAAATATTCAAATTCGTCGTCCCCCTGAGAATGGAGTCGGGGATGGTGGAAATAATGACCTGCGCTTCACTGATACCCAGATGATGAAGATTTTCCAGGTTGGCGATATCTCCGTAGTGCGCATCAAACCCCTGGTTTTTTAGCTTTCGCAACACATCAGGATTAAAATCAATTATTCTGATTTTTTCTTTCAAAGGACTGTTTCGCTTTTCAATTTCATAAACAAAAGAGCTGGCAGTTTTATAAAATCCCAGCAGCAGGATGGTTTTCTTCTCAAATTCCGCTTCACTCTCTTTCTCATATGGTTCTTTTAATCCCAATTTTTTCAACCAGGTATTGATAGCTAGAAAGATGCGATGACTGCCCTGGATCATATATGTGGACGAGGTAGCGGTGATGACCAGAGTAAACACAATCATCGAGACCAGTTTTTCGCTAACATGACCGTAAGAAATTCCTAATGCCCCAATTACCAGAGCAAATTCTGAGATCTGGGAAAGGTTGATGGTTGGAATCAAGCTCACCCGATTACCCAGCTTTTGTAAGAATAAAATCGGAAATACCGAAAAAAGTCGGATGAGAATTAAAATTACTGATACACCGAAGGACAACACCCAAACCTCGATGGTCGGAAAAGGAATCTTCATCCCCAATCCCACAAAGAACAGGGTAATAAAGAAATCTCTGATGTTAATCACCTTGGCAATCACTTCGAAGTTGTAAGGGAAAGTGGAGATGCTGATGCCGGCTATAAGCGCCCCCATTTCTTTGGAAAGTCCGATATACTCGGCCAGACCGCAAGCCAGAAAACACCAGGCCAGGGAACCAACTAACATCAATTCAGGTAATCGGGCTACACTATGAAAAAATTTTGGAAGAATATACTTGCTGATTAACAAGCAAAATATGATTAATCCAAGACCTTTACCGAATGAGAGAGGTATAATCCAGAAATGGGGGTCAAGGAGATTGGGTTGAATCGCCAGGAATATGATCGCCCAGATGTCCTGAAATACCAGAACGCCTAACGTAATACGACCCGGAAGAGTGTCTAACTCATTTTTATCGTATAATAATTTAACCACGATCATCGTGGAGCTAATGCTGATGGCAAAGGATAGATAAATAAGTTCTAAGCGAGATTCCAGTCTGAGACCAATCAGAGGAAGAATATTCCAGGCTAATACAAAACTGATCGGCACTTGCAACAGACCAGTCAGGATCACCGCTTTGCCTGCTTTAATCAGTTTTTTCAGATCAATTTCCAGACCGATGATAAAGAGTAGAAGAATCAAACCTATCTCAGAAATTAATTCTATTTCCTCCTCGGTCTGAATCCAACCAAAGCCAATTTGCGGACCAATAATAACACCGGCCAAAATGTAAGCAATGATCAGTGGCTGTTTGATCTTTTTAGCGATAAATGCCAGAATGGTGGCACTAACAATGCTGATGCCTATTGACAGAAATAGACTTGTGTGCATACCCTAATTTCTCCTTACTGAAACCTTATCCTATTCCGTGTACATGACCAGGAAGTGGTTTCATCTAATTTCAGATAAAATTTAGTTAAAACAAAAGCAACTACAAACATGCTCTTATTTTTATTGTTCGGAACAGAAGTGAAGGCAATGGATTCATTACAGGGGCGGGATTCAGATACAGATTATCTTGTGCCATCCGGCGTCCAGGTATATGAATACTGTAGAATAAGACGACATTATTTCGTTATTTGACAGAATGATTGTTTAGACAAAACGGCTTAAATCCTTATGTGATGTTTTAAATTTATCTCACAGATTATCACTGCGAAAGGAATCTCTTCTGGACACAAGCCGGTTGGGGAATTATAAATATCAAAAAATCTATAATCATGTTATTCCGGACGGGAGTAACTACTTTTCTTCATTCATTGAATGTCGAATGAGGCGGTTGTGGCCGCTTTACAGGAAAAGTGGGATAATCTGGAGGAGCGTCAGGTGAGATTATTTTGTAAGTATTTTTGTTTTTATTATTTTAAAAACGCTAATAGATAACTATGAATTATCTCCTATTAACTTCTTCGCTTTATACTTCTGTGCAAGAAAATATTTCGTGAACAATTAGAGAAAGAAATATTTTTCGAAGTTTGGTTTATAATCCTGAGGATGATACTCACCTTTGACCTTATCCAGTACATATTTTCCTTGATATTTACCCATCGCAATAGTACGAAGGATATCTATAAACTGGTCAATTTCCTGTGGAGTGTTATACATCCCAAAACTGGCTCGCACCGCACCGGGGAGTTGGGAGCGGTCATTTTCTAAAATTTGTTTTTCTAATCTCTCAGATTCTTTTTCATCTATTCCCATCAATAACTTCAGGTATGGATGGGCGCAAAAACAACCATTCCGAACGCCAATTCCTCCTTCATAATTTAGAATAGCTGCCGTCAAAGCATGAGGGATGTCCTGTACATTAAAAGCAATGACTCCTAATCGGTTATCCACAACCTGTGGATTGGAACTGCCATAAATTTTAATGCCAGGAATGCCATTGATTTTCTTCAGCATATAGGTTGTTAATTTTTTTTCGTGATCAGCAATATGTTCTATCCCGATTTCCTGAATAGTCAGTAATGAAGTAGCCAGAGCGATGACGCCGATGGTATTGGGAGTTCCAGCTTCTTCTTTTTCGGGGGGATCATCCCAGTGCGCATAATCTAATCCGACGATCTTGATCGTTCCTCCTCCCACGTAGTCTGGGCTACCCTGCTTAAAAAATTCCCGGTCGCCGATCAATACCCCTGAGCCAAATGGAGCGTAAATTTTATGGGCGGAAAATACCAGGAAATCAATATGACCGGGATCATGAGCTGGGCGCATTTCTATTTTCCGGTGAGGGGCCAGCTGAGCTGCATCCACTAAAATTTTTGCATGATGCTCGTGGCAGATTTCCGCCAGGCGATTGATATCATTGACCCATCCCGTCACATTGGAAGCGCCGGTAACTGCTACTAGCGCCACTTTTTTCCAATATTTCTTCAACAGACGAATCAAATCCTCTTCATCCAATCGACCATCTTCTAAAATTCCGATATGAATGACCCGGGCATGTGCCCGCCAGGGAAGATCATTAGAATGATGCTCCATTTTGCTCACTAATACCACTTGATCCGGTTGAAAATGATAACGATAAGCTAATTTGTTTATGGCTTCAGTAGCATTTTTCCCGAAAATGATGGCATGAGTCACCGGATCGACTCCCACGAATTCAGCCACTATCTCCCGACCCCGGTCATACATTTCCGAACATAATTGTGACTTAAATCCAGTGCCGCGATGGATACTGCTATACCATTCTAAAGCATCGTTTACTTTTTCCAAAACTGGTTTCAGAGCTGGGGTACTGGCCGCATTATCAAAATTAATATAGCGTTTCAGCTGGCCGTTTAGTAAAGGCACCTTTTTATTATAGCCTACAATATAGTGGTGGAGATTTTCAATCTTTATTTTGGCTTTACGCTGAGAAAAGGTGTGCATTTTTATAACCTGTCTTTTAAATGTGATCGTTTCCGTTTTCATAGATCTATTTTATACATTGGCACTGATCAGGGATTTATACAAGTAAATTTATTTAAAAATCTGACGTCAGCACTTATTCGAATAATCAGGGAGTCCACAGCCACATTTTTCCGATCATCAACAGAATAATGACAGTGATGCTGATGAACGTGCTTTTTTCGGATTTTAAAGCACCTTTAAAATCTGGTTTAACTGGAGCTTCCGATTTTGCTGGTATCAAGCGAGGAAAGAAGCGCGGTACTTTTTTTTGATACTCCAGATAGGAGGTGCCAAAAAGCTCCTGCAATTTTTCTTCTTCTAGTTTTACAATCAAATGATATTGAATTCCGAAAAATATCCAGATAAAAAATAATAACCAGGGTAACCAGAAATTGGAAATAATACCTGCTCCGGTATACAGCATCATATTTCCAATGTAAAGAGGATTTCTCACATAAGCGAACGGTCCATTGGTCACCAATTGTGGTGCGCCCACCCGGCGAGTCCGAGTAGCACCTCCGGCATAAAGGACTCCCCAAAATCGTATCAATTCACCGATGATCATCAGAAAAATGCCCCACCTGAAGGAAGAAGCAGTGGGTCGCGCAAAAATCAGAACAACAAGTACCAATGGTACCGGAGTCCACCCGCGAGATTTAAAAAAGAATTGTCTAAGATCCACTCTTTAGTCCCCAATGTGTTTGCACGACCTGAGCATGTTCGGCGATGTTTTGGAGAATGGTATTAGCTACCCGCAAGGCACGTACTCCCTGTTGTCCATCTACAGCCGGTGGAGTATCGTTAAGAATAGAATGAATGAATAAGGTCAGTTCATATTGTAGCGGATTTATATCTTTTTTTTCAAAACGAGTATAGCGAATCTCGCGAGCTTTTTCTCCCTCTCCTAATTTTCCAAATGAAATAGGGATATTACCTTCTGGAATAGGTGAATGCGGACTTACTAATTCATAGACTTCACTAATGCCTTCCAGAAAATCGACTGAGATATAGGCATTCGGTTGAAAAAATCTCATCTTGCGCATTTTGCGGTTAGAAATACGGCTGGCTGTGACATTAGCCACCGCGCCATTTTCAAAATTTATTCGGCAATTGGCGATATCTTCGCTGGAAGAAATAATAGAAACACCACTGGCATCAATGGTTTTTACCGGACTGGGGATGAAGCTTAAAATGAGATCAATGTCATGAATCATCAGATCTAACACGACGGCTACATCCGTGCCGCGGGGATTGAAAGTCGATAGGCGATGCGATTCAATAAACAATGGATTAATTTCTCGGTTTTCTAAAGCCAAAATAGCCGGATTGAACCTCTCGATGTGTCCGACTTGCAATTTTAATTGATACTGGTTGGCCAACTCCACCAGTTTTTCACCTTGCTCCACGGTTTCTGTAATTGGTTTCTCAATGAATACATGTTTTTTAGCCTGTAGCGCCCGTTCAGCATACTGGAAATGAGTGGTGGTTGGTGTCACAATACTGAGGGCCTGACATTCCTTCAGCAAGTGACTGAAATCCTTGAAGGCCGGTATATTAAATTCTTCCTGGATAGTCCGAACCCGTTGCTGATCGCTGTCAAAAAATCCAACCAGCTGCGCCTGGGGAATATTTTTAAATTGCTGGACATGCCAGCGGCCCAAATGACCAACGCCGACCACACCAACCCGTACTTTATCCTGCTTCATTGAATAGGCCTCTCTTGTTTTTCGACTAAACGATAGGCTTTTCTGCCTCTTATGGCTTCAAAAGTAAACGTTACCATGCGATCGTCATACACGTAGGTCCAGCGCATGATCGGTTTCACTGGATCCAGACTCCGATCTTCCACCTGGTTCGGATGACCATATAATAAAATAATCTTCCCGGGATCAGTTTTCCAACCTGGAGTACGGCGGTCACCCCATTGCTGATTGACACTGTCGACCCGGTTATAAAATTCAACTAAAATTTCATTAAATGCGGTTTGTGGTGTTGGATCTTTTGTTTGCCAAAAATTCTCAAACTTTTGGCGACGCTCTTCTTTGTTTCCGCTGTTTATTTGTTTGTACTCATCTTCGGGCAAAATAACCTGTAAGGGCAGTAAAGCCGATTCCAGCATTTGTAAACTACGAGGTTTATTCATCCAGCGTATTTCAATCGGTACAGTTTGTACAAAATTATCTTTTTCACCCTGGTAATTCATTTTTAGCTCATAATGACCTTCTAGCCATTGATACGCGGGAATATCAATGACCAGATTTCCCTGCTGATCAATGATATGAACAAGGGAATCGACCTGAAAGAGCGGGTTCGGCTTGTTCTTTTCGTGAATGGTGACAGAAATGTGTAGAAGGCTATCATGAATGGCGTAAACATTTAGAAGCATTTTGATGTTCTTATTGAAAGGCAACTGCCCCCAACTGGCTATGGGTCGGGCAGGAAAAGCGGACAATTTCAATTCCTCCCCTTCTTCATCAACCATAAACAAAGGAGCAGGTGAAAAAAGATTTTTAAAGGTTGGCCAGTTGACATTCAAAGTCGTCTGGAATTTCTGCTTTCCCTGCAAATCCTGGTGTGAAAATGTGACCTGATATTTTCCAGGAGGAATGGTGAGTGAATCCCAGCTTAGAAAAAACTTATCGCGGCGGTTGGTTGACTCAAAATCCTTTACCGAGAAGGATGATGACCAGACTTTTGCATATGATTCTTTACTTTTTTCCTCCCGAAAAATGACTTCGTTACCGAAATGCGCCTGATACTCTTGGTTTTTGAAAGTGAATTGTAAGACATCATACATTATTTCTGCCAGCACATAGACTTTAAATTGATTGTTTACAAAAGCATAAGGATATAGTCTAACCCGAACTCCTGGAATTCCAGAAAAAGGTATCCCTCCTTTCATTCTGGGCATCGTTTCAGAAATTGGAGAATCAACTTGAGCAAAAGTGTCAGAGAGAAAAAATAATAAAGTAAAGATTGAAATAAATCGCATAAATTCCTCGCGGCAAATATATGGCTTAAGGAAAAATAAATCAAGCCTTACCTTATTTTGGATTCTTGCTCATATATTTTTAAGGATACACCTGCTTATCTTCCTTTTCGATTTGGTTTGCTCTGCAAAGTGCTATCCATTTTTTCTAAAGCAGTGGGGCAGGCCAGAAATAGGATGACAATGTGACTCGTTTTAATGAATGTAGCAAGGGAATGAAAGGAACAGATTCTGTTAGGAGGCGGTTCGGGGATAATCTTTTCAGATGATTCAGATTGAACTAACTTGCATATCTGGTTGAAATGGTTTAAATTCTACCGCTAATTTACAGATTAATTATGGAACAGTATATAACATGCGAGAATATGGTATTGTCATAAATAAAGATTCACAGGGAATCATGGTTAAAATGCAGAATGATTTTGCCTGTGGAGGATGTAATCTCTGTCAACTCGATCAAGAAAGAGGGCATATCTTATATCTTCATCAGGAATTTCCTGCTGTTCCTGGAGATAAAGTAGAGATAGAAATCAAGCCGTCTTTCGCCATCACTTCGGCTTTGCTGCTTTTTTTCTTACCGCTGTGTATGCTGATTATCGGCTATTTTCTTTTCCAAAATTATTTTACTTTTCTGGCCATCAGTCCGGATTATCGCGGTATTATTGGAGCGATTATCGCCTTTGTTGCTTCCTATGTGGTTATTTACTTTTATGACCGCCATCTCCGAAAGAATCCGACTAGAAATAAGGTTAAAATTTCTCGTATTATGAAATAACCAAATTTTTCAGGTGAAAATGATCAGAGAATTTTTAAAATCGAAAATACATCGCGCCACAGTGACCAAAGTGAATTTGCATTATAATGGTTCGCTCTCCATTGATGAAGAAATTATGGAGAAAGCAGGAATCCTTGTGAATGAACGCATTTATGTATACAATATCCATACCGGTCACCGATTTGACACGTATGCCATTAAAGCGCCTCGTGGAAGTAAAGAAATTGGTTTGAATGGCGCAGCGGCCAGGTTGGGGGCGGTGGGGGACTTGATCATCATCGTGTCCTATTGTTATCTTACTGAAGAAGAAATGTCTTCTCATAAAGCACGCATCATCGTTTTAGGAGAAGGAAATCATATCCGGGAAATCATAGAAACCTGAGTTCATAGAATTCTGCCCAAGAAATGTGGTCGTCTATTGCTGATCAATAAAGAGAATATTTTTCCTCCGCAAAGCTGATGAAAATTTCCAGATGAAACATCGCTTGAGAAATAACCTTTTTTTATTCCTGGTAAAAATTCTCGCTCGTCCATTGTTGCTCCTATACCGTTACTCCCTTCACATTACCGTCTACCGGCGTCAGGTTGTCCGGCAATGCCGAAAAAAAGGAGAAAATATTCTTTATTCATTCTGGCATGAAAATATGATTCTTCCCCTGCTGGTTCACGAAAAACAGGGGATTCATGTACTGGTGAGCCAGCATTTTGATGGAGAAGTTATTGCCACCATTTTGAAAACCTTCGGCTATTCTTCTATTCGTGGTTCGAGTACCCGCGGAGGAAAAGAAGCCTTTGACCTGATGAAGAAAAAAGTAAAGACCGGCCGTGCCGAAATTGCTTTTACTCCTGATGGTCCCCAGGGACCTCGCCGGGAAGCAAAATTGGGTATAGTGCGTTTGGCTGCTCAGACTGGTTCGCCGATTGTACCGATTGCCGTGGCCGCCTCCCGATCGAAAAGATTGAAGAGCTGGGATCGATTGCTGATTATACTTCCCTTTTCTCGCTGTGCGTTGGTTTACCATCCTGCGCTTTATATCCCGGCTGAAGCCAATCAGGAGCAATTAAAATTCCATGCCCAGCGATTGGCTCAGATAACGAATGAACTTGAAAAGGTGGCTGAACGATGTTTGTATGGTTAAGAATTCTGGCGATTATATTTTTTCCACTGCCCCTGTTATACACTTTTATAATTTATCTCAGAAACAAATTTTACGATTGGAACTGGTTTAAAAGTGTTAAACTTCCCGCACCGGTGATCAGTATAGGAAATATTCAATTAGGGGGAACCGGAAAAACTCCGCTGGTGCAACTGTTGGCGAACTGGCTGCACAGTGAGGGTTATCAGCCGGTCATTTTGACCCGTGGATATAAACGTCACAGCCAGCATACCATTATAATCGATGAGAATAATCGGGATAGCCTGACTGTTTCTGAAGTGGGAGATGAACCTTTGCTGTTGGCCAGGAATTTACCCGGGGTGACTATCGCCGTGGATGCGAAACGCCAGCGAGCGGCTCAGGAAGTGCTGAAAAAAAAATCGGATGTCATTTTTGTTCTGGATGATGGTTTCCAGCACCGGCAACTCAGGCGTGAACTGGATCTCGTTCTGCTCGATAGCTCCCGCTGGTCAAAACTTCCTTTGCTATTTCCGCTAACGTCTTTTAGGGATCTTCCTTCTTCTCTCAGAAGAGCACAGGCAATAATTATGATCAACACTCTGAATGATTCGCAGAAGTCCCAAAAAATGAAGGGGGAAATTTTTTCGAAATGGAAGATCCCGGTGTTTTTTGGCGAACATCGCCCATTAGCTGTAAAAAATATAATGGGCGAAACCAGTCTGAATCTTGATGATCTCAAGAATAAAAAGATTGCTGCTTTCTGCGGAATCGCTCAACCGATTTCTTTTTTTAGCATGCTAAAAAATCTGGACGTCCAACCCGGGTGGCGTAAAATATTTCCGGATCATTATGCCTATCGACAGAAAGATGTGGAGTGGATCTGGGAGAAAGCCACGGCCATCGGTGCGGATTGTATCATTACCACCCAAAAAGACGCCGTTAAAATAGCCAGTCTGAAAATTCCCTCCGTTCCTCAGTGGCATTTTTTGCAGATAGGGTTTGAAATAGCGGAGAAAACGGAGCTCCTCACCCTCATACGCAATTCTATTCAGAAAAGTAAAAAATAAATCTACCGTTTTTTCCAGATCATCCTGACATCAGATATTTGTTCTTTGTTTACATTTCTTCACTATTCGTTTTTTGTGATCTCTGGGAGTGCCTGGCTGGACGGTAAATTATAATGAAGTACACTTTTCGAATTGAATATCATGAAACCTACCGTTGGTAAGTGGAGTTTGAATAAGTGATCGGAAGAGGAGAAAACTAATTGAAAAAAGATTTTGCAAAATTATAAATATGTATTAAATTTTGAAGCTTATATCGCGGGGTGGAGCAGTTTGGTAGCTCGTCGGGCTCATAACCCGAAGGTCGCAGGTTCAAATCCTGCCCCCGCTACTAATCATACTGTCCTGATTAATTTTTAGGGCAGTTTTTTTATCATAGTGGCGGCGTAGCTCAGTCGGTTAGAGCATCGGAATCATAATCCGAGTGTCCGGGGTTCGAATCCCTGCGCCGCTACTTGGTTAAGCCTTCCGGCCATGAAAAGTCAACTAAAAAACCGGTTTCTCGAATTTGTTCTGCAAAAAAATCTTTTTCAACCAGGTGAAAAGGTACTGGTTGCAGTAAGTGCCGGCGTGGATTCACAGGTACTTCTCCATCTATTCAGGCAATGTCAGAGACGCTTAAAAGTGGAATTGGGTTTGGTTCATTTGCATCATGAATGGCGTACGGCCTCCGCCGATGCCGATCAGGAATTGGTCAGGTCGCTTGCGGAAAAATTTCGGTTGCCATTTTTTAGTCTGCGGCAATCGGTGGTTCGCTATGCTCGGGAACAAAAAATCTCTGTGGAAGAAGCCGGACATCTCCTGCGGGAAAAATTATTTGAAGAGCTGGCTGCTCGCGAAGGTTACCAGAAAATCGCTACTGCTCATCATTTAGATGATCAGGCAGAAACGGTGTTAATGCGCCTGCTGTTGGGCACTGGTCTCTCCGGCCTGGCTGGAATCAGAGTCCACAAAGGAAAATGGGTTCGACCCTTGCTTTTTGCTACTCGAGCTGAAATTATGGAATATGCACAACAGCAAAAAATTCAATTCCGCGAAGACGAAACCAACCTGGATACCACTATTCTTCGAAATAAAATCAGACACCAGCTGCTGCCTTTGCTGAAAGAACAATATAATCCTCGTCTGGCTTCGCAATTGGCTCACCTGGCCACTATTTTTGAGGAGTGGAATAATTTTCTGCAGGAACAGCTCCCCGGAATGGTTAAAAAATTTGTAAAACCAATCTCCCAAAATAAATTTAAAGTTGGAATCCACTTTTTTAGACAATATTTTAGTTGGGTTAAGGTATTGTTAATTGAGTACATATTTCAAAGACTGGGACAAAAAAAATTGAGAGTCAATTATCAGCAATTTCACAATTTTAACCAGTGGGTGGAAAAGAGTACACCCGGCAGTCGATTTGAGTGGCATCCACAGCTGATTTCTGTGAAGCGATCAACCTCCGTCGATTTTATGATACTTTCTGAGAAGGAAGATTCAGGTGAAGAACTGGAAATCGATTGGGGAAATAAATATGTGATCCCTAATAGTGATCTGCAACTTATTATCTCACCAGCCAGTAGGGAGGAGGTAAAATACTCATCCCTGAAAACAGAGGAATTTATTGCAGGAGATCACTTAGAATTCCCTTTACGGTTAAGAAATTGGAGAGCAGGCGACCGGTTTTTTCCACTGGGAATGAAACAGTCAAAATTGATCAGTGATTATTTGACGGACCACAAAATTGGTTATCCTGAGAAAAAAAATGTTAAAGTGTTGTTGAGTGGAGATGAAATTGTTGCCCTGATCGGAGTGCAGATTGATCATCGCTTCCGAATTCAGGAAAATACAAAGAAAATATATCGACTTAAATTAGTGAAGAACGAATGATGGAACAAAAACATATTACCATTGATGATCTGGATTTTGAACTCCTAATATCCCATCGCCAAATAGACCGCCGTATCGCTGAGTTAGCCGAACAAATTTCAGCTGATTATCAAGGGAAAGTCCCTATTTTAGTTGGTGTGTTAAATGGTGCAGTTATTTTTTTATCCGATTTAATTCGTAAATTAAAAGTAGAATGTGAAATTGATTTTATAAAAATTTCCAGCTATGGAAGCAAACGAGTCTCCTCCGGAGCGATTACTATGATCAAAGATTTCAGCGCTGACTTGCACGGGCGGGATGTATTGGTGGTGGAAGATATCGTCGATTCGGGGCTTTCAGTAAGTTACTTGAAAAAAAGAATAGAAAGTATGAAACCCGCCAGTATTAAATTTGTATCACTACTGGTGAAAAAAGGCTGTGCGGTTGTCCCATTGAATATTGATTATGTGGGATTTGAGATAGAAAATAAATTTGTGGTTGGTTATGGCCTGGACATCGCCCAGAAGAAAAGAAATTTAAATGCTATATATCAAGTTAAAGAATAATTTGTGAGGAATGTGTAATCATTATGAATCAAAATAAAAATCCCAAAATGCCGGAAAAAAAACCATTAGGACCCAACCGCGATAATAATGAATTCCAGTGGAAAAGAGGTTCAAAAACCATCATCATCTGGGTCATCATTATCATGGCCATCATTCTCCTTACTTCCATTTTTCCAATGGGCAAGGGACAGGTTCGAGATATTCCCTATTCAAAATATCTGTATTTTTTAGAAAATGATTTGATTGCGATCGGGGAAGTGGTGATAAAAGAGAATGAATTTCGTGGGGAGTTAAAAAAATCTTTCCAGGATATTCTTCCCAATGGTAAAACTATTGATTACAAAAAGTTTAAAACAATCCTGCCCTTTGTCGATGAAAAGATGGTTCAAACCTGGCAGGATAAAGGAATCAGCATTGAATTCGTGCAACCATCCAATGAATGGTTATTAATCTTAGGTAACATGCTGCCCTGGATTTTGCTCATTGGATTTTGGATTTTCTTAGCACGACGCATGCAGGGGGGAGGTGGTGCCGGACGCAATATTTTTTCCTTTGGTAAGAGCCGGGCCAAAATGATGATGGAAAGCGAAACGAAAGTAACTTTTGATGATGTGGCGGGCTGTGATGAAGCAAAAGAAGAGTTGCGTGAGATTATTGAGTTTTTGAAAAATCCTGCCAAGTTTAATCGACTGGGAGGAAAAATTCCCAAAGGTGCTTTACTGTTAGGCCCTCCTGGAACAGGAAAAACCCTGTTGGCAAGAGCAGTGGCCGGCGAAGCCGGTGTGCCTTTTTTCAGCATGAGTGGGGCGGATTTCGTGGAAATGTTTGTGGGAGTAGGCGCCAGTCGGGTGAGGGATTTGTTCGAGACCGGTCGCAAACACGCTCCCTGTATCATCTTTATCGATGAAATGGATGCAGTGGGTCGGCAGCGAGGAGCTGGACTGGGAGGCGGCCATGATGAACGCGAACAAACCCTGAATGCCTTGTTAGTCGAGATGGATGGATTCGATACCAAGGAAGGAGTCATCATTTTAGCGGCTACTAACCGACCGGATGTCCTGGATGCGGCCCTGCTTCGTCCCGGTCGCTTCGATCGACAGATTGTGGTAGATCGACCAGACGTGCGCGGACGGGAAGGGATCCTTAAAGTGCACACTAAAAACATCCCATTGGCCAAAGATGTAGATCTTTCAGTATTAGCCAAAGGAACACCGGGATTGGCCGGTGCCGAACTGGCGAATCTGGTAAATGAAGCAGCCCTGCATGCTGCCCGCCAGAATCGTGATGTGGTGACCATGGAAGATTTTGAGATGGCCAAGGATAAAATCATGATGGGAATGGAACGGAAGAGTTTAATCATCAGCGAGGAGGAAAAGAAAAGCACCGCTTATCATGAAAGCGGACATGTGCTGATTGCAAAATTGATCCCTGGTTCTGATCCAGTGCATAAAGTGACGATCATACCACGAGGCCGGGCGTTAGGAGTCACTTCCTATTTACCCATCGATGAGCGGCATAACTATTCTAAAGAATATCTGGAAACTTTTCTTTGCCATCTTTTAGGGGGTCGGGTTGCCGAAAAATTGGTGATGAATCAGTTAACAACCGGCGCTGGCAATGATATTGAGCGAGCCACCGATTTAGCTCGCAAAATGGTCTGTGAGTGGGGGATGAGCGAAAGATTAGGACCGGTGACTTTCGGAAAGAAAGAAGAGGAAATCTTTCTGGGACGTGAGATTGCCAAACATCGTGATTACAGCGAACAAACGGCTCAGGAAATTGATCGCGAAGTGCGAAGCATCATCGAAAAAGCCGAGAAAAAAGTAGAAAAATTGTTATCGGAAAATATTGATAAACTGCATCGTCTGGCTGAAGCGTTGCTGGAGCGTGAAATTCTGGATGGGGAAGAAATTGATATGCTCCTGGCTGGAAAGGAATTACCCCGCAAAGCCAATTCAAATAAGTCAAACAATGCAAAACCGCAGACTGAAACCGTTTCTACCCCAGTTAAAATCGATGCATCTGCTGTTTCCGGAGATGGTAAAAATTCACAGAAAACAAAGGAAGTCAAGAAAATCGGTTCACGTAAAAAGAAAACCTTAACTGTGGAAAACCCACCAAAAGCAAGCGAGGACCAGAATTCAGAAAAGTAATTTTTTTCGACTGGTGAGGATGAAGCATCGCTGATCCCCGCCTTTTCTGTAACGGAGGATAATATGGATCGTGAAAAAATAATGCAGGGTGTTCGCTATATTCTAGAGGGCCTGGGAGAAGATCTGCAGCGCGAAGGATTGCGGGAAACACCAAAACGTTTTGCGGAAATGGCGGAAGAAATTTTAGCCGGCATTCATCAAACCCCCTCGCTGGAAGCTGGTTTTTCTGAGGAAGTGGCCGACGATCTGATCATCATCCGCGATATCCCCTTCTATTCCATGTGTGAACATCACCTCCTGCCATTTTTTGGGAAAATTCATTTAGCTTATATTCCAAAACAAAATAAAGTAGCAGGATTTTCTTCTCTCACTCGTCTGGTCGATGTCTTCTCCCGACGCCTGCAAATACAAGAACGGCTTACTCAACAAATTGCTAATGCCATGATGAAATTTCTGGATCCTAAAGGAGTGCTGGTCATTATCGAAGCCCATCAATTATGCGTCAGCATGCGGGGCGGTAAAAAAGCTTCGGTACGCACCGTAACCAAAGCCATCCGCGGTGAAATTTCTGCCGATTGCCTCTCACTGTTAAAATTAAGTCAGTCTGATGGGTAGCATTTTTATAGAACGAAATGCATGAACTGAAGAATTTTTCCGCGAGGATGTTGGTGTTTTTAAAATTGGTTTGAAATGAGAGAATAAGATGATGGCTTCATGGTTAAAATATTTATCTGGAAATGTCCCGGGGGGATTCTTCCTTTATTTGCTGATATTAGCCATCATTTTTTTAATCCTGTTTTTTATCCATCAGGCAAATGAGTTATTTACTCGCAAGTATATGATTCGCTGGGGAATCGTGAGTTTTATTTTCATTACTCTTGTCTATGTCATTATCTGGATAAAAAATCCTCCTCCGCAGGTGTTAAAGCGATATACCGTTCAAATCGTGGAAGATGGGAAATCCAGTTGGACTGCCCACTATGTAAATCGATGGTTATCTGAATACTTAACTCCCTATACATCAACCCGGGAATATTTTTTCCCCACTAGCTGGTTTTATCGCGTCACACCATCTGATTCAGGTTCGAGCCCTTTTCTTCGTAAAAATGCTTTTAAGAAAATGCCCATTCAAAAAGTTTTACAGGGTGAAATTTCTCATACGGGTGCTGGTTTTTCAGTTCGTTTCCAGCTGGTAAATTATCCTTCAGAACAGGTCATCAAATCCGCTCAGGCAGAATTTCATTCACTTATATCTCCTCAATTTTTCCAATGGGTTCAGCATGAGTTCGGTGGACTCTTGCCTTTGAAAAATAATCCTGTTGCCTTTCAAAATTTGGTTGCTGACAGTCTGCTGGAAGAAGTATACTCATTGTATGCTCAGCGTAAATATCAACCGGCGCTGGATCTTTTGAGTAATTTGCCTGCCTACCTGAAGGAACATCGCGAATATGAAATTCTCTGGAATTTGATAAAAATCAAGTTGGCCGGAGAGGGCAGTAAGAGTGAAAAAATAAAAAATCCTTACCAAATGGAACCCCCCATCTGGAAAAAAGATTTGCAGCAGGCTCGTGATCGTCTCCTGGCTTATCTCCAGACCGGATACCACCATCCGCAAATCGATCTGGTGATTGCGGAGAGTTATATCTGGGAGCAAAATTTTGGTTCCGCTGAAGTTTTTCTGGAAAAGTTGTTGCTGGAAAATCCGTTCGATATTGATGCCCTTTTGAATTTGAGTTTTCTCCATCCCTCCCGCTACAAGGAATTCGGTTTTCGTAGTGCCACTGAGATTTATCAAAAAATTTTAGATGTCTGTCCCCTGGAAGAAGCGGTCTTGTTGGAATGGGTAAATAGGATTATTTTGCGGAATCCCGGCTACACCGCCCCACCTCAATATGCCCAGCAGCGTTTAAAGGATTATCTGGATATCAATCCCCATTCCTGTAAAGCCTGGCTGATGCTTGGTCAACTTTATGCTCATCAAATGCAGAAAGATCCGGCCTTGCAGGCCTATCTCAAAGCGCAGGCCCTGGCGCCGCAAAGTGGGGTTGTGCATTATAATATAGGTTCCCTATACTACGATTGGAAAAAATATGAATTGGCTAAAGAGCATTTTCTGAAAGCCATCGCTCTGGAGAATTATCTGGATGCCTACCTTTATCTGGGGGCTATCCTGAAAGAAGAAGGTCGATATGAGGATGCGCTGGAAAAATTCCGTTATCGCGTGATACATAAACAAGGCGATGATGATACATACGCTTATGAAGCCATGAAAGGCATTCAAGCATGTCTGGAAGCACTGGGTCAAAAACCTTAAAAACAGATGCCAACTCAATATGTTCATTCGGATTCTCTGCTCCTCTCTTCCCCTGGATTTTATGCATGAATTGTCTTTACTTAATTGTCAGGTAAATGAAACTCAGGTCGTAGAGCAGATAAATCCTTCCCTCACCGTCAAATTTGGAAATATTTCGGATCAGCTAAGGATCGAACTCACCACTCTTTTTAAAAAAAGTGAAATCAGCTATTGGGAATCTCAGCAACGGCCCGAAGCCTCGCTCATTGCTTCTTTCCCCAATTGGCAAATCTTTGAACAACTTTTATTAAAGCTAACTGTTTTCCATCCTGCTCCGCAAGAATCCATCCAGAATCTGAAAAAAAACTTTTATCGTGGAAGGTGGGAATTTCAGCTGCCGTCCGGTAAAATCTGGAAAATTGATCGTCCGCAGCTGATGGGAATTTTAAATATTACGCCAGATTCTTTTTCTGACGGTGGGCGATTTTTGGATCCAGCGCGGGCGATGGATCATGCCCTGCAGATGGAGGCGGAGGGAGCGGATATCATTGATATTGGTGCTGAATCGACACGACCAGGAGCGGAGGCGCTTGGGGTGGAAGAAGAGTGGGGACGCCTGGAAAAAGTACTGAGTACCATCGCCACTCACATAAAAATTCCAATTTCCATTGATACTTACAAAGCAGAAATTGCCCGACGAGCCTTGGTCAACGGAGCGGAAGTAGTCAACGATATTTCTGGATTGACCTTCGATCCGGCATTAAAAAAAATTGTCGCCGAAGCAAAGTGTCCGCTTATTCTCATGCATATTAAAGGCACACCGCGGAATATGCAGCAAAATCCGCAGTATCAAAATGTGATGGAAGAGATCTTTTTGTTTTTTAGGGCACAGATGGAGCTGGCCCGGCAGTCCGGTATCCCAGCAATTGATCATCGATCCTGGAATTGGTTTTGGAAAGCGCCTGGAGGATAATCTAGAACTCCTGCGGCGACTAGGAGAATTCCGGATTTTCGGTCTCCCATTGATGGTCGGACCCTCCCGGAAATCCTTTATCGGGAAAATACTGGGGGTGGAGGTTGGTGAAAGACAGTGGGGGACGGCGGCCAGTGTGGCGTTAGCCGTCGCGAATGGAGCGCAAATTGTGCGGGTGCATGATGTGAAAGAAATGAAACAGGTGGCCGAAATCAGTCGCGCTATCTTAGAGAAAAAAATTGCTTTTTCTGATTGAAACATTTTGATTTTATAGTATGCTGATTTAAATTTAGGAAAAATTATAGCTTATGCTGAGTTTTCTCAGGGTCGGGAAAGCAGTAATTTTATTAAAAAAGGTTTAAGTTTTCAAAAAGCAGGGCGATAATTCAAAAACAAATAGGTTGGCTATGCTTTTTAAAATAGGCTTTCTGTCGATTTCAGTGATTGATGTACTGGATATACTTCTGGTCGCCTACATTTTTTATAAGTTGTACGAGTTTTTAAGAGGAAGCATAGCTGCTCGAATGTTGATTGGTTTGTTGTTTATTATTTTAGTTTCGATTGTCGTTGAAATTTTAAATATGAGTGGAAGCACGTGGATTTTTGCGAATCTAAAAACGGTATGGGTCATTGCATTCGTGATTATTTTTCAACCGGAGTTTCGGCGGTTATTGTTGTATCTGGGACAGGCCCCTATTTTGCGACGGTTTGTGCAGGTTTCGTCACAAAAGATCATCAATGAAGTGGTAGGGGCCGTTACTGAACTGGCGCGTAAAAATTTTGGAGCGTTAATCGTGATTCTCAGGGACACGGGTATTCGTAGCGTGGTAGAGACTGGGATTCCTTTGCAGGCTCAGTTGAGCAAGGCCTTGATTCTCTCTATTTTTAATCCTCGTTCGCCGTTACACGACGGAGCAGTCATTATTCAGAATGATGTTCTGGTTGCCGCGAAATGCCAGTTACCGCTCAGTGAGAATCCGCGTTTAGATGCCAGTTTAGGAATGCGGCATCGGGCGGCGCTGGGATTATCGGAGCAGACTGACGCGCTGGTGCTGGTGGTGAGTGAAGAGAGTGGGACCATCTCGCTGGCCGAGAATGGGATCTTGACCCGCGATTTAACCGAAGAGGGGATTCGCCAGCGTCTGCTGGAGGCATTTTCACCCGCGGCTGCACCGCGCCGGGGTCTGGCCGATCTGCTGCGCTGGGGAGAAGAAGTGTAAAGTGATGCAGCGCATTTGAAAAAAGGGTTTATTTTTAAATATTTTAGCTGTATTAAATAAAAAGAAAGATTAAATTTAGGGTTAAATAAAAGAGTTGAGGTTGAGATGAAAATTGGTAAGAGAATAATCGTTTTTGGTTTATTATTTTTTTCAGTTTTTTTAGTAGTTTCTCCAGAAATAGGAATATCGCAGACTCTTTATTATTCAGTCGGTAGTGGTAATTTTGGTACATTATCCAATTGGAATACAGATTCAACTGGTGCAGGGTCTAATCCCACAAGCATCGGCGAGGACGCTTTTATAATACGCAATGGAAATAGTATAACCAGTGATGATGATTACGTTATTTATTCACTAAAAGTGAGAGATGGTGGATCATTTAACGCTTCAACGTTTAATTTGAACATTACCGATACCTTAGTCCTGGACGATGGTACCATCAATTTCGGTTCAGGAATAGTTGAAATTAATGGAATTTTTTCTGTAAATGCCGGAACTTTAAATGCGGGTTCTGGAATTATTTCTTTACTTTCTAATTTGATTATTACTAATTCTCCTGATTTTAATAGTGAAACATCCACTTTTAGCTTCAACAGTACTAATGCTTATACAATCTCCTCTTCAATCGATATTGAATTTTATAATTTGGTTCATAGACCGGGGACAGGAGGCACTCGAACCTTAACTTTTTCAGGTTCAAATTTTTCTATTGCTAACTCTTTAGAGCGAGGAAATAGATCTGCCAATATTTATTTAAATAACGGTGCCACACTTTCTTATAATAACGGAGCTACTTTAATTTATACTCCTGAGACTTATGGTATGACAGTGGGTAATGTAGAGTGGCCTGATTCTAATGGACCTGAAAATGTTACCTTAAGTGGTACTGCTAACCTTACACTTAATTCAGATAAAACGATTGATGGTACATTATTGCTTAGCCAGGTAAATGGTAATTTTGTGGTTTCTGCAGGCTATACTCTCACTATAAACGGTACTCTTGATCGGAGAACTTCGGGAAGCCGTGGAATTACTGGAACTGTAGAGTATGCTTCTTCCGGTAGTACCTTACGTTATCAAACAAGCGGTGCGACTAGTATTGGGGCAGAGTGGCCGGAAACATATCCTCCTGAAGATTTAATAATGACAATTACGAAAAGTCCTCAACAAGAGGATGACAGCCTTTTTAGTTCTAATAATATTAACAGAACATTAGCTCGCGATTTAGTGCTCAATGTAGGAAAATTGTCTTTAGGAACTGGAACATTAACGGTTTTGGGTAATGTTATTGGTAGCGATATCAGTGGTGCCGCTGTAATTAAAGATAATACAACATTGCGAATCGGAAACGGAACAGGGAATTCGGAACAACAGAATGTATCAGGAACCATCACTTTAAATAAATTGGAAATAGATAAAGCAGAATCAGGGGCAAGTGCGGATGAATTGACTGTTTTAATGAGCAGTTCGGCTACTTTTTCGTTTACGACTGGGGGTAAACTAACTATTACTGCGGGTATATTAAACTTAAATGGAAACTCACGTTTTGGAGGCGAACCACCCGATACTTTAATTATAAATTCTAACGGTATATTGAAAACCGGGGGGACAAGTCTTAGCGGTATAGGTTTAATTAATGCTTCCTCTGGTAGAATTGAATTCACTGGTACTACTCCAGAAATTTTACCTCCAGATATTACGATTGGTACCATGGAAGTTAACAATCCTGCGGGTGTTTTCACCTCGGAAGGTACGCTTACTGTTGCTGATGAGTTAGTGCTAACCAATGGTATTATAACTACCTCTTTAAATAATAATCTATTATTAGCTGCAGGTGCTACCATATCTGGTACGCCAGGCAATACACGGATGGTAATAGGTCCTTTACAGAAGGAATTCTCTGCGGTTGGGTCTTTTCTTTTTCCGATAGGAGCAGATGGATCTCCCTCAAAATTTTATAGACCGGCTACTTTTGAATACACAGTTGGATCGTTTGCCGCCACCAATATCATCGAAATTGAATATTCTCGTTCCTCTTTTACCCCCAAACAACGTCCAACCGGAATCTCTCAGATTGCAACTACCACTCATTATGTTTTAAAATCTATTGCAAATACCCCTTCAGGTTTTGAGTATTATTTTACGGGCACTTATGAAGATGGTAATTTTGTACCAGAATCGCGAAACCGAGCCTTGGTAGAAACCTCTTCTAGTTATTCCCTTGCTGGCACAAATGATGTAAATGATGCGAATAATACAGTCAGATCTGGAATTTTTACTACCTTTCCAGTGGGCAGTCAATTTGTAGTGTTTGGAGCAGGTGGTGCTACTCTTACCTGGGATGGTGGTGATCCTGATGATAATCTCTGGTCTTCTCCTGATAATTGGGATCCAGATTCTCGTCCTACGTCTACAGATGATGTAGTTATTTATTTAAGCGAATCCGTAGAAATTGCTGATACTACTGATGCTGTTGCTCAAACTATAGAGTTGGGTGATGGGACCAATTCGCCAACATTATTAATTAATGGAACTCTAAGAATTTATCAAAACACTGCAACATCTCTTACGGTTAACGATGATGCTACTCTTATAGTTAACAATGTTGATGGTATTAGATTTGGATCAACAGGTAGCTATAATCCAACACTAACTGATTTCAGCAATGGCAGTACCGTTGAATATCAAGCAGGAACAGTGCAAGCAGACAGCTATGGTAATCTGGTTGTCAATGGAGCAACCGGGTCTTCTACCAGTGGTACAATTACCGTAAATGGTAATTTCGAAAAGCAAAGTTCCAGTGATTTTACTGCTTCTACGGATGTTACGGTAAATGGATCTTACACTAATCAGTCTGGAAACGCTACCTTTAATGGAAATGGTTTAACTATGTTAGGTACCAGTTTTATCGTGAACAGCGGCTCAATTGGTGGTAGCGTTACTTTTGCTGGAACTTCTTCTCAAACCATTAGTGGGAGTGCCAGCCCTGTTTCTTTCTCCACACTGGTAGTGAACAATGCAAATGGATTAACCCTAAACACACCTGTGCAGGTAAGCCAAGCTTTGACTTTAAACAATGGATTACTTAACACTTCCAGTACAAATTTATTAACACTGGTGGGAACCGCTTCGGCGACCGGAAATGCCAGTAGCTATGTATATGGACCGTTAGCACGAACTAATACAATCGGCTCAAAAGATTTTCCTATCGGTAAAAGTGTTTATAGACCTGTAACAACAAATCTAAGCGGATCATCCCCTCTTGTACAATTTGAGGTGTTTGATGCCTCGCCTAATCAAAGTTATTCTGATCCTCTGGTACGAATATCTATGGTTCGCTATTGGTTCGGTACACTTAATGCCGGGTCTATTTCGGGAGGACAGGTAACTTTAGAATATGGACCGGGTGATGGAGTTCAGGATGGTCCAGATCTAAGAATGGCTTACTCAATCGATAATACAAACGATAATCCGTACACAAACATCGGTGGAACTGGTACTGGCGCTGGATCTGGAACGATTACTGGCACTCTCTCGGGAACAGCTCTGGGATATTTTACACTGGGAACTGTTACTCTGGATAATTCCCTACCTGTCGACCTGGTGGCCTTCAATGCCATTGGTAAGTATGGTAAGATTTTGCTCACCTGGCAAACGGCTTCGGAAGTGAATAACAGCGGTTTTGAGATCTACCGCTCCACCAGTGAAAATGGAATGTATGAGCTGGTAAATCAACAGCTCATCCCGGGTCACGGCAACAGCACCACCTCTCATTATTATGAATATCTGGACACTGAGGTTGAAGAACAGACTACCTATTGTTATAAATTGTATTCGCGGGATTTTAACGGTACGCTGAATGTCTATGAAAAAATATCCACGGCTACTGTACTGGCACTACCCAAAGAATTCCGGATGGCGCAGAACTATCCCAATCCGTTCAATCCCACTACCCGACTCAGTTTCGATGTGGCTAAAGAATCACGAGTATCAATAGAAGTGTATAATATGCTGGGACAAAAAATCCGTACTCTACTCGATAATGAGCGTCTGGAACCTGGCGTATATGATCATATTATCTGGGATGCCAAAGATGATGCCGGCAACTCTATTGCCAATGGTATTTATTATCTGGTCTTTACTGCAAAGGATCATAATTTCCGACAAGTCCGGAAAATGGTTTTCATGAAATAAGTTTTTTAGAAATTTTTCAATCGAAGTCTCAAAAAAAGGGGATAAGCAATTTATCCCCTTTATTATAAAAATAATTGGTAGTATCCAGCACCTGTTGCTGACAATCACTTTTAAATTCATAGCGGAATGAGATTTTCTATTTTTATAGTCTTCATTGTGGTCTTTGGTATTTTTCTCTCCCTATCGGCCAGCGAATTTTATCAGGTCGAACAACAAGATCACCAATCAATTACCATCAATTTCACATTTCCGGAACCGGATATTTCGCTGCTGGATAAGAATACTTCCAGGGCGTTATTGACTGTTCCTGGATTACCCTATAATTATCGCGAGGCAGAACCTTTACTACCAATTTTCAGCAAGGCGGTCGTTGTACCACCCGGATCGATTAGCTGGAAGATAGTCTCCTCCGAAAAGCATTCCCTGAATAATATTTATCCCATTATTTATTACCTAAAAGATGATCAACAAACGACATCACCAACCTCGGGCCTGCCGCCGATCTATCCCCAAGACATCATCCAGCTGCAGGAAGCCGGAATCTTTCGCGATTATCGAATCATGGGCTTAACCGTTTACCCCATTCAGTTGACACCGCAGGGATTGTTTTACTATAAGAACATAAAGATTAAAATCATATTTCCGGAAACCTCCAACCAGATAGCCGCTTCGATTCCAGCAGATGAATCCCGGCTATTTCAGCATCTGGCGATCAACGATCCCCAGCGCTCAAATATCTCACCGGCCATATCAATTTCACCCTCCAGTTCTTTTGCACAACTCCAGAGCGTTGCACCAGATCAGCAGCTCCGATTAGTTGTGGATAAAAAAGGAATTTATAAAGTAAGCGGAACGGATCTGGTTGCAGCTGGAATAGCAATAGACAATATTAACCCGCAAACGTTTCGGTTGACCAACAAGGGGAAAGATATCGCCATCTACGTTTCTGGAGAGCTGGACCTGATTTTTGATCCGGACGATTACTTCGAATTTTTGGGTGAACCCAATCAAAAAACATTTATCGACCAATACCCTGATATGTACACGGATCCCTTCTCAGATGAAAATGTGTACCTGCTGAGCTGGGGCGGAACCCCTGGTATCCGAATGGTAGAAGAAAGCGGCGCCATCATCACCACTACTCCCGGCCAGTATAATTTAGCCCAATTTTATCCTTATACTGTTCACTTTGAGGAGAATAAGTATTTCGAAAGATTCGGATATGGAAATACCAGTCGATATACTCACACGCGCGATGCCTGGTTTTTTGATTTTGGGATTCAGTCCATCAGTAAGAAATCGTATCCAGTGAAATTAAATTATCCCGATTCATCTTCCTATACGCCGGTAAGGATGAAAATTGCTCTGGCGGGAAAATCCCAAACCCGACATACCGTGATGGCCTGGTTAAATCAACGCTTAATCGGAGAGACCTCTGGAGAATGGATTGGGCAGACCGTCTATTTTTTAGATAACGCAAATAATTCCACTATCCGAACTATCGATCTGGCACACGGCACGAATACTCTGGAACTTCAACTTCCTACCCTGGCCCCGGATGGACAGAGCGATTGGGTGATGTTGAACTGGGTGGATATCACGTACGATCGAAAGTATAAAGCGGAAAACAATTATCTGGAATTTGCCAAACCTTCTCCTTCGGTCATTTACTATCCCGGCAATAATCTATTCCAATTTGAATTAACAAACTTTACCCGTCCCGATATTGAAATCTATAAAAAAGGGATCAGTAAAATTGTTAATTATAAATTAGGTGTGCAGGGTAGTGGCAATGCTACTCGCTACAAAATAATTTTCCAGGACAACATATATCTAGATGATATTGAGTATATTGCTCTATCAAGTGAAGCGAAACTTCGTCCAAAACGAATAGAAAAAGATCAGCCGTATGATCCTGATAATCCGACCCTGACTCTAAGAGATCCTTCCAATTCGGCGGATTATTTAATTATTACTCATCCAAAATTTTATGATCGTGCCCTTGAACTCAGAGAATTGCGCCGGCGGAGCGGTTTGCGAGCGGTAGTGGTTTCTGTTCAGGATATCTATGATGAGTTTAATGGCGGAATAAAATCGCCCCTGGCCATAAAAAATTTTTTAGAATATGCCTTTTATAATTGGGATCGGAGTCATCGGCTAAAGTATGTGGTGCTATTGGGAGATGCCAATTATAATTATAAGCTCAGTGGGGTGTTGCAGGAAGATCTGGTACCGACCTATTTTTATCAAAGTTATCAATTCGGCGCGGTAGCCACCGATCTGCCATATTCGCTGCTGGCAGGGAAAGATTATCTGCCGGATATCTTTCTCAGCCGAATTCCCACCATGACCAATGGGGAAGTTGTTAATGTTATCAATAAAATTAAAGAATATGAAGAAAATCCGCTGATCGGTCCCTGGCGCAATCAAACGTTGTTCATCAGCGGTAACGATCGCAGTACCTATGAATTCACGGGATGGCCTAACTTTCCTCGGAAACCGGCTTTTCGCAGTCAGAATCAGCGGGTAATTGATATGCTGCTGGATAAACGATTCACCGCTTTCAAGTTAAATACTATTCGTGATACCACCCTTACTTTTGATCCGAATTTTGGAGGAACAACTGACCTGCTTGATTATTTTGATAATGGAGTGAATTTTGTGAATTTTCTTGGCCATGGCGGAGGAGGAATCTGGTCTGATGTACAGCTGATGAATCTGCAGGATGTGGAGCGGTTGAATAATAAAAGGAAATATCCTTTCATCACCAGTATGACCTGTTTTACTGGCGCTTTTGATAATCCGGGAGTACCCGGATTAGCTCAAAGATTGCTCCTCGCACCCGATCGAGGGGCTATTGGTGTTCTAGGTTCCTCCGGCCTGGGATGGTTGGCCAATGATTATTCTATGCTCTGGAGTGTAATGCGCGAATTGTTTGAACCCAATTTATCCATTGGGGAAGCTGTTACTTTGGGCAAAATCGATTATTTTTTAAATTCACAGTATGTGGTGAGTGATACTATTATTCCCGGTGAATATTGGGGTCATGGCTTCCTGAAATATGATATGATTCATGAATACAATTTGCAGGGTGATCCTTATGTGTTTATGGGAAGGCCTTCATCGACCATAAGAATACAGGTGGATAATGACCTTCCGCAAGCCGGAGATACCCTGCAGGTTCAGATTGACGCTCCTTTTGCTACTGCGGAAGGATATATTGAATTAGCGAATTCACGGAATGATATTATTACCCGTGAACCAATAGTCTACACCGGTAACCCGCTGAATCGCACCATGGTTATTCCCCAAAATTTTAGTCGGGGAGCCGGTTATCTTCGCGCCTATCTCTCAGACAATACAAATGATGCTTCTGGGTATAAACAAATTGGCATTAATTATACGATTTTTGATTCGGTTGAAACACTTCCGGTGGAGCCCAATGCAGAGGATAGTGTGGGAATTTCTCTTCTGGCCAAAGATGGAATGGGCATTGATAAAGTCAAGATTGTGGCCATTCTTCCCAAAGGTATTGTTCCGCGGGACACTGTTCATTTACCCTTAGAATTAATAGGTAACAATCGCTATCGAACTCTTCGAAAAATTCCACCCACCCGAACTCTGGCAACTGTTTTTTATTATGTATATGTGACCAATTCTCAAGGCCAACAGAGCCGAATGAATTACAGTTATAAGGTAAAAGAAACTCGGCCCGATCCATTTATTTATGCTAAAAGCTCACGCCTGGTGGGAAAAGATATGGTTCAGTTGGGAATCACAGTCGGAAATAATGGAGAGGTGACGGCTCAGAATGTGGTTTTAAAAGTATACCATGGTTATCAGAACTATCAGTCCAATAATCCTTTTGATACAAAATTGATATCGGTGGATGGAAGAGATAGTGTCACTGTTACTCTGCAATTTCCTTTCCCATTAAATGAATCGTCATATCAAATTTATGCCGTTCTGGATCCAGAGAATCAATCACCTGATTTTAATCGACTGAATAACCTGGACAGCAGTAGCGTCGAGGTGGATTTATATCAGCTTTTACCCGCGCTCGGTTCGACCTATCAGAATGTACAGAATGATACCATCATGATTGAGGATCAGCATCAGTTTTGGATGGGAGTAAATAGTATTGATCAGCCTTCCACAGTCAGATTAAGAATTTTGCCTGTACCGGTGGAATTTCCAGCTAAGCATCAGGTGGCAGTTCCGCTGGCGCTATCAAACAGTCCGGAAATGCTGTGGGTGAAGAAATCCAGTGAAACCGCGCAATTTATTTCTCCTTATTACCTGCAATTAAAATACAATGAGAGTTTTATTCATGAGCAAGGATACAGCGTTGACCTGATAAAATTGTATCGCTGGGATGAGCAGATGAAAGTTTGGTTGCAACAGGATGCCCTGGTTGATTCGGTGCATTCCACCGTTTCTATTTGGAATATGATAGATGGTTATTTTGCTGTATTCCTTTCTTCTGATAAACGACCACCTCAGATTAAACTAACAATCGATGGGCAACGAATTACGACCAATTCACTGGTCTCACCCACTCCGGTCCTTAATATTATTGTGGAAGATGAAAGCGGAATTAATATCAATCGAGAACAGATAGTTCTATTAATTGATGAATTGCAATTACCAGCCGAAAAGGTCTTTATTCCTGATTCCGTACCGCAGGCAAATGTTTTGGGAATAACTGCTTATCCGGAACTGAGTGTTGGAAAACATCAATTCACTATCGAAGTGAAAGATGTCAATGGAAACCGCAGCCGGCAGGATTACTTTTTGCAGGTAAGCACCGAGTTTGATTTGCATGTGTACGGAAATTTCCCCAATCCCTTTTCCGACAAGACTGTTTTTTCATATTTTATTTCCAATACTGGCCAGATAATTGATGAATTGGAAATTCGAATTTTCACCATTTCCGGGCGTTTAATAAAGCGAATCAGCAATGACGAGAATACCAGTGTTCCTGGTAATGACCCGCGCCTGGTGGGTTACAACGAGTTAGTGTGGGATGGGACGGATGACAGCGGGAATGAAGTCGCCAATGGAGTTTATTTTGCGCTATTCAGGGCACGATTCGAAGAAAAAGAAAAACAGCAGATTCTGAAAGTGGCGAAACTCAAATGAATCATTATTTGAAGATCATAATCATTGTTGTTTTATTAATAGGATTTAGCCTACCGGCACAGGCGGAAATCCGCTATAGTGGTTCCTTTTTAGAATTGGGAATTGGAGCCCGAGCCATGGGGATGGGCGGAGCCTTCGTTTCGATTGCTGATGATGGATCGGCATTTTACTGGAATCCAGCCGGTGTCTCTCTGCTTATCCGACCTGAACTTTTTGGAATGTATTCCTCACTCTTTAAGTCGTTGGAAACCCATCACCATCTTGGTTTCACCCGTCCGATTTATGGAGGAGCCGGTATTTCTTTAAACTGGATACGGTTGAGTGTGTCTGACATCCCGATATATCCGGAGCCGAAAGGAACCTATGCAGAACGGCGAGCAGAGGCTAAAGATTTTTTCACCTGGCAGGAATTGCAAACCGCCGGCCTGGCACTCTCCGGTATACCATATGATTATGGCAATTTCACCAATGATGCTTTTATTCTGACTCTGGCTAAATTATATAAAATGGATGTCGATTTTGGTTGGCAATACTTTGTGTTTCCCACTGAAATCCCCATTGGTTTGAATGTAAAGTTTATCCGACAATCGCTTTTTGGTCAATCCTCCAGCGGTTTGGGGTTTGATTTTGGCTCAATGTTTAAATTCGGATTGGATGATTTATTTGACGATAATCGTCTGGGGAAAGTGTCGTTGGCCGCTGCTGTTAATGATATTTTCAATACCAGAATAACCTGGAATACCCAATCCAGACATTCTGGAAATATCAAGCGCAGCTGGCATATAGGTGGATCATATTTTCAACCGATTACCAAAATCAATGGCAAACTTTTATTCTCCTATGCTTTAGAAAAAAAATATGATATTATTCATCGCTTAGGTTTTGAATATTTATATCACGATCGTTTAGCTATCCGATTTGGTTTAGATGACCAACAATTTACTGCCGGTGTTGGTCTGCAGGTCTTTATCTTTAATTTCGATTATGCTTTTAAAGGTCATGAATTAGGTGGGAGTCACAGAGTAAGTACCGCCATAAAGTTTTGAAGAAATGAAGGTATTAAAAATTCTCAGTATAATTTTTTTCATCATGCTGCTGGTTGTGAGTTGTGAAGATCAACCAATAAATAAAGTCGATCCACCGGCGAAAGTTATGCTGATTGAATCCAGCGCCGATACCAGTGCGGTCGAACGCGGCATCGATGCCATTTATTTGGATTCCAGTCCCAATAAAAATGCTATCATCTTTCAATGGCGACCGAATCAAGAGACCACTCTGGCAGGGTATGAGATTTATCGCAGCACTTCTGCGAATCAAAATTATACTGCTCTGGCAAAGATTGTGGAAAATTTTGGAGTGATTGACACGTTTTATATTGATAATTCTGTTTCTCTAAACATAAGATATTATTATTTTATCAAAGCCTTTGATGAATTAGGGCAATATGGTGAACCATCGGATACCATTAGTTATGAGGTGATTGAAAATGCAGTTTTATCTTCACCGGTTGGAATCATTGGGAATGTGACAGCACCGCTTTTTGTGTGGGACTTTCCTCCCATTGTTCCGCATTATTTTATCTTTCGTCTGGAAATAAGTGAAAATGAAATATATCGAAATCTCTATTCTAAACTTATTGAACTTACTGTCGATTATGATCCTCACCAGGAATGGACTCTGGTGAAATTGATTGCGGTGACGGCGCTTTCTCCCGGGAAATACCGCTGGAGGATTGATTCAATCGGCAGTGAATTAAACCAAGGAGCTGAATCGGCGTGGTTTGTGTTTATAATCCAGTAGCAAGATTAAAGTTAAACAGGTTTCTATTTCTGGCGTGCTTTGTGATTTGCGGTTGGGTGCTTACAGGCTTTTCTCAGGATTTTCGAATGAATCAACAATATTCTTCCGGCGATCGGCCTGCTCAATATATTTTAGGGACAAATGATGTGCTTCTAATTACTGTCAACCTGTGGGGGCATGTGCAGAGACCGGGTATTTATAGCATACCCAGTTCTTTTGGGTTGATCGATTTACTGTCTTCGGCAGGTGGCCCATTGAAAAGCGCCCGCTTGAATGATGTACGAGTCATTCGCAAAAATCAGGAAGTCATCAAAGTAAATGTGAAAGAATTTATCAAATCCGGGAATAAGGATTTGTTGGTGCCACTGCTACCAGGTGATTTAGTCATAGTTTCAGGAAGTGCGATTGATATTTTTGCCACCATGGTTGCTATCGCTCGTGATATTGCCATTGTGGTCAATGTGATCGTTTTAGCGCAGCGCATTCGGTAATTCGCTTATATGGTTTATTTTTCTTGACATATGAAAATTAAATTTTTAATTTCTTAAAAATTTCCGGGAGATTTGGAATGGTATATTATCTAAGGTTATCATTGATTATAATATTGATTCCGCTGGTTACCTTTGCTTTTAATTCCACGCGATTTGGAAGTCGGGGTTTTTTTCATGTCCAATCGGCCAGCACGCTTTATAAAGGTACTCTGGATGCAGGAACCAACCTGAATTTTTTTACCAAAGTAGGTGATTATCTGGGAGAAGCCAAACCTCAGAATTTTGCGGCCGTAAACTGGTGGGATGTTCAGTATAATATTTATTCCTCATACGGTATTTTGGATAATCTGGATATGACCTTCATGTGGAGAATTTATCAGGATGCTAATCGCGTACTTATAGGTAAAGGTGAATCGGAATACCAGTATAATATTCCAGAAGACATTTTTCTGGATATCAAAGCAGGGTCTTTTGGACTTAGTAATAACCGGTTTAATTTGGGATTCATTACTTCTTTCCGTATTCCAACTTCCCAAGATTATAACTACTATTTTGAACCGTATACCGCTGGTTCTTTTGCTTTTGGACTTACTGGATTGGCCTCATTTTTCAATGATCCATATCTGCATGATCGTAGTTATAGTGTTCATCTCAATTTAGGCTGGTTTAATCACAATGATGCCGGTCAAGTACTTTTTAAATCACCCACTCGTGAAGATAAAGCGGATGGGAATGCCAGCGAATTTCAGTATGGCTTAGCCTTTAGTTATCCGACTGAACTTTTTGACCTGAATCTGGAATGGTGGGGGAATAAATTTATTAATGCTCCGGATACCATGGCTTATAGTCGCGAAGATCTTATGTATGTGACTCCCTCTGTTAAATTTAAACCAAAACCCTGGTTTAATTTTCACCTTGGTTTAGATATACGGGTAAGTAAGGACGAGGATCTCTCTTCGAAGTTGTTGCCATCCCCGAAGCAAAGACTAAATTTACCCAATTACCCTTCATGGAAATTATACATGGCTTTGAACTTCCGGCTTCTACCCTGGGGAACTACCTTTGAAGGATCCAAAACCACCCGTTCCAAAGTGGATTTTTACGAGAGTTTATTGAAAGATAGCCGAAGATCAGAAAAAATTGAAGAAGAGTTGCGCCGCTTGCGTAAAGAACGAGAACAAGCCGAGAAAGAATTGGAAGAACTGCGACAAATGTTAGAAGAACAGGGTAAATAATTAAACCTATTCATTTCTTTTTGATCCCTCAAGGCCTTCCTTGAGGGATTTTTTTTCGATACAATGATGACAACAAATCAAAAGCAAATTTTCAGACGTTTACAGACCATCAGGAAAAAGGCAATTGCTCCGTATTCTCAATTCCGGGTAGCTGCTATTATACGAACCAGAGAAGGAAAATTATACAGCGGGCACAACATCGAAAGCAGTTCGTACGGTTTAACAATCTGTGCTGAACGGGTGGCGTTATTTAAAGCCTTATCAGAAGGTGAGAGAAAATTTGCTGAAATTCATATACTGGCTGAAGGAAAAGAATTCTGCCCGCCTTGCGGTGCCTGCCGACAGATCTTGATGGATTTTGCTCCGGGTATCACGATTATCCTGTACAATCACAACGGTGATTGTCAATCATATAAAATAAAAGAATTGTTACCTGATGCTTTTACCGCTAAGCGGTTAGTAAAACCATCCTCCAAAAATCGTAAATGACTGCTTTTTATCTGATGACTGTCTTTTTATTGTAATTCTATTGATTCTTTAGAATACGACATGTAAATTCTGGAAAAAATTAAGGGAGAAAAAAATGGCAATTAGCGCGTATGCTCTGGTTAGAATTTCCCCCAATAAAGTCAAAAATGTGGTTAGTGACGCTAAAAAAATTACGGGTGTCAAAATAGTTCATCCTGTTACGGGTCCGTATGATGCCATTATTTATCTGGAAGCTGAAGATATGAAAGAACTGGGGAAAGTAATTTTAGCTGAAATTCATGGTCTGGATGGAGTGATAGATACCACGACCTGCCTGGTGGTGGAATACGACTAATTAAGGCGAGTCTTCTATCGATCGATTCTTACTATTGCCAAAAATTTTCATGGTGATAAACATTTACCGGAAATATTTCTTCCCGTTTATTACGGGTTATTCTTAATTCAATTATCCCTTTCCTATCTCTTCTTAAAAATTTAATCAAAATGCTTTTAAGAGATTGAAAATCACAGCCACCATAAAAATAGGTTGTTGAGTTTTAAATTTTTTTGAGCGCCGACTTTAAGTCATTGATAATATCTGATGGATCTTCTAAACCCACCGACAGTCGAATTAGCCCCTCAGAAATTCCCACTTCAGCCAGTTCCTGAGCGTTATAGGTAGAATGGGTCATAGAGGCCGGATGTTCAATGAGAGAGTCACAATCGCCCAAACTTACCGCGAGAGTAATTAAGCCCACATTATTCATCAGTTTTTCACCTGCTTCCCGATCACCCTTAATTTCAAAAGTAATCATTCCCCCAAATTTTTTCATCTGACGGCACGCTAACTCGTACTGGGGATGCGTGCTTAACCCCGGGTATCTTACCCAATTGATTTTGGGATGCAGGGAAAGAAACTTCGCTACTTCAAAAGCATTGGCGCAGTGTCTGTCCATTCTCACCGGCAGAGTTTTCAGACCTCGCAGCAATAACCAGGAATTCAAGGGACTGATAACGGCTCCCAGATCTCGCAATATTTTTGCCCTGAGATTAGTAATGAAATCTTTTTTACCAATCACAATTCCGGCGATCGTATCTCCGTGTCCTCCAATATATTTGGTAGCGCTGTGGATAATGATATCGGCTCCCATCTCGATAGGTCTCTGAAGATAAGGTGTGGCGAAAGTATTATCGATGACCAGTGGGATTTGATGTTTTCTGCAGATTTTTGCGCAACCTTCGATATCAATGATGGCCAGGGTTGGATTGGCTGGCGTTTCAATAAAAACCAGGCGTGTTTTTTCATCGATGGCTGACTCGACTTTCGCCAAATCAGTGGCATTCACTTCTTTCACCTGTATATTCCATTTTGGTAATGTTTCCTTGTACAGGTTGTGAGTTCCGCCATAAACGGTATCGCTGGAAACCAGATTATCTCCGCTGTTGCAAAGCTCTAATATGACAGCGGATATCGCTGCCATTCCGGAGGAAAAACATAAAGCGGCCTCTCCACCTTCCAGAAAAGCCATTTCTCTCTCCAGGGCGGCCGTCGTGGGGTTTCCAAGGCGAGTGTAAAAATATCCCTCTTCTTCGCCGGCGAAAAGAGCGGCTCCATGTTTCGCGCTTTTGAAGGCAAACGTTGAACTCTGATAAATAGGAACCGATATCGCTCCGGTTTGCGGATCAGCTCCACCGGAACCGTGAACGCATAGCGTGGCAAATTTTGCCGTTGAAAGGTCAAATTTACCCATAATTACCTCTTATTGTTTATGAACTATTTTTTATCAATTTACACCACAATGGCAAAAGTGAACAACTTTAATAAATTTTTCGACAAAATTTTTTTCAATGTCTGATGACTGGATGAGAAATATATTATTTTTACCTTCGACTAAACAAGGTAAATCCGAAAAATGAATGTTCATTATATATCTAAACGGTTTAGTATATTTCTCAGAAGGAAATTGAGGCAAAAGGTATATAGTTTATTTTCTCTTTTTTTTGAATAGATTAGACTGGATGAAAATGTCACAGAAAATGTTCCGAAAGCTCAGTTTTTTGTCATTTGGAAAATAGTAAAGGAAAATATTTTTTTTGTTGTCTCAAAATAAAATTTTATTAAATTGTGGGGCTTTATTTTAGGAATGGAGGGTCTTAACCTCTATTGCCGATGTAGCTCAATTGGTAGAGCAACTGATTTGTAATCAGTCGGTTGGAGGTTCAAGTCCTCTCATCGGCTCACAGTCTGGGGAGGTAGCGAAGCGGTCAAACGCATCAGACTGTAAATCTGACGGCAGAAGCCTTCGGAGGTTCGAATCCTTCCCTCCCCACCAGTACAAGCTCGAACGACTGAGAATAGAGCGAGGGGTTGGTAAAGGGTACATTAGCGTGGCGGGAGTAACTCAATTGGCAGAGTCACAGCCTTCCAAGCTGTTGGTTGCGGGTTCGAGCCCCGTCTCCCGCTCTGCGTTTGGGTGACGGAAAACCGAGCGCAACTTCAAGCCCAAGTAGCTCAGTCGGTAGAGCGCATCCTTGGTAAGGATGAGGTCACCGGTTCAATCCCGGTCTTGGGCTCATTTATTTTTAGGTGGTGAAAGGATTTTTAAAATAATGATTGACAATAACTCTATGTTTAATTCAAAGGTAACCATTGGAGGATTGCTAAATGGCTAAGCAAAAATTTGAACGCAGTAAACCACATGTGAATGTGGGTACGATTGGGCACGTGGACCACGGAAAGACGACGTTAACTTCGGCCATCACGATGTACCTGGCAAGAAAGGGATTGGCGGATGTCCGCACGTTCGATAGTATCGATAACGCCCCGGAAGAAAAAGAGCGTGGTATTACTATTGCTACCGCCCATGTGGAATACCAAACCGAAAAACGGCATTATGCCCACGTGGATTGTCCGGGCCATGCTGACTATATCAAGAACATGATTACCGGTGCCGCTCAAATGGATGGAGCAGTTTTGGTGGTCAGTGCTGCTGACGGACCAATGCCTCAAACCCGGGAACATATTCTATTAGCTCGTCAGGTGAACGTTCCCTATATCGTTGTTTTCCTGAATAAAGTGGATCAGGTGGACGATCCCGAATTGCTGGATCTGGTCGAGCTGGAAATTCGAGAACTGTTGACCAGTTACAATTTCCCCGGCAATGAGATTCCGATCGTGCGCGGTAGCGCTCTGGAAGCGATGACTCATCCGGATGATCCTGAAAAGACCAAATGCATCCAGGAATTGCTTGATGCGATTGACAATTATATTCCCACTCCTCAGCGCGATATTGAAAAACCATTCTTGATGCCAGTGGAAGATGTGTTCTCGATTACTGGACGGGGAACGGTTGGTACTGGCCGAGTAGAGCGCGGCAAAATTAAGGTAGGAGACGAAGTGGAAATCGTCGGATTGGGCGCTCATCGTAAATCGGTAGTCACCGGTGTGGAAATGTTCCGAAAACTGCTCGATGAAGGTATGGCGGGTGATAATATTGGTCTGTTACTGCGCGGTGTGGAAAAGGATGAACTGGAACGTGGAATGGTGGTCGCAAAACCCGGTTCCATTACTCCTCATACCAAATTTAAGGCTCGGGTTTATGTTCTGAAAAAAGAAGAAGGCGGTCGTCATACCCCATTCTTCAACAATTATCGACCACAGTTTTATTTCCGAACCACCGACGTTACGGGAAGCATCCAGTTACCGGAGGGTGTGGAAATGATCATGCCGGGAGATAATGTTGACATGACTGTGGAGCTTCTGAAGCCCATCGCGTTGGAGAAAGAGCTACGCTTTGCTATCCGTGAAGGTGGACGGACCGTGGGTGCAGGAGTCGTAGTGGATATTATTGAATAATTGAAAAATATGGAGTCAAAAAGTGCGTGAGATCATCACTCTGGAATGCACAGTGTGTAAGCAGAGAAATTATACCACTACCAAGAATAAAAGAGTTCATACCCAGCGAGTGGAATTTAAGAAGTATTGTCGTTTCTGTAATAAACATACTGTTCATAAGGAGACGAGGTAGGAAGCATCGATTGGTATAGGCCTGTAGCTCAATTGGCTAGAGCACCGGTCTCCAAAACCGGTGGCTGGGGGTTCGAGTCCCTCCAGGCCTGCTGGGTTCCAATTGATGACTTTTTTACATTAAAAAAGAGCCAGACTATGATAAAGAAGATCAAACAATTCATTGAAGATGTGCGCGTGGAAATGAAGAAAGTCATATGGCCGGAGAAAAATCAGTTAATTAATTCAACCGTCATCGTGATAATTATATCGGCCATCTTTACCTTGTTCATTTTTTTTGCCGACACTATAATTTCACGAATTATTAAGATTCTTTACTAATCAATTAAGGTTTATCAAGAACGTGGAAAAAAAGTGGTATACATTGCGAGTCTATTCAGGCCAGGAGAGCAAGGTAAAAGCCCATCTGGAGAATGAGATTAAGTTTAAAAATCTCGAGGAAAAATTTGGGCGAATAATCGTGCCTTCTGAACCAGTCCTGGAAATGCGTGAAGGGAAAAAGCGCCTCAAAACCCGAGTATTTTTTCCGGGCTATTTGCTTATTGAGATGGTGCTTGACACACAAACCATGCATCTGGTACAGGAAACACCCGGAGTAATCAGCTTTGTGGGACCTAAAAATCATCCGACCGAGGTGCGTCCGGAAGAGGTCGAAGCGGTCTTGCACAAGATTGAAAAGAAAGATACCGAAATTGAACGCGTCGAAGTGCCATTTCGGGTAGGAGATGCTATTCGCGTTAATGATGGACCTTTTGCAGATTTCACCGGGATTATTGAAGAGGTGAATGAAGAAAAGAAGAAAGTAAAAGTATCTGTCAGTATTTTTGGCAGACCGACTCCGGTCGAACTTGATTTTTTGCAAATTGAATTGGAGAGATAAATTATGGCGAAAAAAGTAGCTGCAATCATCAAACTACAGATTCCAGCGGGACAAGCAAATCCGTCACCACCAGTCGGACCAGCCTTAGGTCAACATGGGGTGAATATCATGGAGTTTTGCAAAGCATTTAATGCGAAAACTCAGGATAAAGTTGGGTATGTTATTCCGGTGGTTATCACTGTGTATGCCGATCGTTCTTTCACATTTATCACTAAAACTCCCCCTGCCTCCACCTTGTTGATTAAAGCAGCCGGAGTGGAGAAGGGATCTGGAGAACCCAATTTAAATAAAGTGGGGAAAGTGACAAAAAAGCAGGTTGAAGAAATAGCAAAAACGAAAATGCAGGATTTAAATGCTGCCAGTCTTGAAGCAGCAATGAGAATTATAGAAGGTACAGCTAGAAGCATGGGAATTGAAGTCGAGTAATCGTAGTGAGGTTTCAATGAAAAAAAGAAGCAAAAGATATCAACGTCTACAGCAGCTAATAGAGAAGAAAGAATATTCTTTAGATGAAGCTGTAAATCTCTTAAAACAAACGGCGCAAGCGAAGTTTGACGAGTCCGTAGAAATTGCAGTTCGACTGGGCGTTGATCCTCGTCGAGCTGAACAGGCTGTGCGGGGAACAGTCTCTCTTCCTCATGGATTGGGCAAATCGGTACGAATTCTGGTGATCACCAAAGGTGAAAAGGCTGAACAGGCCAGAAAGGCAGGTGCCGATTTTGTGGGTTATGAGGAATATCTGGAGAAGATTGAAAAGGAGAATTGGCTGGATTTTGATGTTCTGGTAGCCACTCCCGACGCCATGAAGGATCTGGGTAAACTGGGAAAAATTCTGGGACCTCGTGGATTAATGCCCAACCCGAAAAGTGGAACCGTCACCATGAATATTGAGCAAACGGTAAAAGAAATCAAGGCCGGTAAAATTGATTTCCGGGTGGATAAAGCGGGGATTATTCATTCCAGTGTGGGAAAGGCCTCCTTCGAAGCCGCCAAATTGAAAGATAATATCAAATCGCTGATGCAGACGATTATTCGCATGAAACCTGCCTCGGCTAAAGGAACGTACCTGCGCAGTATTCATGTGTCCAACACCATGGGTCCAGGCATTAAGTTGATACCGAACACCCAGGAATTTCAAGATTAATGAAAATTGGTTGAGGTTATAGAATTATGGCAACACCACAAAAAGAAAAATTAGTTCAGGAGATGTCGACTAAATTTGGCCGGGCCACCGGAATTTATCTGGTTGACTTTACCGGAATGGATGTGAATACGACGAATGAACTGCGAAGGAATTTCCGTCAATCACAGATTGAATATCGGGTCTTAAAAAATACCCTGGCTAAAATATCTTTTAAGCAGGCCGGAATTGAAGGAATGGAGCCGTACCTCACCGGAGTAAATGGCTATGCGATCAGTTATGATGATCCGACCTTGCCCATCAAGTTGTTAGAAAAGAATAAAGATTTTAAAGAGAAGCTGAAATTGAAGGCCGCCCTGTTTGAAGGTAAAATTGTTGCTCCTCAGCAAATTGAGAATTTGGCAAAACTTCCTTCTAAGCCAGAATTGATTGCCAGGGTGGTAGGCATGTTGAATTCACCCATGTCAAAATTGGTGAATACTCTCAATTCAGCTATGTATAGCTTAGTCAATGTTTTAAAAGCCGTAGAAGAGAAAAAAAGATAATTAACAATTAACGTATTTATAATTGGAGGTAATCTTAAAATGGCTGAAGTTACTCGTGCAGATGTGCTCTCTTATTTGGAAAAAGCGAATATGCTGGAGATTTCCGAATTAGTAAAAGAGATCGAGCAAAAATTTGGTGTCACCGCTATGGCTCCAATGGCAATGCCAATGGCGGGTGGCGCGGCAGCAGGTGCGGCTGCAGAAGCAGCACCCGAAGAGAAAACAGAATTTAGTGTTATTCTCAAAGATGTGGGTTCACAAAAAATCCAGGTCATTAAGGTCGTCAGAGCCATTACTAACCTGGGTTTGAAAGAAGCGAAGGATCTGGTGGAAGCCGCACCGAAGGCCATTAAAGAAGGTTGCAGCAAAGCAGAAGCTGAAGATATAAAGAAACAGCTCTCTGACGTCGGTGCCACGGTCGAAATCAAATAATTTGTAGTACTAATTTTTTAACCCAGAAAATGAGGGGTAGCTTCTTTGAAAGATATAAAATTAGTTGAACGACAATATTTCAATAAGATTCCTACTATTGTCGATTATCCGGATTTATTGGATATCCAGCGTAAATCTTTTCAGGAATTTTTACAGGAATCGGTGCCACCCGATAAACGAGAGGAAAAAGGCTTACAGGCCGTCTTTCATGCCACTTTTCCCATAGTAGATAGCCGGGAAAATTTTATCCTCGATTTCGTGGAGTATTACCTGGATAAACCCAAATACACCGTGCGCGAATGCCGCGAACGCGGTCTATCGTATGCGGTTCCCCTGAAAGCCAAATTACGCCTCTCTATTAAAGATCTAACCGGGGAAACGGAAAATTATACGGAAACCATCGAACAGGATGTATACCTCGGCAATCTTCCTTATATGACAGAGCGAGGCACCTTCATAATTAATGGCGCCGAAAGAGTGATTGTCAACCAATTACATCGCGCGCCGGGCGTATTCTTCGATGAGAGCATTCATCCCAATGGAACAAAGATATTTTCTGCCCGCGTCATCCCTTTCCGTGGTAGCTGGGTTGAATTTATGACCGATGTGAATGACGTGCTGCATGTTTATATCGATCGGAAGAAAAAATTCTACGTCACAACCTTCCTGCGAGCGCTGGGATATGCCAAGGACCGCGATATACTTTCACTCTTTAATTTAATCGAGGAAGTGGAATTAAAGAAGGTAGATCCCACCACGCTGGTGGGACGAAAAATTGTGCAAGATGTGGTGAATGAATCCACGGGTGAGGTGATACTGGAAGAGGGCGCTGTGCTCAATGAAGATAGTCTTGAGCATCTCAAAGCCCGCAAGGTAAAGAAATTGGTGTTACAGTATCCCAATGATCCTACTATGCCTCATCTCATTCTGAATACTTTGGAAAAAGACGATGCCAAGGATGAAGAAACGGCGCTGCATCGGATTTACAGTTTGCTTCGTTCCGGAGAACCACCTGATCTGGAAACCGCCAAAGGCTTGCTGGATAAGATGTTTTTCAATGATAAGCGATATGAGTTGGGCAAAGTAGGACGCTATCGGCTCAACAAAAAGTTGGGTCTGAAGGTGGATGTGGAAAATACTGTCCTCACCAAAGAGGACTTTATCGAAATAATTAAATATCTTATTGATCTGCGAGAAGGAAAACGCAGTACCGATGATATTGATCACCTGGGAAACCGCCGGGTGAGAACAGTGGGAGAACAGCTCTCCACCCAAATGAATCTGGGCTTATCCCGAATGGCTCGTACCATTAAAGAGCGAATGAACCTGGGAGATTCGGAGACTATAACTCCCCAGGAATTGATTAATGCCCGGGCAATCACGTCGGTCATCAATACATTTTTTGGAACCTCTCAGCTGTCCCAATTCATGGATCAAACCAATCCGCTGGCAGAATTGACCCATAAACGGCGTATGAGTGCTTTGGGACCGGGTGGATTGACTCGTGAAAGAGCCGGTTTCGAGGTGCGTGATATCCATTACACCCATTATGGCCGGCTATGTCCGATCGAAACACCAGAAGGACCAAACATCGGGTTAATTTCATCCCTATGCGTGCTTGGCCAGGTAAATGAATTCGGATTTATTGAAACACCGTATCGTAAAGTGGTGAACGGTAAAGTAACGAATGAGATCGAATTTCTATCGGCTGATGATGAAGAACGGAGTGTGATTGCTCAATTCAATGCACCTGTCGATCTCAAAACGGGCAAATTTCTGAACGATATGATAAAGGTTCGGCAGCGTGGTGATTTTGTTCTGGCCAAACCCGAGGATGTCCAATATATTGATATCGCCTCAAATCAAATCGTATCACCGGCCGCTTCACTTATTCCATTTCTAGAACACGATGATGCCAATCGTGCTTTGATGGGATCGAATATGCAACGCCAGGCAGTACCGATTATAAAACCCGAAACACCCATTGTTGGTACCGGTATGGAAAAGAAGGTTGCCATGGACTCAGGGGCGGTGATTGTATCACCAGTGGATGGAGTGGTTGAACAAGTGGATGCCGATAAAATAGTGGTGAAAGTAGATCCGGGTGCTATTGAAGATGTCCACCAGGTATTGAGTGGTGAAGCACAACGGGTAGAGTTTGATCTGTTGAAATTTGTAAGAACCAATCAAAACACCTGCATCAATCAACGACCGCTGGTGAATGAAAATGATCGTGTTACCAAAGGTCAGCCTCTCGCCGATGGCCATGCGACCGACAAGGGAGAATTGGCGCTGGGTCGAAATATTTTAGTCGCTTTCATGCCTTGGAATGGTTATAACTTTGAAGACGCTATTGTTATCTCCGAAAGGATCGTCCGTGATGACGTCTTCACCTCTATTCATATAGAAGAATTTGAGACACAGGTTCGTGATACCAAACGTGGGGAAGAGGAACTCACGCGTGAGATTCCCAACGTCAGCGAAGAAGCCACTAAAAATCTTGATGAAAATGGAATTATTCGAATCGGTGCCCAGGTGACTGCTGGTGATATTCTGGTGGGCAAAGTGACTCCAAAAGGTGAGACCGAACCAACTCCGGAAGAAAAATTGCTTAAAGCGATTTTTGGCAGTAAGGCTGGCGATGTAAAAGACGCCAGTTTAAAATTGCCCTCTGGTATGGAAGGTATTGTGATTGATACAAAGTTATTCTCCCGCAAGAAAAAAGATCCAAAAACCAAGAAAGAAGATAAGAAAAGGATCGATGAGGTAGAAAAGAAATATCAGGAAAAAGAGAAGCAGATTACCGAGCGACTTTTAGATTATCTGGAATCACGATTTGGGAAGTATTCAACAATTGGAGTAAAAAATAAAGCGGGCAAATATCTGGTTAAACCGAAGGAGAAGATCAGCAAGAAAAGTTTCGAAAAAATCGAAATCGATTTTATCGATTATCTGGAGCCCTGGTTTGATAAAAGTGAACTGAACGATGAAGTTCGTCAAGTATTTTCGGAATATAAGAATTTAATGCGAGAAGTGGAAAACGATCTCCGCACTGAAAAATATAAGATAATGATTGGGGATGAATTACCTCCCGGAATTGTTCAGCTGGCCAAGATTTATGTGGCTCAGAAAAGGAAAATTAAAGTAGGCGATAAAATGGCTGGTCGACATGGTAATAAGGGAGTGGTCGCCAAAATTGTCGCTGAAGAAGACATGCCATTTCTTCCGGACGGAACACCCGTCGATATCGTTCTCAATCCACTGGGAGTTCCCTCGCGAATGAATCTGGGTCAGATATTTGAAACCACCCTGGGCTGGGCCGGGAAGATCCTGAATAAGTATTATGCTACACCAGTCTTCGATGGAGCCACTTATGAGGAAGTCATCGAGGAAATGAAAAAAGCTGGCCTGCCTATCACCGGCAAAATGACTCTCTATGATGGACTTACCGGTGAACCATTTGATCAGGAAGTGAGTGTGGGGTACATCTATATGATGAAGTTATCTCATATGGTAGATGATAAAATCCACTCTCGTTCCATTGGGCCCTATTCATTGATTACCCAACAGCCCCTGGGAGGAAAAGCCCAATTTGGCGGTCAACGTTTTGGTGAGATGGAGGTCTGGGCACTGGAAGCTTACGGTGCGGCCTATACATTGCAAGAAATTTTAACCTATAAAAGTGATGATGTACAGGGTAGGACAAAAGTTTATGAATCTATCGTTAAAGGTGATAACCTACCCGAAGCGGGCCGACCAGAATCATTTAATGTTTTGGTAAAAGAGCTGCAGGGACTCGGCTTAGATGTAAAAGTGGAATAATAAATGACCAGAGGTGGCATTTTTTATTCACAACAAAAGAGGGCATGTAACCTATGAATAAATCAGATGTAAAAGAACGGTTTAGCGGTGAATCTTTATCCCGCAAGGGTCAGATTATGAAAATCTCCATTGGATTAGCCTCGCCTAATTCAATTCTGGAAAAAAGTTTTGGAGAAGTGACTAAACCGGAAACGATAAATTATCGCTCTTTCAAACCTGAAAAAGATGGTTTGTTTTGTGAGAAAATTTTTGGGCCGGTAAAGGACTGGGAATGCCATTGCGGCAAATACAAAAGAATTCGTTATAAGGGAATAATTTGTGATCGCTGCGGGGTGGAGGTTACGACCAAGGCCGTTCGCCGGGAGAGAATGGGACATATAAGTCTGGCAGTTCCTATTGTTCATATCTGGTATTTTCGTTCTACCCCTTCGAAGATTGGTTATTTATTAAACATTTCTCCGAAACATCTGGAGAAAATAATTTACTATGAAGCGTACGTGGTTATTCAACCGGGGAAAACCGCTTTTAGTACCGGTGATGTATTGGTCGAGGAAGAATATCTGAATGTGATTGAGGGATTATCACCTGAAGAACGTAATCTTCCAGATGATCATCCCGATAAGTTCATCGCAGGCATGGGCGGAGAAGCTATTCGAGAAATGTTGCGGCGAATTAATATTGAAGAATTGTCGGAAGAATTGCGAAATGTTTTGCGGACTGAGAAATCGAAGCAGAAGAAATATGAAGCATTGAAACGTCTTAAAGTAGTCGAAGCATTTCGAACCCGCGAAAACGGAGAATTGAAGAATCGCCCGGAATGGATGGTTATGGATGTGATACCGGTGATACCACCCGAGTTGCGACCTTTGGTTCCATTGGAAGGTGGCCGATTCGCTACCAGCGATCTCAACGATTTGTATCGCCGGGTAATCATACGGAATAACCGTCTTAAAAAACTTATAGATATAAAAGCTCCTGAAGTGATTTTACGCAACGAAAAAAGAATGTTGCAGGAATCAGTGGATGCCTTATTTGACAATACCAAACGGACGACCGCGGTGCGTAGCGATGGCAACCGACCTCTGAAATCACTATCTGATATGCTGCGCGGCAAGCAAGGTCGTTTTCGTTTGAACCTGCTGGGTAAACGAGTGGATTATTCTGGACGTTCGGTTATTGTGGTCGGACCGCATTTGAAACTACATGAATGCGGCTTGCCAAAAGAGATGGCCGTGGAACTTTTTAAACCATTCATTATCCGCAAATTGCAGGAGCGTAAGGTTGTAAAGACCGTGAAAAGCGCCAAGCGTATTGTAGATAAGCGGGATGCGGTGGTTTTTGAAGTGCTGGAAGAAATTATTCAGGAACATCCGGTGCTGTTGAATCGCGCACCAACTCTGCACCGTTTAGGTATCCAGGCTTTTCAACCGGTACTTATTGAAGGAAAAGCCATCGAAATCCATCCTCTGGTGTGTGCAGCATTCAACGCCGACTTTGACGGAGACCAGATGGCCGTGCATGTCCCGCTGTCTTACGAAGCACAGATGGAAGCACGATTACTGATGCTCTCTTCTCATAATATCCTTTCGCCGGCGAATGGACGTCCGTTAGCCATTCCCTCTCAAGATATGGTGCTTGGATGCTATTATCTTACCAAGGAGAAAAAAGGTGTTAATGGCGAAGGGAAAATCTTCTCTTCTCCACAGGAAGTAGTTATCGCTTATGATGATAAAAAAGTGGATCTGCATGCCATCATAAAAGTGCGGGTGAACGGCGAACTAGTTGAGACCACAGTCGGTCGAGTTTTGTTTAACCAGGTCGTTCCTCCAGAGGTTGGCTTTGTTAATCAGACCATGTCCAAAAAGACCTTAGAGAGTCTGATCTCGAATGTTCTTAAAAAGATTGGAAATGTTTCGGCAGTCAAATTTTTAGATAATTTAAAAGCCCTGGGATTCCGTTATTCGACCTTGGCTGGTTCCAGTATCGGTCTGGACGATGTGGTGATTCCCGAAAGCAAGGAAGAAATTGTGCGTCGTGCGTATGAAGAAGTGCGACAATTGGAACAACAATATCAAATGGGTATCATTACCGACGGAGAGCGCTATAATAAGGTAATTGATATATGGACGCGCGTCACCGAACAGGTTTCCGCCGATTTATTCAAAATTTTAAAAGATCATAAAGCAGGTTTTAATTCTCTATATATGATGTCTGATTCAGGAGCACGAGGGAGTCGTGAACAGATCCGTCAGCTGGCCGGGATGCGTGGATTAATGGCCAAACCTCAGAAAACTTTAACCGGTCAAACGGGTGAGATTATTGAAAACCCGATTACCGCTAACTTCTTTGAGGGATTGACGGTACAGGAATATTTTATCTCTACTCACGGTGCCAGAAAGGGATTGGCAGATACTGCTCTGAAAACCGCTGATGCCGGTTATTTGACCCGCCGATTAGTCGATGTGGCACAGGACGTCATGATTACCGAATACGACTGCGGAACAATTCTGGGAATTGAAACCTTTCCCATCAAAGAAGGAGAGAGAGTTATTGAATCTCTGGCAGATCGTGTGCTGGGTCGTGTTTCGGTGGACGATGTATACGATCCTCTGACGGGTGAACTCATCATTAGATCAGGTGAGTTGATTGATGAAGATAAAGCGGCCATCATCGATGAGTCGGCTATCGAATCGATTAAGATTCGTTCGGTATTGACCTGCGAGGCTGAACGAGGAGTATGTAGTTTATGTTATGGTCGGAATTTGGCAACGGGCAAGCTGGTTAGCATTGGTGAAGCGGTCGGAATTATGGCGGCTCAAAGTATCGGTGAACCGGGTACTCAGCTCACCCTGCGTACCTTCCATATCGGTGGTATTGCCGGACGCATTGCTGCTCAATCCCAGGTGATGGCACGATTTGATGGAAAGATTAAATATGAAAATTTGCGACTCCTGCAAGGAGAAGAGGAACAGGATGGGCAGGTGATTCCAAAAACAGTCGCTATTGGTCAATATGGTAAAATTCATATTCTTGATGATCAGGATCGTTCGCTGGTCAAATATACTGTTCCAGCCGGTGCCAATGTGCTGGTGAAAGACGGAGCAGTGGTAAAAAAAGGACAGATACTTTTTGAATGGGATCCCTACTCTACGGTTATTCTGGCGGAAAAATCGGGTAAAGTAAAGTATGCAGATATTGTGGAAAATGTCACCGCCCGGGAGGAATTGGATGAACAAACCTTGCAAAAACAAAGGGTCATTATTGAGTCCCGCAATAAAAACTTGAGTCCACACATAAAAATATTGGATGCAAAGGGTGCTGAGATTGCCACCCATATTCTCCCAGTAAAAGCCCAAATTCGAGTGGCTGATGGTCAGAAAATAAAAGCAGGTACAGTTCTGGCCAGAATTCCGAGAGAAATTGGCAAAACGCGCGATATTACCGGTGGTCTTCCACGAGTGGCTGAATTATTTGAGGCCCGCAAACCCAAAGAGCAAGCGATCGTCAGTGAAATTGATGGCGTTGTGCGGTTTGGTACCATCAAACGCGGGATTCGAGAAGTGATTGTGGAAGGAACACTGGAAAAGAAAAAATACCTTGTTCCCTACAGCATGCACGTATTAGTGCATAATGGGGATTATGTGAGAGCGGGAGAAATGTTGACGGAAGGAGCGATCGCGCCTCAGGATATTTTACAGATATTAGGACCAAACAAGGTACAGGAATATCTGGTGAATGAGATTCAGGAAGTTTATCGACTGCAGGGAGTGAGCATCGATGACAAGCATATCGAAGTCATTGCCCGGCAGATGATGCAGCGAGTGCGAGTGATCGATCCGGGTGATACCCGCTTTCTGGAAGGGGATACGGTCAATAAAGTAGTATTTAAAGAGGAAAACGAAAAAATTCGAAATAAGGTAGTGATCACCGAACCGGGTGACTCGCGCTTTCGGAAGCGTCAGCTGGTTGATAAGTTGAAATTTGAATATACCAACCGTCAATTGCAGAAATCTGATAAAAAGCCGGCGGAAGGAAGAGATGCCGAACCCGCTACTTCCGAACCCATTCTGTTAGGCATTACTCAGGCGGCTTTGACGACCGATAGTTTTATCAGCGCAGCATCGTTCCAGGAAACGACTCGGGTGTTAACAGAAGCTGCCGTGGCGGGAAAAGTAGATTATCTGTTTGGATTGAAAGAAAATGTGATTGTAGGAAACCTCATTCCGGTAGGTACCGGCATGAAAAAATTCGAACAATTGCACATTGAAGTCAAAACCGAATCTGACAAAGAAACGCAGGTCAGTGAGCCGGTTCCGGTGAAGGAATGATTTTAAAAATGGATTGTAAAAATTATTTAGAAATATTAAATTGAAAGTCTGTATTTTTTAAAAATTATTAGGAGGCGGCATTGCCAACGATTAATCAGCTCGTAAGAAATGGGCGAAAAAAAGTAGAACGAAAAGGAAAGGCTCCGGCCCTGGGCGGTTCTCCCCAACGGAGAGGAGTGTGTACTCGAGTCTATACCACCACTCCCAAAAAACCGAATTCCGCCTTGCGTAAAGTGGCCCGAGTTCGTCTGACGAATCAAATTGAAGTAACGGCCTACATTCCTGGTGAAGGACATAATCTGCAGGAACACTCCCTGGTCCTTATCCGAGGCGGCCGAGTCAAAGATTTGCCAGGAGTTCGCTATCATATCATTCGAGGCACTCTGGATACAGGCGGAGTGAATGACCGAATGCAAGGCCGTTCAAAGTATGGTACAAAGAAGCCAAAGAAAGCATAATGATTTGAGGTTCCTATGAGGCGTAAAAGAGCACCAGAACGAAAAGTATTGCCTGACCCCAAATATAAAAGCGAATTGGTCAGTAAATTCATCAATGGCCTGATTCGCGAAGGGAAAAAGAGCAAGGCAGAGACCATCTTCTACACTGCGATGGATCTTATTGAGCAGAAGATGAAGCAAGATCCATTGGTGGTCTTTAAAAAAGCGATGGAGAATGTTGCGCCCATTTTGGAAGTTCGTTCACGTCGAGTGGGCGGTGCAACATATCAGGTGCCGGTTGAAGTACGCGAACAGCGACGACGTTCACTGGCTATTCGCTGGCTGGTGACATTTGCCCGTCAGCGCTCTGAAAGGGCGATGTCGGAGCGGTTGGCGAATGAAATTATGGCCGCTTTCAAGAATGAAGGATCCGCAATTAAAAAGAAGGAAGATACCCATAAAATGGCAGAAGCCAACCGAGCTTTTGCTCATTTCCGATGGTAAGAGGATATATTTTGGAGTCTATGGTAAATGGCAGAACGGTATCCAATTGAAAAAACACGGAATATAGGAATTATGGCTCATATTGATGCGGGCAAGACGACCACGACTGAGCGTATCCTATTTTATACCGGGCGAGTGCACCGAATGGGTGAGGTGCATGAAGGATCTGCCACCATGGACTGGATGGAACAGGAAAAAGAACGGGGAATTACGATTACTTCTGCCGCTACCACTTGTTACTGGCAGGATCATCGAATTAATATTATCGATACTCCTGGTCATGTTGACTTTACGGCCGAAGTTGAGCGGTCATTGCGGGTATTGGATGGAGCAGTTGCCCTATTCTGTGGAGTAGGTGGAGTAGAACCTCAATCAGAGACGGTGTGGCGGCAGGCGGATCGCTATAAAGTACCGCGGATCGCTTTCGTTAACAAAATGGATCGCATTGGTGCGGATTTCTATCATGTTTTGGAAATGATAAAAATTCGTCTAAACGCTCGACCCATCGCCGTTCAGATTCCATTAGGGCAGGGAGATCTCTTTACCGGCCTGGTTGATCTCATTAAAATGAAAGCGGTTATCTATGATGAGAGCAGTCTGGGATCGACTTGGGTTGAACAAGAAATTCCAAGAGATTTGCAAAACCAGGTGAATGAATATCGAACACATCTCATCGAAGCCGCTTCGGAATATGATGACCATTTAATGGAAGCGTATCTGGAAGGTCGGCCAATTGATGAAAAGCAGATTAAAGCAGCCATACGAAAAGGAACAATCGAATGTCATATTGTTCCGGTTTTACTGGGATCAGCTTTTAAAAATAAAGGTATTCAGCGTTTGCTGGATGCTGTAGTTGATTATCTACCAGCCCCACTGGATATTCCTCCGGTAAAGGGGATTGATCCGCGCTCTGAAAAAGAGGTTTTACGAAAGCCAGATGATAAAGAACCATTTACCGCCCTGGCTTTTAAGATCATGACTGATCCGTATGTGGGTAAACTCACTTACTTCCGGGTATATTCCGGTACAGTCAAAACGGGTTCTTATGTTATCAATGCCAATAATAGTAAAAAAGAGCGACTGGGAAGAATTCTCCGCATGCATGCCAACCGGCGGGAAGACATCGATCAGGTGTTTACTGGTGATATTGCGGCGGCCGTGGGATTGAAATTCACCCGTACCGGAGAAACATTGGCTGCTCCCGACAAACCGGTAATTTTAGAATCCATGAAGTTCCCTGAACCTGTAATTGCCGTATCCATTGAACCGAAATCGAAAGCGGATCAGGAGAAACTCAGTGACTCGCTGAGTAAATTAAGCGATGAAGATCCCACCTTTCGGGTGTCTTTTGACCAGGAGACTGGCGAAACGTTAATCAGTGGAATGGGCGAATTGCATCTTGAAATAATTACTGATCGTTTACTGCGGGAATTTAAAGTGGGAGCCAGAATTGGAAAACCGCAAGTTGCCTATAAAGAAACTATCAGTCAGGCGGTAACCAGTGAAGGAAAGTTTATCCGTCAATCCGGTGGCAAAGGGCAATACGGCCATGTCGTCATCGAAGCAGAACCCAATGCTAAAGGCGGTGGATTTGAATTTGAAAATAAAATTGTGGGTGGGGTTATTCCGCGAGAATTTATTCCTTCGGTGAAAACTGGAATTGAAGATGCATTGAAAAGCGGGATACTAGCAGGCTATCCAGTGGTGGATGTAAAAGTGCGTTTAATCGATGGTTCATACCATGAAGTAGACAGCAGTGAAATGGCCTTTAAAATAGCGGGTTCTATTGCTATTAAAAATGCATTAGAGAAAGCTGGTTCGATTTTATTAGAACCCATTATGGAAGTGGAAGTGGTGGTTCCTGAGGAATATTTGGGGGATGTAATTGGAGATCTGAATTCACGGCGTGGCAAAATTACCGGAATTTTACCGCGAAAAGATGCGCAAGTCATAGAAGGATTTGTACCCTTAAGTGAAATGTTTGGCTACGCGACTGCTCTGCGATCTATCACGCAGGGGAGAGCTATTTATACTATGGAATTTGACCATTATGATGTGATTCCGCAGGCTATTGCGGAACAAATTATTGAAAGAGTTGTAGGCAAAAAACCAAAAAATTAAAGGTGGAAGTGTGGCAGGTCAAAGTATTCGTATCAAGTTAAAAGCGTATGATTACCGTTTAATCGATAAGTCTGCTGAGAAAATAATTACGACGGCAAAAGCGACAGGTGCGCTGATTTCGGGACCTATTCCTCTGCCTACCGATCGCAGTGTATTCACGGTTCTACGTTCTCCTCATGTGGATAAGAAATCGAGGGAACAGTTTGAACGCCGAATTCATAAGAGATTGATCGATATTCACAATGCCACCAATAAAACCATCGATCAGTTGATGAAATTGGAATTGCCGGCTGGTGTGGATATCGAAATCAAAACCTGATGAAATATTGGAGACAGCAATGAGTGGTTTGTTAGGTAAAAAAATTGGAATGACCAAACTATTTGACGATGCCGGGAACACGGTAGATGTCACCGTGCTGGAAGCCGGTCCTTGCTATGTAACCCAGGTAAGAACCAAAGAGAATGATGGGTACGAAGCAATTCAGTTAGGATTTGGTAAAGTCAAACCCAAAAAGGTTAGCAAGCCTTTGGCCGGTCATTTCAAAAAATCTTCAATTGAACCCAAGAAGAGATTAAAAGAGTTTCCGGTTTTTCCTGGCAGGGATGTAAAACCAGGTGATGTGATTAAAGTTGATATTTTCAAACCGGGTGATAGGGTGAAAGTCACCGGGACCAGTAAGGGACGCGGATTTGCCGGGGTGGTGAAACGGCATAAATTTGGTGGGGGTCCGGTGACCCATGGGCAATCTGACCGTCTGCGTGCACCGGGTTCTTTAGGACAAAGTTCAGATCCTTCGCGGGTATACAAAGGATTGAAGATGGCCGGGCGTATGGGAAACAAGAAATATTCAGCCCAAAATCTGAGGGTCGTAAAGGTAGATGTGGAAAAGAATTTATTATTCGTTCGCGGAGCGGTTCCGGGAGCACGCAATAGTTATGTAGAGATTTATCCATATTAATGATAGAAGTGGAGCAGTTTGTTATGGAACTTCATGTATATAAAATTGATGGCAGCAAAACGAATCAGAAAGTGCAGCTGAATCCTGAGGTTTTTGATATCACTCCGAATGAGCATGTGGTCTATCTGGCAGTGAAAGCCTATCTGGCTAATCAGCGGCAGGGCACTCATTCCACTAAAAATCGTGCTCGAGTTTCTGGAGGTGGAGTAAAACCCTTCCGGCAAAAAGGTACGGGTCGTGCGAGACAGGGAACCATTCGCGCTCCGCATATGGAAGGTGGTGGAGTGGCTCACGGTCCTAATCCCAGAGATTATGAACAGAGTCTACCACGCAAGGTAAGCAAACTCGCGCGGAAATCCGTGCTGTCGTCGAAAGCAAAAGAAAATAAAATAATGGTGTTAGAAGATTTTTCGATGGATGAGCCAAAGACCCAAAAAGTGATGGAAATATTAAAGAATCTTAAATTAGATACTACCAGTGTTTTATTCATTACCAAAGAAGTTGATAAAAATTTATTGCTATCATCACGGAATATACCATATACCAGAGTTCAGAAAGCACCAGATTTCTCGGTGTATGATGTGATAAATTCAGAATTTGTTATTTTCCAAAAAGGTGCGGTTAATGTTGTCAATGAGGTGTTGGCATGAAAGATCCACGAGACATAATTATTCAACCGGTTCTCACTGAAAAAGCTCTGCGATTGAAAGATTTACGAAATCAGTACATCTTCAATGTCGCTACCGATGCCAATAAAATAGAGATACGGTATGCCATCGAGAAGCGTTTTTCGGTGAAAGTACAGAGTATTCGCACTGAAAATGTAAAACCCAAACCAAGGCAACGATTTACCCAGGGTGGCAGAGTGCAGGGTTACACCTCGCGCTGGAAAAAGGCCATCGTCACTTTAAAAGAAGGTGACAAGTTGGATTTTCTGGAAAACTTATGATTTTAGGTATGGAGACTGAACATGGGCTTAAAAAAGTATAAACCATTTACTCCCGGCATTCGTTTTCGCATTGATGTGACCAAGGATGATATCACCAAGGAAACCCCGGAAAAGACTTTGCTGGAAGTCAAAAAGAAGACTGGCGGGCGCAATAATCTGGGTCGGGTCACTTCTCGTCATCGGGGAGGTGGACATAAACGTCACTATCGGCTGATTGATTTTAAGCGGAAAAAGTTGGACATCCCGGCCACGGTGAAGGCCATTGAGTATGATCCCAATCGCACGGCGCGGATTGCTTTACTGTGTTATGCCGATGGGGAGAAAAAATACATTATTGCTCCCAATGGTCTGAAAGTAGGAGACCAGATAGTTGCTGGCGAGAATGTAGAGATTAAGGTAGGAAATTCATTGCCGCTGGATAAGATTCCATTGGGAATGGAGATTCATAATATAGAAGTCGTTCCTGGGAAGGGTGGACAGGTAGCGCGAAGTGCCGGATCCACCGCTCAGTTGATTGCTAAGGAAGGGCAATTTGCTTTGGTGAGAATGCCATCCGGAGAAATTAGGAAGTTTGGTTTGAAATGTTATGCCACCATTGGGCAGGTAAGCAATGTGGAGTGGAATAATATTTCATTGGGAAAAGCGGGTCGGAGCCGTTGGTTGGGTCGGCGGCCTCATGTTCGGGGGGTAGCCATGAATCCGATAGATCATCCCATGGGAGGTGGAGAAGGTAAAACCTCTGGCGGTCGGCATCCGTGTTCACCGTGGGGGCAGTTATCCAAAGGATTGAAGACTCGCAAGAAAAGAAAAAAGTCAAATGCATTGATTGTTAAACGGCGAAAATAGTGAGGAATTGTTATGGCCAGGTCCTTAAAAAAAGGTCCTTATATTGATCCAAAGTTAAAGCAAAAAATTGAAGAATTGAACCAGAGTGGTCAGAAAAAGGTAATTAAAACCTGGGCGCGGCGAAGCACCATACCACCGGAATTTGTCGGACATACCATTGCAGTGCACAATGGCATCAAATTTATTCCGGTCTATATAACCGAGAATATGGTCGGGCATAAATTAGGTGAATTTGCTTTGACTCGCACCTTCCGGGGTCATGCCGGAAAATCTGAACGGGCGGTAAAAATTCAAAAGTAGAGTGGGGAAAGAAATGGAATCAAAAGTTAGAGCTCGATTTTTACGGACTTCTCCTTTAAAAATGCGGCGAGTATTAAACCAGATTAAAGGACAGAATGTAGAGAAAGCCTTGAATTACTTACATTTCTCACCTAAACGCAGTGCAGATTTTATTGAGAAGGCTCTTCGTTCAGCGGTCGCCAACTTTTTTGAAGCGTATGAAGGCAAAAAACTAACAACCCGTGATTTATATGTGAAACATGTTCAGGTAGATGGTGGACCTGTCTTACGGCGTTTTAGACCGATGTCGATGGGACGGGTAGGTCGGATTCGCCGGCGCACCAGCCACCTGACGATTATCATCGAGGATAAAGAAAAAGAATAATTGGAGGATTAACTTGGGTCAGAAAACAAATCCAATCGGTTTTCGTTTATGCGTTACCCGCAACTGGGAATCGCAATGGTTCGATGAGAAAAATTTTGGAAAGATGTTGAATGAAGATTTGCTGATTAAGAAATACGTGCGGAAGAGGATTCCTGACGGAGCTATCTCCGTTATTAAAATTGAACGAACACCTAAAAAAGTTTTACTTGAATTGAACACTGCCCGACCTGGCGTGGTGATTGGAAAAAAGGGCACTGAAGTGGATAAACTGAAAGAAGAATTAAAGAAATTAATCAATAAAGAGGTGCAGATTAATATAAAGGAAATTAAACATCCGGAATTGGATGCCTTTTTGATTTCCCAAAATATTGCCCGTCAACTGGAAGGTAAGGTCTCCTTCCGGCGCGCCATGAAGCGGGCGATTACCTCGGCGATGCGATTGGGAGCTGAAGGAATAAAGTTAACCTGCTCCGGGCGACTGGCTGGGGCGGAAATGGCACGCACTGAATCGTACAAGGAAGGACGGATCCCCCTGCATACCCTGCGTTCTGATATTGATTATGCCACCAGCACGGCTGTGACAACTTATGGATGCATCGGGGTAAAAGTGTGGTTATGTCGCGGTACGGTTCTGGAACGCTAAACATCTAAAGGAGAAGTTTTATGTTAATGCCAAAAAGGGTAAAATATAGAAAACAACAGCGGGGTCGAGTTCGGGGCAAAGCCCTCAGCGGAAGTACTATATGTTTTGGTCAATATGGCCTCAAAGCTCTCGAAGCACACTGGATTACCAGTCGGCAAATTGAGGCGGCGCGTATTGCCATGACCCGGCATATTAAGCGTGGGGGAAAAGTATGGATTCGAATTTTTCCTGATAAACCCGTCACCAAGAAACCAGCTGAAACCCGTATGGGAAAAGGAAAAGGTGCTCCTGAACTATGGGTGGCCGTTGTGAAACCTGGACGGGTTTTATTTGAGATCGAAGGAGTAACCGAAGATATTGCCAAAGAAGCTTTTCGCCTGGCTTCACATAAATTGCCGATCAAAACTAAATTTGTGTCACGCGAACAGCAGGCATGAGGTAAAGAACTATGAAAGTAAGAGAAATGAGAGAAATTCCGGCTGAGGAATTGAAAGCGAAATTAGAAGACTTTAAAGATGAATTGGCCAATCTGAATATTCAGAAGGCGACCCATCAATTGGCGAATCCCAGCCGAATTAAAATGGTGAAGAAAAGCATTGCCCGGATAAAATGTATTCTTCGAGAATATGAATTGGGTAAATCCAAACCAAAAACTGAAACCAAAGCTTAGGTAATATATCAATATGGAAAGAGGCACACGTAAAACCAGAATTGGAGTCGTGGTAAGCGACAAAATGAATAAGACAGCGGTAGTGGCGGTGGAACGGTTGGTCAAACACCCGGCTTACAAAAAGTATATTAAAAGAACCTCCAAGTTTAAAGCACATGATGAAAAGAATGAATGCAAGGTAGGCGATAAGGTCAAAATTATGGAAACACGTCCTTTGAGTAAAACCAAACGATGGCGTGTGGTTGAGATACTTGAAAAAGTGAAATAACCTGAGAAGTTGGAGTTTTTACCATGATACAGGAATATACCAGATTAAATGTTGCGGATAATTCGGGAGCTAAAAAGGTGATGTGCATACGAGTTCTAGGTGGTTCGGATCGTCGCTATGCATCAGTCGGAGATATTATTGTGGTGAGTGTAAAGAGTGCTATTCCCAATGCACCAATTAAAAAAGGAGAAGTTTCGCGAGCGGTAGTGGTGCGTACCAAAAAAGAAGTCAAACGTCCTGACGGAAGTTATATTCGTTTTGATGAGAATGCCGCCGTTCTTCTAAATGAGCAGGGTGAACCGCGCGGCACTCGCATCTTCGGACCGGTGGCTCGGGAATTGCGTGAAAAAGATTTTATGAAAATTGTGTCATTAGCACCTGAAGTTCTTTAGAGAGGATTTTGGATTATGAGAAAGATTGTCAAATCCGATATGGTCGTCGTTTTAAGCGGTAAGTTTCGGGGCAAGACCGGTAAAATTTTGAAGGTCTTTCCTGAAAAAAACCGGGCAGTGGTTGAAGGAGTAAATCTGATAAAGCGTCACCAGCGGCCAACCAAAGATTTGCCGCAGGGTGGCATCGTAGAAAAGGAAGGCCCGATTCATATTTCGAATCTGAAAGTCATTTGTCCCAAATGCAACCGTCCAACCCGTATTGGCATAAAAGTGTTAGAAGACCGTTCGAAAGTACGGTTTTGTAAACTCAGTGATTGCGGCGAGATTATTTAATAAGTAGAAGGTTTTAATTATGGAAAAGTACGTACCCAGATTACAGAAGAAATTTTACGATGAAATTATTTCTTATATGATGAAGCGTTTCGGGTATAAAAATGTCATGCAAGTGCCACGACTGAAGAAGATTAATTTAAACATGGGAGTCGGTGAAGCGCTGCAGGATCCCAAAGTTCTGGAAAATGCCATAAATGATTTGACGATCATTTCCGGCCAGAAGCCCTACTATCGAACAGCGAAGAAGTCCATTTCTAATTTTAAACTTCGGAAGGGGATGAAAATTGGAGCTGCGGTGACCCTGCGCGGGCAACGGATGTACGAATTTTTAGACCGATTTATCAATTTAGCCATTCCCCGTATCCGCGATTTCCGAGGATTGTCTGATAAATCGTTTGATGGTCGTGGCAATTTTTCCATTGGAATCCAGGAGCAAATTATCTTTCCAGAAATTAATGTAGATAAGATCGATAAAATTCGGGGGATGGACATCACTTTCGTTACCAATGCCAAAAGTGATGAAGAAGCATTTGAATTGTTGAAATCATTTGGTATGCCATTTCGTCAATAAACTAAGGAGCATAAATCTTGGCAAGAAAAGCAATGATTGCAAAAGCAAAAAGACAGCCGCGCTTTAAAGTCCGGCGATATAATCGCTGCCAGAGGTGTGGTAGACCGCGGGGGTATTACCGGAAATTTGATCTGTGCCGGATCTGCCTGCGAGAATTAGCAAACAAGGGTGAAATTCCCGGTATCTTTAAGGCCAGTTGGTAATTTGGTGAGGAGAATAGCACTATGAGTATGACGGATCCCATTGCCGATTTTTTAACACGCATTCGGAATGCCATTCAAGCCGGCCATCGTCGAGTGGATATACCGGCTTCGGATATGAAAAAACGAATGGCCGAAATTCTGTACGAACAAAAATTTATCAGAAATTTTGTGGTGATAGATGATGGAAAACAGGGTATCCTGCGCATTTTTCTGAGATTCGATAGCGAAGGAAAATCCATCATTCATTCCCTAGAAAGAGTAAGTACCCCCGGCCGCCGACAATACGTAAAAGTGGATGAATTGCCGCGAGTAAAAAATAATATGGGTATTGCCATGATCAGCACTCCCAAGGGGATTATGACCGAACGCCAGGCAAAAAGAGAAAATGTGGGCGGCGAAGTAATCTGTTACATTTGGTAAAGTAAATTTAAAGGAGTATCAACGTGTCTCGTATCGGTAAATTACCTATTCAGGTTCCGAAAAATGTCGAAGTAAAATTTGAACCGGGTAAGGTGTGGGTGAAAGGTCCAAAAGGTGAAATGACTTCTGTGATCAGCAAAGAAATTGAAATTCATCGTGAGGATAATAAGATTATTCTGAACCGGCCTTCTGACTCTATCCGCTTCCGTTCTTTGCATGGCTTAACCCGTACCTTAATTAATAACATGATTTTGGGTGTCACCAATGGATTTAAGAAAAGTTTGGAAATAAATGGGGTTGGCTATAAAGCGGAGAAAAAAGGAAGTGGTATCCAGCTTTCATTAGGTTTTTCCCATAGTATTTATTTTGTTCCACCAAAAGGAATTACCTTAACTGTACCGGTTCCCACCAAGATTGAAGTGAGCGGTGTTGATAAGGCATTGGTGGGACAGGTGGCAGCCAAGATTCGCTCCTACCGTCCTCCTGAACCTTATAAAGGGAAGGGCATCCGCTATGAAGGAGAATTTGTGAGAAGAAAAGCCGGGAAAACGGCCGGTTAATAACGAATACCTATGCAGGGAGTATGATGGTTATGCGTGATCGAAAAAGAAGAAAAAAAAGAATCCGAGGGGACAGTCAACGTCCACGTTTAGTTGTATTCAGAAGTTTGAACAATATTTATGGACAGATCGTTGACGATTCGAGTTCCAAAACCCTCGTTGGAGCTTCCAGTTTGAGCAAAGAAATCAGGGAAGAAGTAAAGAAAAGCAAGGGTAAAACGGAAAAGAGCAAATTGGTGGGAAAATTAATCGCCCAGCGAGCTCTGAGTAAAAATATCCGTCAGGTGATTTTTGACCGGAACGGTTATGCGTATCATGGACGAGTAAAAGCTCTGGCTGAGAGCGCCCGAGAAGCCGGATTAGAATTCTAATTGATAAATGCAGAGGAGTTACTGTGATTGAAAAGTTGAATCCACATGAACTGGAATTAAAGGAAAAGGTTGTTTATATCAACCGAGTAGCCAAAGTAGTAAAAGGTGGTCGGCGATTCAGCTTTGGAGCCATTGTGGTAGTCGGAGATGGAAATGGTCATGTGGGAGTGGGTCAGGGAAAAGCGAATGAAGTAGTTAATGCCATCAGCAAAGCTACCGAAAGGGCCAAAAAGGAGATCGTCAGGATTAATCTGGTAGGGAATACCATTCCCTATACTATTTTTGGTAAATATGGGGCTGGGAAAGTCATTCTCAAACCAGCCAGCCCTGGAACGGGTGTGATTGCCGGTGGACCGGTGCGTGCTATTTGTGAAGTGGTGGGTATCAAGGATATTTTAACAAAGGTGATAGGCTCGCAAAATCCTCATAACATTGTTAAGGCCACCATGTCGGCTCTGCTTTCCCTGGAAGATGCGAGCACGATTGCGCGCAAACGGGGAGTGACAATAGCGGAATTATTTAGAGGATAAAAGAGAGAGTAAATTATGACTACTCCAAAAGAAAAGAAAATAAGGATTACCCAGATACGCAGTCTCATTCATCAAAAACCCATGCACCGCAAGACAATAGAAGCGTTGGGTTTACGGAGAATCGGACAAAGCAGGGAAATGGTCGATACTCCCCAACTTCGGGGAATGATTGCTAAAGTGCGCCATATGGTGAAATGGGAAGAAATTAATTAACGGCAAGGTGAAACAATGAAATTAGGGAATCTTAAAAACGTAAAAGGTTCAAATAAGAATCGCAAACGCATTGGTCGTGGACAGGGTTCAGGACAGGGCGTAACTGCTGGGCGGGGCGATAAAGGTCAACACGCACGTTCCGGTTCAAGGCGACGACCCTCGTTCGAAGGTGGACAGATGCCGTTGCAAAGACGATTGCCCAAACATGGCTTTGTCAATCCCAATAAAATCGTGTACCAGGTAGTTAATCTTAAAGATTTTGCCAGACTCGAAAAAACAGAAGATATTACTCCGGAAGTACTCAAGGCGGCCGGTTTAATTAAGAGCAGTAAAAAACCAGTGAAACTTTTAGGTGACGGCGATTTTGATAAAAAGGTAAATGTTAAAGTTCATTCGATCAGTCAATCGGCCCGAGAAAAGATTGAAAAGTCAGGAGGCATGGTCACGTTATTATGATTGAAACTTTTCGCAACATTTTTAAAATTCACGATCTCAGACAGAGAATAATCTTTACCGTGATGATCCTCGCTTTCGAGCGAATCGGCACTCACATCGTTACTCCCGGGATTGATACCGAAATACTGGCCGAAGGGATGAAAAATTTATCCGGAACTCTTTTTGGATTATATGACCTGTTCGCCGGTGGAGCCTTCAGCAAAGCGGCTGTCTTTGGATTGGGAATTATGCCCTACATCAGCGCTTCGATTATTCTACAATTATTGGGTGCGGTTGTACCTTATATCCAGCGCTTGCAGAAGGAAGGAGAAGAAGGTCGAAAGAAAATCACCCAATACACCCGCTATGGCACGCTGTTCATCTCTGCCATGCAGGCATTTGGTGTGGCGGTTTTCCTGGAAAGTATTGAAGTGAATGGAGTAAAAGCAGTGATTAATCCCGGTATGGGTTTCCGGGCATTAACCATGCTGTCAATGTCCACTGGAACCATTCTCATCATGTGGCTGGGAGAATTGATCGATGAGCGGGGAATTGGAAATGGTATATCCCTCATCATCTTCATCGGGATTGTGGCTCGTTTTCCCCATGCGATTCTTGAGGAGTGGATTCAATTTTCCAGTGGAAACCGGGCATTGTTAACCGAACTGTTTTTAATCGCCTTGGCTTTTCTGATTGTTGCTGGAGTGGTAGTCCTCACTCAGGCCACTCGCAAGATTCCGGTGCAATATGCCAAGCGAGTTGTAGGTCGAAAAGTATATGGGGGAGTAAATACTCATTTCCCGCTGCGGGTCAACACCGCTGGAGTGATGCCTATTATTTTTGCCCAGGCGATCATGTTCGTTCCCAGCACCTTATTTTCATTTTTCCCTGACAGCGAATTTATCGGAACCTTTCAACGAGCCTTCTCGATGGAGTCATGGTTCTATTGGTTAGTATATGGAGTGATGATTGTTTTCTTTACCTATTTTTATACGGCTATTGCTCTGAATCCAGTGGACGTGGCTGAAAATTTGAAGAAACAAGGTGGATTTATTCCGGGAGTTCGTCCGGGAAAAAAGACGGCTGAGTATCTCGATTCAATTTTGACCCGAATTACCTTGCCAGGTTCGATTGCCCTGGCGATTGTGGCCATTATTCCCTATATCCTGGTGCGGGTTTTCAAAATTTCCTACAGCTATGCTTCCTTTTTCGGGGGTACTGGTCTGCTGATCATTGTGGGGGTGGCTCTGGATACCATTCAACGATTTGAGTCACATTTATTTATGCGGCACTATGATGGATTCATGAAAGGTGGAGGAAGGATCCGAGGGCGTAGGTTTTAAATGATTCCGATTAAGAATGAAGATGAAATCGAATTGATGCGAATCAGTTCGAAGATAACATCTGAAGCATTTTTACATGTGTGGTCTTTAATAAAACCTGGTGTATCCACCGGTAAATTGGACGAGGAAATTGAGAAATTTATTCGTTCAAAAAATGCCAGACCGGCTTTCAAAGGGATGTATGGTTTTCCAGCCAATTCCTGCATTTCGGTCAATAATGAAGTGGTGCACGGAATTCCGAATCATCGCCGGATATTAAAGGAAGGCGATATAGTGAGTGTGGACATCGGAGTGGAGAAAGATGGGTATTATGGAGATGCTGCCTTCACTTTTCCGGTTGGGGAAATTGATCCTGAAATAAGAAAATTATTACTGGAAACTATCAAGGCTCTTTACCTGGGAATTGAAAAAGCTCGTGCCGGTAATCGTCTGCAGGATATTTCCCATGCCATACAAGCTCATGCCGAAAGCCATGGTTATGGTGTCGTGCGGGAACTGGTTGGTCATGGAATTGGAAAAGCCTTACATGAAGAACCGCAGGTATTCAATTTTGGAAAACCTCATCGTGGACCATTGCTGAAAGCGGGCATGGTGCTGGCTATTGAACCGATGATCAATCTGGGTGAACGGTACGTGATGACTCTGCCGGATGGCTGGACCGTGGTCACCAGAGATGGAAAGCCTTCTGCGCATTTTGAGCATACAGTGGTGGTGAGAAATGGTACACCAGAGATTTTGACGGAACACAATTTAAAAGATGAGGTATTTTGATTGGCTAAAGAACAGCCGATTACAGTAGATGGAGTAATTAAAGAGACATTGCCCAATGCCTCTTTCATTGTCCGTCTGGACAATGGACACGAAGTGTTGGCACATGTTTCAGGTAAGATGCGGATGCATTTTATCAAGATTTTGCCAGGTGATAAGGTAAAAGTGGAGCTTTCACCGTATGATCTGAAAAGAGGTCGTATTACATATCGATATAAATGAAGATGATGGGAGCATAGAATGAAGGTTCAAACATCAATAAAGAAGCGCTGTGAACATTGTAAAATTATCCGTCGGAATGGGGTATTGCGCGTGATTTGCAAAAAGAACCCCAAACATAAACAACGACAGGGTTAAAAAACTTATAGGAGGCTATTTTGGCTCGTATTGTTGGGGTAGATTTACCCAAGATGAAACCGATCGGAATTGCTTTGAGCTACATTTATGGCATCGGGCGTTCGTCGGGTTTAAAGATCTGTAAAGAAGCGGGAGTTGATCCGGCTACACGAACAAAGGATTTGACTGATGAACAGATACGGGATATTCGTAATGTCATTCAGCAGAATTACAAGGTGGAAGGATCGTTGAAGACCGAGATCAACATGAATATTAAGCGGTTGATCGATATCAACTGTTATCGCGGTTTTCGCCACAAATCCGGTTTACCGGTGAGGGGACAGCGGACGCAGACCAATGCCCGTACCCGCAAGGGACGCAGACGGGGAGTTGGAATTAAGAAAAAATAGATGAGAAGGAGCAGATAAATTGGCACAAAGAGCAAAAACAGTAAAAAAGAAGAAGGAACGGGTAGATTCGCAGGGTTTAGCGCATATTCGTTCAACTTTTAATAACACCACCATTACCCTTACCAATATGAATGGTGAGGTTATTTCCTGGGCTTCAGCCGGCAAGATGGGTTTTAAGGGTTCCCGCAAGAACACACCTTTTGCCGCGCAAATGGCGGCTGAAGCCGCTGCTAAAGAGGCAATCGATTTAGGATTGCGACAGGTGATGGTGCAGGTGAAGGGACCTGGAGCGGGCCGAGAAGCAGCTATCCGATCCTTGCAAGCTGCTGGTCTGGAAATTTTAAGTATCAAGGATGTGTCGCCCATTCCACACAATGGTTGTCGACCACCCAAAAAACGAAGAGTATAAAAATAAATAGTGGAGAGCAATATAGATGGCACGTTTTACTGGTCCAGTTTGTAAGTTATGCAGAAGAGAGGGTGAAAAATTATTTTTAAAAGGGACACGCTGTTTGTCAGCAAAATGTTCTTTTGATAAGCGGTCCTATGTTCCCGGCCAGCATGGGGTAACTCAAAGAGCAAAATTGTCTGAGTACGGGATTCAGTTGCGGGAAAAACAAAAAGTGAAGCGGATCTATGGAATTATGGAAGCCCAATTCCGTAATTACTTCGAGAGGGCGACCCGCCAGAAAGGAATCAGTGGGGAAACCTTGTTGAAGTTGTTAGAAAGGCGGTTGGATAACGTGGTCTATCGTCTGGGATTTGCTTCTTCGAGAAAGAGTGCTCGACAGTTAATTCTGCATCGACATTTCAAGGTAAATGGTCGAGTGGTGAATGTCCCCTCCTATCTGCTGCGTCCGAATGACGTGATCGAAGTACGGGAGAAAAGTCGCAAACTCAGTACGATTCATGAATCGATGAAACGCATTAAGGATGACACCATGCTGCCCTGGCTGAGCCTCGACAAGGCGAAAATGCAAGGGGTTTTCATGGATATTCCTGCACGTCAGGATATCCCAATCAATGTTCAGGAAAACCTGATCGTTGAGCTTTATTCTAAATAAATGAAGTATTGATAATTTTAAAAGGATTCGGAGATATATGAATTACGTTAATCTTTTAATGCCAGAAAAAGTAGAGTTAGATGAATCCAGTTTTTCTGCTAATTTTGGCCGATTTATCGTGCAACCCCTGGAAAGAGGATTTGGGGTTACCTTAGGAAATGTCTTTCGCAGAGTGCTTCTTTCATCACTACAGGGGGCGGCAATTACTGCCATTCGGATCAATGGAGTGCAGCATGAATTTTCAACTGTGAAGGGAGTCAAAGAGGATGTGGTAGAAATGATCCTCAATCTCAAAGAAGTGAGAATAAAATTGCTGAATAAACGTCCAGATAAAGTCACTCTACACTTGAAAGGACCAATGGAATTTAAAGCCGGCCACATCGGTGAGAATACAACCGATTTCGAAATTCTAAATCCCGAGCACCATATTGCTACTCTGAATAAGGATGCAAATTTTGAAATGGAAATACGGGTGGGCAAAGGTCGGGGTTATGTTTCTGCAGAAGAAAATAAGCCTCTGGAAGCCAGCATCGGATTGATTCCGATTGACTCTATTTTTTCTCCTATTCGCAATGTTCATTACCATGTGGAGAATGTTCGGGTAGGTCAGCGAACGGATTATGAGAAACTGGTTTTGGAAATTCAAACCGATGGCAGCATTACTCCCGATGATGCGTTGACATATGCGGGGAAGATCATCAAAGATCATGTGCAGCTGTTCATTAATTTTGAAATTGAGCCCGAAGAAGAAGAGGCTCAGGAAATTGATGAGGAAATTTTGCGGGTCAAAAAGCTGTTGCGCATGAGTGTCGATGAACTGGAATTATCGGTGCGCTCTCACAATTGTTTGAAAAATGCTAATATTAAGACCATTTCCGACCTGGTTCGTCTGGATGAATCTGAGTTGCTAAAGTTTAGAAATTTTGGCCGGAAGTCTCTTCAGGAAATTCAGGAAATTCTGGATAAAAAGGGTTTATATTTCGGAATGGATGTAGATAAATATCTCAAAGGCGAAGAATAAAAAGCCATAATTACTTAACGACACGACGAAACATCGAGGTAAGATATGCGACATCGAAGGAAGACTAAAAAATTAGGTAGAACAAGATCACATCGTCGAGCCACCTTGCGAAATCTGGCCATGGCTCTTGTTCAACACAAGCAGATAAAAACCACTCTGGTTAAAGCCAAAGCGGCTCGCAGCCTGATCGAGCATCTGATCACGGTGGCCAAGAAGGATACCGTGGCCGCCCGCCGGCAAGTTTTTAAGTGGTTGCAGAATCATCAGCTGGTGAAAAAACTTTTTGATGAAATCACCCCTACCTTTGCCGACCGAAATGGAGGGTACTCGCGGGTTATTAAATTGGGTCGCCGGCAGGGAGATGGTGCGGAATTAGCCATTTTACAACTGGTTGGTTTTGAACCAGTGGTGGTTGAGAAGAAAGCCTCAGAAAAGAAAAAGAAGAAGGGTGCTCCTGAAAAGGAAGAAGCGCCAGCCAAAGAAGTTGCTGAGGCAAAAGTTGAGGAAAAGGGTGAAAAGGTTGAAGAAAAAGAACTTGAAAAGAAACCCAAAAAAGAAGTGAAGCACAAGGAAGAAAAACCTGCGAAGCCTGCTGCTAAGGAAGAAAAACCTAAAGAAAAAGCGAAAACGGCACCCAAAAAGAAGGAGACACCTGAAAAAGCAGAAGAAAAAAAGAAGAGTACTAAAGCCAAAGCAGCAACCCCCAAAAAAGAAAAGAAATCCTGACTTTTTGAAAAAACTTATTGCATAACGGCGCTCTATTTGAGCGCCGTTTTTATTTGTGCCGGATCAGCGGTGAAAACAATTTCATATTGAATCTGGTGATAGTTATTCTCTAAATTCTAACAATTTAATTATTTCTAATATGCACAGAATATTTTTATCTCTTACTTTCGTTTTGCTGAGTACCTTATCGACCTCCCATGGAGCAGAATTTACTGATACACAATCCATTCGTGGGATATGGGTCGTCAGGCATTGGTTAACTTCTCCGGCTCGTATCGATTCGGTTCTTGCTTTGTGCCGACACCTTGGCTTCACCGATCTGTTTGTACAGATCAGAGGAAGAGGCGATGCCTATTATAACAGTCAATATGAATCACGTGCCAGGGAAATCAAAGATCCTGAGTTTGACCCGTTGGAATACCTGCTGAGTCAAACGGCTAATGATCATCTTCGTATCCATGCCTGGTTGAATGTGTTCTATATCTGGAGCAAAGATACCTTACCCTCTGATTCTCTGCATATTGTTTTCAGACGAAACGATTGGTTAGCCCGTTCCGTCTACCAGCCAGATGTGTTAATCGATTATCCTCGTGCAATGAAAAATGCTCGATTGGAAGGATTATATGTTTCACCTCTCCATCAGGAAGCCCAGGAACATTTCATAAATATTGTGGTAGATATTATTCAGCATTATCCTATTTCTGGAATTCATCTGGATTATATCCGCTATCCCGATCAGAGTTTTGATATACACCCGCAGGTAGTGAAGGGATTTAAAAGACGCTATGTTCTGGATCCTCAGCAATTTTTAGTTCGACCAGAAATATTTGCTCAGAAATTTAGTATTGCTGGTTATGAAATTTTTTATAATCAGTGGCGGAAATATTTAATGAATGGCCTATCGGATTTTGTCAAAAGAATATCTCAAACCATTCGTGTGGAAAATGAGCAGATTTTTTTATCGGCAGCGGTGAAACCGGATATCATCGAAGCCCATTGGCGGTATTATCAGGATTGGGATCGCTGGCTGAAGGAAAGATGGCTGGATTTTGCCGTGCCGATGAATTATGCCAACGACAGCCAAGTTTTTCACCAGCGCATCGATCAATATCTGGATCGGCTGGGAGATGATCCGTATATAGTGGGAATATCGCTTTACAATCAGGATGAACAACAGATCATTCGCAAAATTGCACAGGTTATGACCCTGGAACATCCTGGCTTTGTTCTTTTTTCTTTTGATCAATTACCTAAGATGAAACGATTGCAGCAGTATTTAAAAAAATTGGCTGAAAACTGATAAAGGAAAAAAAAGAAAGTTTGATATCAGCAGAGCTCAAAATGGCACGTCGAATAGGTGATAAAAAATTTTCTCCTGCATTCGGAGTGAAACATGAAAGAATTTAAATCCAATTTTATTATTTAAGGAAAAAAGACAGCATAGAATTTACGACTGATAGAAATAAAATTTTACCGATAAAACATAATGAGATAAAGAAAGAAAATATATTTTTAAGGGAGAAGAAATGTATAGAGAAATCAGAGCCCCTCGTGGCAGAAAATTAAATACCAAAGGCTGGCATCAGGAAGCGGCTCTCCGTATGCTGATGAATAATCTGGATCCGGAAGTCGCAGAAAAACCAGCCGAACTGATTGTCTATGGAGGGACTGGCAAAGCCGCCCGCAATTGGGAAGCATTTGAAGCTATTGTCAAGTCTCTGAAAGAATTAGAAAATGATGAAACATTGTTAGTGCAGTCTGGCAAGCCGGTAGGTATTTTTAAAACATTCCCTTATGCACCGCGAGTGCTGATTGCTAATTCAAATCTGGTTGGTCATTGGAACAATTGGGAATATTTTAGAGAGCTGGAGCAAAAAGGATTGATGATGTACGGTCAGATGACGGCAGGCAGCTGGATTTATATCGGCACGCAGGGAATATTGCAGGGAACATATGAGACTTTTGCCGAAGTGTCTCGTCGAAGATTTAATGGAGATTTAGCTGGCACACTCTCCTTAACTGCTGGCTTAGGAGGAATGGGCGGAGCTCAACCTCTGGCAGTAACCATGAACAATGGGGTTGTGATTGTGGTGGAAGTTGATGAAAAGCGCATTCAGCGCCGGCTGGATACCGGATATCTGGATGTCATGACACGCAATTTTGATGAAGCCCTGAAGATGGCGATGGATGCCAGGGCAAAGAAACAACCGCTCTCCATCGGACTGCTGGCCAATGCGGCCGATATCTTTCCGGAGTTTGTCAAGCGAAATATTATTCCGGATATCGTCACCGATCAAACCTCGGCTCATGATGAATTGAATGGTTATGTTCCGGCGGGAATTCCCTACCATGAGGCTCTTGAACTGCGCAAAAATGATCCGAAAAAATATATTGATTTATCTTACCAGAGCATGAGAAGACATTGTCAGGCCATGGTGGAATTGCAGAAACGGGGAGCAGAGGTATTTGATTATGGCAACAACCTGCGCGGTCAGGCGCAAAAAGCGGGTTTGAGTGAGGCTTTTTCCTATCCGGGTTTCGTACCGGCGTACATTCGTCCGTTGTTCTGCCAGGGCAAAGGACCGTTCCGTTGGGTGGCACTTTCCGGCGAGCCAGAGGATATCTACCGCACTGATGAACTCATCAAAGAATTATTTCCAAAAGATAAAGCCCTGATTCGCTGGATTGATATGGCTCATAAGAAAGTAAAGTTTCAGGGACTGCCTTCCCGCATTTGCTGGCTGGGATATGGAGAAAGATCAAAAGCCGGTCTGGCTATAAATGAACTGGTAAAGAAAGGCGAAATTAAAGCGCCGATTGTCATTGGACGTGACCATCTGGACTGCGGCTCAGTGGCTTCCCCCAATCGCGAAACGGAAAGTATGAAGGACGGTAGCGATGCCGTGGCGGACTGGCCGTTGTTAAATGGAATGTTGAATGTCGCCTCTGGCGCTTCCTGGGTAAGCATGCATAATGGCGGAGGAGTGGGCATCGGACTCTCCCAGCACTCCGGAATGGTGATGGTGGCTGATGGTACCGACGATACTGCTCGGCGGATCGAACGAGTTCTGACCAATGATCCAGGTACCGGAATAATGCGCCACGTAGACGCTGGTTATCAGGAAGCAATCGATTTTGCGAAATCCCACGGGGTAAAAATACCGATGCTGAGGGAATAAAAAAAGACGTGAAACCGCTATAACGGTATAACGCAGTTACAATTTAGCGATTGTAATATCACTTCATCAGAATCATCTTCTTCACCACGTGTCCCTCTGCAGTTATGATCTGGTAGAGATACATCCCGGTCCCCACCGGACGACCATCATCATTACGTCCATCCCATTCAATGTGGTGATAACCAGCTGATTGATTGTCGAAACTGAAGCGGCGAATACGCTGCCCCAGGGTATTATAAATATTTATTTCTACTGTACTTGCTTTCGGTAAACCATAGGTTATTTGCGTGCTGGGATTAAATGGATTGGGATAATTGGGGAGCAACTCTAATTTTTTCGGGACAGAAGCCACACGTTCATCTGTATTCATCATTGTGGTCACGGTCATATGCACTGGAATCAGAAAGAGGGGTCGAGCCGGATCATTGCTCTCTATCTGTAAACTCGCCCAGAATTCGCCGAGTGGAAAGTTTTGGGTTCGGAACTTCAATCTTATATCTTGTTGAGATTGAGGTGGAATGATACCGGATAATGGCTCCGCGGTCAACCAGGAATGCTTGCTGATCAAAACTGCCAGGCTATCCTCTATATACGTCGTGTTATAGGCGATTAATAGTCCATCATTTCCTTCCGCATTCTGGATTCCCACGGTGGCACCATCAATAGTTCCATCCATGTGTAAGTATTGAAAGAGAATATTGCCGTTGGGATACAGAATAACCTGAAAAGTGAACGGCCCACCGCCCAAGGCATGATACATATTCTGATATTGAATCACAAACTTTGATCCCTGGTTTTCTACATAGATTTTGGAATCAGAAGTATAACCCAGGTAATCCCAGAATGGAGCAATCAGAGCACGTGGTGCCAGTAAGCTTGGGAGAGCGACATTGTTATAGGAGACTGAGTAAGTGGTAAAGCTCATCCAACCGTTGGTACAGATTCTAATGCTGGAATATTCTTGCCCATAGAATGTGAAAGGAAATCCGATATTAATTAAATTGCTGATACCGCTGCTCCCAGTGAAAGGAAGCTCAGTGCCGCTGGCAGAAATGTCAATCCATGCAAAAGCTGGTCCACTCGGTTCATTGCTGTCAATCCAGATGTGTCCGTAATTATCCGAACCGCCAGTCCCTTCCAATCCGACGCCGGGATTATAGCCCGCAATCTGTGCATTGAAATGTAATTCACCCAGTCCCCGATTGATAATCTGTATGATCCTTTCGGCGCTGTCAGTGACAGTCATCTCTTTATGTAAAATAGAATCGCTGGCGCCAATCGCTGGAGCATAGATGCCGCTCCCTGTGACTCCAAAACTAATATGAAAACTCTGCGGATCTGAGCTCTCGATGAAAAAAGAGCTCTGATAATCGCGGCTGCTATCTGGAGTAAATTTGATCTGAGCAGCTCTGGACATATTCGGTGCAACATAAGCAGGTACATTGTCAGCATAAAATTGGGGATGTTCACTGACAATGTGATGAATAAATAATGTGTCTGGTCCACTGTTCGTCATGATGAGAGGCAATGAACTGGTAAAATTCAAAAAAGTGGGAGGAAAGTTTAGCTGTAAGGGAGTGATGCTTATCTTCGCACCTTTTCGTACGGTCAGGAATAATCGTCTGTTCCACTCGTATCCGCCATCTGCGGTGATCGTTACATCGATAGGTAGCTGATACAGATGGGGAACGTTCACTGAGATCAGTCCTTCAAAGACGCCCTCAATCTTTTGCAGTGAAGGGTCAATTGTACCAAATAAATGTTGCATGACCAGTAAGTTCAGCAAAGTATCTGGCGAACTGATATTAGCAACAACGTTCTGGGCTGGTTCCACTCCAATATTTTTTATTGACAACTGCAGGAAAAGATGTTCTCCGGTTTCAGCAATTCCATTATTATTACTTAAAGTGTCAACCACCACAAATTTTTCAGCTAGAATGTAAGGGCCCTGGGGAGGCAGGATCTCGATACTGCCCTGATGGGGAATAAAATTGTGATGAGCGATCGTGATTTTCCCCGTAACCGGGGTTGAAATTTGTGGATCAAGTAAGACTTCTCCGTTGGCATTAGTGTATCCACGGGCATAATGTCCCATACTATCCGAGTAACATACTAGAACTCCTTCCAGAGGTCCCTGAGCATCTGTCACTGTTATTGGGAAGGGCACATTGAAAAAAGCAGCTGCGGGATAGTTCACCGTCAACGGCTGGGGAATGCGGGTCCATACTTGTAATTCCGGTTCACCAACCAGCAGGGACTGATACATAGTTTCCGATGAACCAACAGAGCCAAATGCCTGAAACATGTGCAGTCGTCCATAGTCGATTACATTCCCAAAGGCGGTGATGCTGTCAGACAGAATAGCCCGGGACCATACCGCGAGCCAGGGTATCCGGTTCATAGGCGCTGCATGATTCAGTAAACGCCATAATACCGACCGATCCTTTGTTCAAATTATTTTTCAGCCAGACTTCAGCGAAAACATCGTAAGGCTCGTCTAAGTCGGCATTGTTGCAAGCCACACTGCTAATGACCGGTTGCTTTTCTCCATTATTCAGGGCCATGATGTTGGAATTGGAAAAACCGGTGGTACCCCAGGAAGTGGGTGAACCATGCCCAATGTAATAAAGGTAACTGATTCCACTATTCACCGCGTTATTAACATTGTTGATGGTAGCATTACCCAGGTTATCTCCTAAATGATAAACCGGGTTATATCCGTAATTCTGAAATCTGGCTTTCGCCCAGAAACCAGCGGTGGGATCCTGAAAATCACTGCTGTTGATAACTAGAGCCGATTGCATCCAGGATGGGTTGGCAATATAAGGTTCACGCTCATAACGAATTAATTTGTTGAAAACGATATCAGCCTCGGCAGTGGTCCTGATCGAAATACGCCCACCGGAGATGTCAGGCAAAATATCATTTCCTTCCAGTAAATAATAGGGAACATCACTCATACTTCCGGACATAGCGAACCAGGGGATAAAGTTCACGTCACCTACCAGAAGTAAATAATCCGGTTTGTCGGTAACTATGTTATAGAGATTCTGAATAAAATTCTTTATTTGAGTGGTAGTCGGGTTGCTTCCAATTTCGGATAAACGATACACCGTGGTAGCAATTCCCTTTTGGTGTTTCCAGGCAGCAAATGGTAGGACTGCATCATAGAATTGATCGTGAGTGATGATAATCATATCCGGCATCCCATTAATGCCCGGTGTTAATTCGGTACATTGCCGGTAATTTAGAATAAAGGCGTCGTAAATATTTCGGTAACGAACTGATTCGTATCTTTCCAAATCATTTTTTTCATTTAGACCATGAGGTGAAACCTGATAAATTTCGATTTTCATTTCCTTGATAATTCTGATAATGCGGCGTGCTGGATTATATTGAATCGGATAAATAGCGATTGGCAGCACCCGATATTCCCGTAAAATTGCCGTTTCCTGAGCCATGGCTGGTTGTGACGGATACCAGGTATCGTTTTGATAAAAATCGGTATCAATAATAAAAGGCAGCGATGCGATGGTGCCGTCCGGTACTCGTTTGGGACTGGGTTGCGCGGGATAAATCAGGTAATCAGGTAATTCTTCCACCGTGGTAGAAAGAATATTTATTTCAAAGGAACCCTGTGGGGCAATGGCAATCAACTGGATGGATTGGGGAACTTCTGGTTTCCCAACTTCCCGTGTTCCACCAAAACCGCTTAGAGTGATTCGCTGATAGGTCGTTCCATCATATTCCAGTGGAGATATTTGGATTTCAGGGGTAATAATTTTTACCCGAGTATATAGCGGATGAGACTCCAATACCTGATAGACTTCTTTATTTGAGCCATTACCGTCCGCTGATAGATTAGGTATTGCCCATAAACAAATCATCATTAAGACGCTGCCCACTGATCGTAACGAAAAATTCATAATTATACTCTCTTAGTATTGGTTAAAATACAATTGAAAAATGATTTGAGAAAAATAAAAGAAGATTCTGTCTGAGAATGGTAAATATCAAGGCAATTATTCCATTTGTTGCCTTGAAATATAGATAATTTACAGTGGATTCAAAATGGTTTTTATAGAATCAAATCATAGAGAAAAAATCACGGTTCCGGTCTTTCATCTCCTTGCATGATGGTGAACCAGTCAATTTTGCGGGTGAGATACATAACCAATGCCAGAGCAATAAAGAGTCCTGAACCACCCATCAGCAGAGCGTAATCCTGCAATTGAAGATTTACATACAGAAATCCATAGAGTAAAGCTAATATAGAAGTAATGATGAGCATGAATCGGTTATCGTGCAGGATGGCTTTTGCATACAGGGAGATCAAGACCAATAACCCTAAACTGGAAATTAAATAGGCCAGAGGAAAACTCAGATGTTCCGCCAAGGAGAGCAGTATGATATAAAATAGAACCAGCCCTAATCCTACCAATAAGTATTGAATGGGATGCAGGACTTTTTTATTCAGCACCTCAATTAAAAAGAACGACAGGAAGGTCAGGCTAATAAACATGATGGCATACTTGAGAGTACGGGTAGTTTTCTGATATTGGTCAACAGGATAGAATAGCCTGACTCCGAAAAAAGTATGATCGAAATCGAAGGGAGTGTTGAATGAAATTTGAGGAAGATTGCGGTTAAGATGTAGAATGTTCCACTCTGCTGTGAATTTATTTTCCTGAATACTTCGGTTTCTGGGCAGGAAATTCCCAGTAAAACTGGGATGCGGCCAGTCGGAACTGAGGGCGGTCTGGGTATATTTACCTACCGGTGTAAAGCGAATCTCCTCACTTCCGTTTAAATGAAGCGTAAATGAAAAAGGATAATTTTGCCGTTCAGCTGCCAGCGGCGATTTCAGGTGAAATCCCTGATTGAGTGTGTTACAATATAAGATTCCTGCTTCCGCATCAAAGAGTTGACCATTCCATTTCAACTGAATAGGATCTGTAACTCCCTTCAAATCACTCACTGCAAATTCCATAATGGCATCCTGAAATTGTACGATACCCTCTTTAAGATTTAAATTCTTCAGATCATTTAGATTAAAATTTCCCTGAATTTCTAATCGAGAACCATATAAAATAATCTGGTAAATCCCGCGATAACGAACTTCTGGATGGAGTTCTCCCTGAATATTCAATGTTTCTGGTAGGAGATAAACATAGCGCAGGCTATTTGTCAGATGACCATGATTGTCACTTTGCTGATATTTAATCGGAATAGACAGAACCGGGCCGGTAAGCTGTTGAGTTTCACCCCATTTGGCGGTGATGTCTTCCAGGACTTCAGTTCGGCGGTGCTCACGTTCATCAATGATGACTTTAATCATCATGGATGGAATCAGCAGGAGAACGATAAGTCCCCCTATGATAAGGAGCTTTACTCCAACCGATGGCTTCTGTTGGTGGTTTACCATGGTTTCTCACTTTCTGAATTTTTTAATAATGATTTATCAAATGGCTTCAGCCAGGGGGACTCTACCAAAACGCCGCTCCCGCTGATGAAATTTTTGAATGATCCTTTTCAAGTGGTAGGGATGAAAATCTGGCCACATAACGCGAGTAAAATACAATTCAGCATAGGCAGATTCCCATAATAGAAAATCACTCAGTCGCTGCTCACCGCCGGTTCTGATAAGCAGATCGACTTCAGAGGGCACAGAATATCCGGCAGTATGGTTATTCAATAGAGCGGAAAATTCTTCTCGGGTTATTGGATGGTCATGGTTTAGTTTGTGAGCAGCCGTCAGAATGGCGTCTCGCGCTGAATAATCAATGGCTACCCGCAAATTCAGATTAGTTCCATAAATGGTACGAGATTCTGCTGTATTCATTAAATTTACTAACGAGGGATTCAGGCGGTCTCGGCGACCAATGAAAATTAATCGAACTCCCTTCTCCACACATTTATCGATTTCAGTTTTTAGATAGGACTGGAATAAGTTCATTAAAAAATCAACTTCATATTTTGGGCGGTGCCAATTATCAGAGGAAAAGGCATAGAGCGTCAATGTTGAAATGCCATTTTTTGGTGCCGCTTCAATAATTCGGCGGGCTCGTTCTGCCCCAATCTGATGACCAAAATAGCGTGGTTTTCCCTGCCGTGTCGCCCAGCGCCCATTGCCATCCATAATAATGGCCACATGCAAACCCTCCTTCGAACAAACTATTTGCTTGCTTTTCATACTTCTCCTCGTTTGATAAGTTGATAAGGTAGTATTGATTGATTCAACAATTCAGCAGGATGATGAAAGGTACTCTGAACGGAACTGTGAAAAGAGAAATGGTTTATAATATTCACTTTATCTCTGGTATCAACAGCCTGGCGATGATGATGGGTTGATAAAATAAAAGTTGGCAACCACTTTCTTTTTATAGAAATTATCCAGGTAAGAGTTTGAAGAAGATGAAAGATGATAACGATCCTTGTAGACAATTGGTTTTTGATCCTTCATTTTTGATAAAATTAATAAAATGCAGATTGAATAAAATGAGATTGTTGTGAGATATTTTTGAGAAATTGGTCATGATAGAGGGTATCTCTGAATATCGGCTGGATGATTTTCTTATTGATCTTCGCAATCGACAATTATGGCGGGGGCAAGAACTCATTCCGCTAAACTCAAAATATTTTGATGTGTTGGTTTTTCTGCTTACCCGGCCACAGCAATTGGTAACCCGTCAACAGCTTTTTGAACATATCTGGCAAGATGTGATTGTAACGGATTGGGCGCTCAGCCAATGTATTAAAGATATTCGAAAAGCGTTAGGAGACGATGCAACCCGTCCCCGCTATATCAAAACTATCCCCAAGCACGGTTTTATGTTTTTGCGTCAAGCTGTGCCAGTACCTCCGGGAGAAGCGCCCTTCTCAAAAGTTGGTGCGGCGAATACTTTCAGCCGACGTCCCTATAAGTTTTTGGATTTCTATCGAGAAGAAGATGCTGAATATTTTTTTGGTCGTGAATCTGAGATCGAAATCATTTGCTCCAAAATTGTGTCCCATCGATGTTTTGTGTTATATGGACGATCTGGAGTTGGAAAAAGTTCTCTCACTCATGCGGGATTGCTTCCAGCATTGAAAAAAAGGGGTTATGGGGCAGTAGTCATCAACAGTTATCAGAATCCTCTGTTGGAGATAAATAATAGTCTGATCCGGCTATCTTTTGCTGTCGGTGAATCAAAAAGTGAGCAAAAGAGCGCATCTCTTTCGGTAAATGAGCGGCGAGAGATTATTTATCTGTTTGATCAGTTTGAAGAGTTTTTTACCATAACTCCGCTGGAAATTAGAAAAGAATTTAAACGAGAACTGGGCAATTTCCTTGTGGGAAATCAGGTTACCATGCGCTTGGTTTTTACTATCCGGGAGGATTTTCTGGCGGAAATGAATTTTTTCAAAGACCTATTCCCGGAAATCTTTCATCATGAATATCGTTTACAGCGTCTGGAGCCCGAACAGGCCATCAAAGCAATAATGCAACCGGCTCAAAAATATGGTTTGGTCTATGAGGCACGACTGGGTGAACAGATTGTGAAAGATCTTCTGGAGCACGGCCTGGTGGATCCTCCCCAATTGCAAATTGTGTGCGATACTTTGTTCGACCAACGTGACAGCTCTTCTCATATTTCGCTACAGAGTTATCAGAAGCTAGGAGGAGCGGCTGGTATTCTGAGCCGTTATATCAAAAGAGTGTTCGATCGATTCCGACCCGAGGAAATTGAGTTGGCTAAATCCATTTTGATTAATTTAGTTTCTGTCAATGGCCGGCGTTTGCTGTTACCAGTAAGCCAGTTGGAATCTCAGTTGTCAGGCCGATATGCCCCTGCCAGCCGAATCAGGCAAACCATGGAAGATCTTGCACAGGCTCGCCTTTTACGTTTTCGAATTCAGGAAGGACAAGCCTGGATAGAGCTTACTCATGATTTTTTAATTCCGGAAATTTCTTCCTGGATGACCACCGAAGAACTCAATGAAAAAAAAGCCAGGAGTCTGTTGGTGCGGGCCATGGAAAATTTTGAAGCCCATCAATTGTTGTTAGATCCGGATGCCATCGATGTGATTCTACCTCTGGGTGAACAGTTGAACATGACTCCTGAGCAGGCGGAGTTATTGTTAAAAAGTCTTTTAAATTGTGGGAAAAGCGTGCCGTACTGGTTGGTTTTAAAAGCCCCGTCAGCGGAAAATCTGATCGTGGAAGCTGTGAGTCATGAAAAGCCCGAGATTCGCCTGGCGGCTATCCAATCGGCAATTTATATTCAGGATCCACGCTTATTGAAAATTTTGAAAGTGATAGCCTTATGGGACACTGATTGGCAGGTGCGCCGGCTGGCTAGTAAAATTCTCATTGAAAAATATAACGATCAGGGTCTGGCCCAGATCCTGAAAAGAGATCAAGACCCGTCACCCGGTCTGATCCGACGGGCAGTCAGCGTGGCCTTCGTCAGAGATCAGCAACCGGGTTTAATCCAATTATCGAAAGTGCCACCAGTTATTCGGTTTCTCGTTATCGGTGGTCTGGCCTGGATCCGGCTGCACCGTCAGAAAACTCAAATCTGGCAGCATACCCGCGGCGGATCTTTAGGTGCGGCACTGGCCGGGTTATTGATGGGGTCCATCCTGGGAATGCTGCTGATCTATTTGCGCCAAACTCCTTTGTATGAATCCCTTACTTTACTGTTAACGTTGAGTAGTCTGGGTGTCCTTTCTGGATTAATTGGTGGTATCGCCGTTAGTTTTGGAATGTCTGCTGTTCAATATATTGGCTATCGACATAATCCCCACTGGTCTATCCTAGGAGCCACGGTCGGTGGATTTTTTATCGGTGCCTTGATGCATGTGATTGGGGTGGATACAATCTTCGCTCTTTTCGGTCAACGACTGCAAGGCATTGCAGGTGCCTATGAGGGGGCATTGATCGGTTTTGGTTTATCCAGCGGCCGTTTGATTGGCGAGCGCTGGAGGAGGAAATGGTGGTGGTTTCCGCATGTCTTTTCGGCTATCGGGGCCATGCTTGCCGCTGTAATTTTAACTATGATTCAAGGCAATCTTTTTAGCGCCAGCATTGAAACAATTGCTCATTCATTTGCCCAATCCCAGATAAAACTGGAAACTCTGGCAATGGTGTTTGGTGAATCCCATTTTGGTCATATATCGCGACTAATTTTGGGAGCTACTGAAGGATTTTTGTTTGGTGGATTTCTTAGCCTGGGAATGGATAGAGGTTTTCAGTTGTTCAATAAAGGGAAGAGAAATTCTTATCCACAGCTGCATGAATGATAACGCAGTTTTTTTCTTTCATGAATTTACAACTTTTTCCGGGAAAGGATAAAAAAATGAATAGTAGTTTTCGAGATAAATTTATAAGGCAATGGAAGAAATATTTTTCGGGAGTGGAATTGCCGATCTGCTTTTTTTATACGGATAGTGTAAAAAGTGAAGATAAGCATGAAAGCGTGGCTGCAAAACGATGTTTAATTGGCAATTTGCAAAGGGTGCGACAGGGGTATACTTTTTTGTATGACGCTAAAACCCCCGGTTGTACAGGGGGCAAACGGTACAGCGGTTTTTCTCCCAAATTGCGTCCCGATTTTGAATATTTTCTATCCTGTGGTATTCCAGGTGAGTTAGAGGGGGAACGTTATAAAAAGACTCCAGAGTTGGTAAGGGAATATATTAAAAATCATCCACCACTGGAGGCACCAGCCAATTATTTAGTTTTTAAACGGTGGGATAAAATTCAAGAGGATGAACAGCCATTAGTGGTTATTTTTTTTGCCACTCCCGATGTGTTATCTGGTCTCTTTACCCTGGCGAATTTTGATTGGTCAGATTCGCAGGCGGTCATTGCCCCAATGGGGGCAGGTTGTGCTTCCATCATAAGCTATCCACTGGAAGAATCCCGCCGTAAGAATCCCCGCTGTGTTCTGGGACTGTTTGATGTGTCTGCCCGCCCGGAAGTTCCGGCAGGCATCCTTACTTTTGCGGTTCCATTTCGCCGCTTTGAACAAATTGTCGTCAATATGGATGAAAGTTTTTTGATTACCCAGAGTTGGAGAAAAATCCAAAAAAGGCTGGTTGGATGAATAGTAAATTTTGATGTTTGATATTTAATTGACATAAGCAATCGATTAAATTACGGTATAAATAAAAATATTCCTGGTTCATGAAATTCTATGTGGCAGTAACAAATAATGAGTGGTTCCATTTTCTGTCAAATATTCAACCGGATGAAATAAATTTCTGGCGACCAGGAAAACAACCTTTCAGTGCCTTAGAAGTCGGTCAACCCTTTCTTTTTAAATTGCACTATCCCTTGAATTTTATCGTTGGCGGTGGTTTTTTTATCCGGTATGAACTGTTACCACTATCACTGGCCTGGGAAGCATTTGGTGAAAAGAATGGTGTTCCAGATATCTATACCTTTCGCTCCGTCATTCAAAAGTTAGCACAAACCACTGATGTAAATCCTTTCATTGGGTGCATTATTTTAAATGAACCATTTTTCTTTTCCCAAGAACAGTGGATAACAGCACCACCTGATTTTTCACCGAATATTATGTCGGGGAAGACTTATGATACGACGGGTGTAATTGGACAAAGGTGGTGGAATATGGTTCAACAAAATCTGCTTCATCACCTTGCTGAAGATCGGGTTGCCGATCAACTGCCTGAATATGAGATTGATAAGCGATATGGAAGTGAATATTTAATGAGAGCCAGATTGGGACAGGGTGCCTTCAGAATTTTAGTCACTTCTGCCTATCATAGACGATGCGCCATATCAGGCGAGAAGGCTCTCCCTGTTTTAGAAGCCTCTCATATAAAACCATTTGCCTGTAGTGGACCGAACCGTGTTGATAATGGTTTATTATTGCGCTCTGATATTCATAAACTGTTTGATGCTGGTTATCTTACCATCTCCACTGATTATCGAGTGGAAGTAAGTAAACGCATAAAAGAAGACTTTGAAAATGGGGAGAATTATTACGCCTATCATGGCAAAAATTTATTTGTCCTCCCCGATGCCGATCAAGAACGACCGAATCATAAATTCCTGGAGTGGCACAATTCAGAAGTATATGTGGGTTAAATCGTATTGTTTATTTTGGCCTGCAGTGAGAAACCACTTTATTAATTTGCTGGAGATGCCTGAACGGAATGATTATTTTTGAATTTTAATTGTGTATAATCCTAAATCCGGGGATGTTCATCTTCACTTATGATATTTTGATCAACTTAAATTTATCCACATAATGACGTTGGAAATACTGACGGATGTGTTGATGTTCAGGGAGGCGAAGGTGAGGGTCTTGCTCTATTAACTGGAATGCATCGCGGCGCGCCATCTGAATTATTTTTTGATCGAGTACCAGATCTGAAAATTTTAAATCCGGCAATCCATGCTGACGAGTTCCAAAAAATTCACCACTGCCGCGCAGTCGCAGATCTTCTTCAGCAATTAAAAATCCGTCATTGGTTTTCTCCATCATCTGCAACCGACTGCGGGCTGTTTCGTTGATATTTTCAGGAGTAATCAAAATACAATAAGATTTTTTCGATCCTCGTCCTACCCGTCCCCGCAACTGATGTAATTGACTTAAACCGAAACGCTCCGCATGTTCAATCAACATGATAGTTGCATTGGGCACATCTACACCGACCTCAATAACTGAGGTGCTTACCAGCAGGTGGATTTGCCCCGATTTAAATTCATGCATTACCGCTTCTTTTTCTTCACCTTTCATCCGACCATGGATGAGCGACATGCGGAATTCCGGGAAAATATTTTTTTGCAAATAATGATAACTCTCGGTGGCCGCCTTCAGGTCAACTTTTTCTGATTCCTCCACCAGCGGATAGACAATGTATGCCTGTTCGCCGGCATGTATTTTATCCCGAATAAACGTATAGACTTCTGGCAATTTTTTTTCAGTACGCCAGGCTGTCACAATCGGTTGCCTGCCGATCGGCATTTCATCAATAATAGAGGTGTCAAGATCTCCATATAGGGTCATGGCCAGAGTACGTGGGATGGGAGTGGCCGTCATCACCAGCACGTGAGGATTCCAACCCTTGCGAATTAATTCTCCGCGTTGCAATACCCCAAAACGATGTTGCTCATCAATTATGACCAATCCCAGTTTATTGAATTCTACCGATTCTTCCAGTAAGGCATGTGTTCCGATGATGAAAGATATATCACCATTACGTAGAGCTTGATGTAAATTGGTCTTTATTTGATTTTTCAGTGAACCAATCAGTAGGTGTGGTTGAATGGGTATACCGGTCAATAAATCTTTGATATTGATGTAATGCTGTTCGGCCAGAATTTCAGTCGGTGCCATCAGAGCGACCTGATAACCACTTTCGATAGCGATCAGAGCCGTGATAAGTGCCACCACAGTTTTTCCGGAGCCTACATCACCCTGCAGCAGGCGATTCATCCGTTGTCCGCTTTTTAGATCATTATAAATTTCGCGTAACACCCGGCGTTGAGCATTGGTAAGCTGGTAAGGTAACTTTTGCAAAACCTTTTTAATAGTATCCCAGGACGTTTCCATTACAATTCCCTGAGCCGGTGTGCGCTGTTGATAGTGGCGGAGGGCCATCAGTATCTGCAGATAAAAGAGCTCTTCGTATTTTAAGCGGCGCAACGGTTGGTGAATTTCCTCCATGGTCTCCGGGGAATGCACTTTGCGAAAAGCCAGCGCTCGCGGTAAAAGCTGATATTTGTCTAATAATTGCGGGGGCAAATTTTCAGGAATGTCGTTCTGATATTTATCCAGCGCATGCTGAATAATACGACGAAAGCCGCGTGAGCTCAAGCCGCTGCTGCGCAAATCCTGACCGCTGGGATATAAGGCGATGATCTGCCCGGTATTCATCTGGTCTTTTGATTCTTCAATAATATCGAAATCCGGATGAATAATTTGCCAGCCTCGATAGAAACTAATTTTGCCGCTAAATGCCACTTCCTGATCGAGCTTGAAAACCTTCGAAAAAAAATCGACTCGATGAAACCACACTCCATCCAGTAAACCGGTTTTATCGTAAATAGTGACGATCAGTCGTAGACGGGGTCTGGGTATCTTCTTAATTTTAACAATTCGTCCAATAACGGTTGTTTCTTGATCGGGGGACAGTTGATTAATCGGCAGGATGGTGCGGCGATCCAGGTAGCGGCGTGGAATGTAATTCAATAAATCCTGAACGGTGTGAATACCGATTTTTCTTAATTGATTGGCGCGGGCTTCACCCACTCCCTTTACAAAACGCACATCAATTTGATCGATGGTTTCTTGAGAAAGACCCATACAGGTAAAAATTTATGTGAGCGGTCGAATGATTTCTTCACTCTCAATCTGCCCATCCTGCAGATGGATCACCCGATGGGATTGTTTGGCAAACATCTCATTATGGGTAACGATCACGAAAGTCTGTTTATATTTTTGATTCAATTGCAGGATGAGCTCAAATAAGGCATGGCTATTCTGGCTATCCAGGTTGCCAGTAGGTTCATCGGCCAGCACCAATTTGGGATTATTAATGAGAGCGCGTGCCACGGCTACCCGCTGCAGTTCTCCACCGGATAGCTGGGAGGGACGATGATGCAGCCGGTGCGACAAACCGACTTCTGCCATAAGTTGTTCCGCACGCGGAATATACACCTTCCAGTTTTTTTGAAAAATCATCCGTGGAATCAATAGATTTTCCAGCGCGGTAAATTCAGGAAGCAGGTAATGAAATTGGAACACAAATCCAACATTTTTGTTACGAAAAGCGGAAATTTGTGATTCTTTTAAATCGGATACGCGCTGACCATCGATAATGATTTCTCCAAAAGTAGGCTTATCTAAGGTGCCCAGAATATGCAATAAAGTGCTCTTGCCCACTCCCGATGGTCCCATAATTACCAAAATTTCTCCGGTGCGAATGTTTAAATTAATGCCCTTCAGGACTTTCAACGTTTCCGGTCCGGAAGTATAATGTTTTTCGATTTGAATCGCCTGGAGAAGAAGTCCGTCTTTATTTTTCGTCACTTGATTTTGCCTGTCTATGATTTTCTAAAAATATCCGTTTAATAAAAATTTAACTTTTCGGATTCATGAATACTTTATTAAATGATCCTCATGTCCATTCAACAGATGAAAATATATCCATTTCACTTATTATTCATAGCGTATAGCCTCCACCGGTTCCAGTCGAGATGCTTTGAAAGCAGGATAAACCGAAGCAATGAGGCATAGAATAATGGCAGCAATGGCAATCATCATGAAATCGAAAGGCTGCATCTTCATGGGTAATTTGTCGATGAGGTAAACGTCTGGTGGAAGCTTAAGTAACCCGAATTTTTGTTGCAGATAACTGACGGTAAAACCAATGGTGCTTCCTAAAACTGTACCGATTAATCCGACGATAATCCCTTCAAATAGAAAAATCTGCATGATCCCGCGGGAAGTGGCACCCATGCTTTTAAGAATACCTATTTCCCGGGTCTTCTCCATCACGATCATAATCAGGGAACTAACGATATTGAAGGCTGCTACCATAATGATCAGGCATAAAATCAAGAATGCTCCCCACTTCTCAATGGTCATCCAGCTATACAGACTGCGATTTAATTCGAACCAGGTCTTGGTGACAAACGGATAACCCCCAACCGCCTTTTCAATGGTTGGGGCCACTTTTCCAGCCAGATTGTAATCATCCAGTTTGATTTCAAGCCAGGAAACCACATCGGGCAGGTCAAATAATTTCTGTCCGGCTTCTAGAGAAATATACGCCATGACTTTGTCGTATTCATAAAATCCGATTTCGCTGATCCCGGTCACATAGAACTGTTTTACTCGTGGAGGAGAAAAAATGTTGGCTTCCTGTGGGATGATGAAAAGAGTAACGATTTCACCGGCTGAAAAGATCATCAAACTTTCGGCCAGATATCGGCCGAGAATAATCCCGGGCAGCTCACGTCCGTCAATCGATTTCATTCCTAGATTAAACTCACCGCTGATGATACTGCGGGGCACGTCGTTCACCATTCCCATGGTTACCGGATCGACTGCTCGAATTACCGCCGGTTGATTATTATCTTTGGAGCGAGCCACTCCTTCCCGCACAATGACAGGGGAGACTCCCACTACATGCGGTAATTTTGCGATGCTGTCCATCAGCGATCGATAATTCTGAATGCCCTCAACATAGTATTTTCGCAGCTGAATATGAGCATCGGCATTGAAGAGCCGGGTCCGTACTTCTTCCTCGAAGCCATTAAAAGATGAGAGTACGATATCCAGGGCCGCGACACCGATCATCACACCCAGAATGGATACGTAGGTGATAATCGAAATAAAACCGGTTTTCCTTTTGGCACGGAAATAACGCTTGGCAATAAAAATTTCGTAACCCATCTACGTCCTACTCAGTCAATATCTGTTATTGTCATAATCAAATTTCATTTTTGAACTTTTCATTCGGAAATTGTTCCTTATAAATTTGATTGCTCCGGTCGCAGGTGCGGAAAGAATATGACATCACGTATGGAGGCGGAATTGGTTAAGAGCATGACCAGTCGGTCAATGCCAATGCCAAGACCAGCAGTTGGGGGCATGCCATATTCTAAGGCCCGTAAAAAGTCTTCATCCAGAACCTGAGCTTCCTCATCGCCTTTGGCACGAAGTTCCATCTGTTTCATAAACCTTTCCCGCTGATCGATGGGATCATTAAGCTCACTGAAAGCATTTCCGATTTCTTTTCCGGCAATGATCGGTTCAAACCGCTCTACCAGTTGTGGATTTTGCCGGTGTTTTTTGGCCAGGGGAGACATTTCTAAAGGATAGTCGATAATAAAAGTAGGTTGAATCAGCTTGGGTTCCACGAATTGTCCGAATATCTCATCAATTATTTTTCCGGGTCCCCAGGTGTTTTCCACTGCCACTCCCAGATCTTCAGCTTCATGACGCAATTTTTTTTCTTCCAATCCGGCCAGGTCTCTCCCTGTAAAATTTTTAATGGCCTCAAATAACGGTATGCGTCGCCAGGGCGGTGTCAGGTCGATTTCCTGATCCTGGTAGCGGATCCGGGTGGTATGTAAAACCTCCTGGCAAATGTGGGAAATCATTTGTTCGGTGAAAGTCATCATCCACTGATAGTCTTTATAGGCTACATAGAGTTCTACCTGAGTAAATTCGGGATTATGGAAGCGATCCATTCCTTCGTTGCGGAAATCACTGCCGAATTCGTATACGCCATCAAATCCACCGACGATTAAGCGTTTCAGATACAGTTCGTCGGCGATTCGCAGGTACAGCTTCATGTCCAGTGCATTATGATAAGTCACAAAAGGGCGGGCGGTAGCTCCACCGTATAAGGGTTGCAGAATCGGTGTTTGCACTTCTAAAAATTCATGTCGGTTTAAAAATTGGCGCATGGCCGAAATAATCCTACTGCGTTTGATGAACACCTCTCGCACTTCAGGATTTACAATGAGGTCTACATATCGCTGTCGGTAGCGCAACTCTTTATCAGAAAACGGGTCATACACAATTTTTTTACCGTCTTCTATTTTCTCTTTTACAATTGGGAGTGGTCGTAATGATTTACTTAATAATTCCAATTTCTGGCAAAAAATGGTAATTTCGCCTGTATGGGTTTTGAATACTTTTCCGCGGATGCCGACAATATCCCCGATGTCCAGTAATTTATAGATCTCAAAAGTTTTTTCTCCGACTTCATCCTTTTTCAAATAGATCTGTATTTTTCCCTGCATATCCTGAATGTGAAAAAAAGCTGCTTTTCCCATCAGGCGATTGGACATAATCCGTCCGGCCAGTGCAACCTCTTTCTCCTGCAGAGTGTCGAAATTGGCCAGAATCTCAGACGAAACATGCGTGCGGTTGAATTCATATGGATATGGATTCACTCCCAGTTCCTGTAATTTTAGCAGTTTTTCTCTACGCTGCAGGATCAACTGATTTAATTCTTCCACACAGAGCTCCTTATTTTATTATTAAAACTAAAGTTAAAGCTTTTTTGTATTTTTTACAACTAAAGAAGATAAAATCGTATTCCACTTTCAATTATACTCTATCAATGAAATTACTATTTTAGTTAAAAACTGTTTTTCGATGATTCATATAAATAAAGAGTGTATGCTTGGAAATAGTTACTGAAAAAAATGAAAAGGGAATTCATGACTCTGCTAATTTTTAGTTTTTTTTGGACGGGGAGATGGAAAAATAACCTTTGTCAGGTTTCGCTCTGATGAAAAAATTTATTATTGATACTCAATTTTTTTTATTTAAATTCAAGATGTTAAAAAAGTTAAAGCTAAAAGTAAATCGTTCCGATAATTTTCACATTAGGACGAAAATAAAATAAAGTAAATATAAGGAGTCCAAAGTGAATCAGGTTTTCCTCCGGTCTGAGCAACTGGCCGATAAAATCTATGATACCAAGCTTTATATCAACGAGTGGAAAGTCCTTTTTGCCCTGGATGGAAAAATGGATCATACCCAGATTGCAGAATTTTTAGAATTAAGCTCCGAGGAAGTGCAGAAAGCTCTTTCTCGCTTGAAGACAATGGGCTTAATTTTGCCTCAACGAGAAATTATATTCCCAGAAGAAAAACCCGATCTGGAAGTGAAAAAACCTCTTGAAACCGATAAGGCGACTGGAAAGGGTAAGGCAAAGATTTTTGAAGAAGAATTGGCAGAATTTGGCGGGGAAAAAGTGGAAGAACAACTCGAGGAACCGCTGGATACCTCTTCAGTGCTGGATGAAATAGTGGAAGAAGCTGAACCACCGGAAATGGAGAAAGAGCCCCCTGCTCCTGAAGAAACCCCTGAAGCTTTGCCATTTGAGTTCACTTCACCGGAAGCTAAAATGCCGACGGAAGAAATTGGGGAAGAGTTTGAAGAATTAAAATTAGAAGAGGAAGTTGCTGAGCCAGAGGCAGAGGGTGAACAAGATCTGGATAATCTGATTAATGATTTACTGAAAGAGGAATCGGCTGGTAAAGAAGGCGAAAAGGGTCCACAGATTCTCGATGAATCAGAAATGGTAGAGTGGGAAAGCGATAAAGAATTGCTTAAGGAAACTCACCCTCCTGCTGAAACTGAAATTCCTGAGTTGAGAATTGATGAGGGTATTGAAAGTGAACCACCTGAGGCTCCACCGGCTGATATGATTTTCGAGACACCGGTAGCGGAGATGATGGAAGAGGAAAAAATTACTCCAGCTGCCTCTCTGCAAAAAACTATTCTGGTGGTGGACGACAGCATCGTCATTCGCAAAATGGTAGAAATTGCTCTGGAAAATGAGAATTATAACGTTGTATCGGTTGCTACCGGCAAAGAGGCCTTCAACTTCCTGGATAGCAAAGATCCCGATCTGGTGATTCTGGATATCATGCTGCCGGATGTAAATGGACTGGATATCTTAAAAGTGATAAAGACCAAAAAGAATATCCCCGTCGTCATGCTATCGGCAAAGGATACCCCTAAAGAAACCGCTAAAGCCAAAGAATTAGGTGCTAACGATTTTATTCCGAAACCTTTCAGAGATGAAGAATTGGTGAATAAGATTCATGAATTGATTGGTCAGTAGTATATTCAGGTGATAAATAACTCTGATAATATCTATCAAGGATAAAGGGAGATTATCCTGAAATTGAACACCTCATGATGGGAAATAGGTGCGGATTTTAAACGGATACCGTATGGTGAATACTCTTGAAAACAAAGAAATTAACCCTATCCCTCAAGATAGGGTATCTGTTATCGAAATAAATGGTTATCTTTTTGGAGTTGACATTTTAAAATCAAAGGAGGTTTTTCCCTTACCATCTTTCACCCCTGTCCCCAATGTCCGGGAGTATATCGCTGGGGTGTTTAATCTGCGCGGTGAAATTTATCCTCTGGTGGATATTTCCCCCATCTTAGGATTGGAGCTAAAGCCAATTTCATCCAGTGATATGGTTTTCCTGATCGGTGAAGGTCATTCAGGAGTCGGAATATTAACTGATCGGGTTCATGGAGTGCAGACCATTAGCAGTCGATCCATAAAATCACCTAAAGGGTCTATTCCTCCGCAAATGCAGGAGTATGTAGAAGGTATGGTATCCGATCGTTCGACAGATATTTATCTTTTAAATATTGATCGAGTTATTTCAGCTTTAACCAGCGAGACGTTCAAGTGAGATTGGAATAAAGGATGGTGTTCGAATGAGCATGTTGTGGAAATTTTTTATTACTGTTTTTATTTTATTGCTGCTGGTAATTATCCCTCTCTGTGTTTTTATCACTTCTCATCAGAAAACAGAGTTTGAGAATCGTGGGATTGAGCGGTTGCACTATTTAGCCCTGCTGAGTGCGAAGGCCATACCGTCTTCCATCAGTTATGCTGCAGTGGATAGTTTGGCCGGATTTGAAAATCTCTATTACCAGAATCGCCTGGCAGTGGAATCGCAGATTCAGAAAGTTTTGCAAGATCAACAGTTTTTCAAAATTGAAAGAATTTCCCTGCTAGTTTTTGAGGGTGAAAAAATTAAATTATTTTACAGTACCGAAAAACCCTTCACTCTGCTTTCCAACGTGCCGCCTTATCCGGAAATGAGCAGAATTGCTGCGAATCCGCAGGTGGAGGTGAAATTAGATTATGTAGAAAACAACCGCTCATTTTATTCCGCATTTGCACCGGTATTCGATTCTCAGCAGAATGTGATTGGTCTGGCACGCGTGGATGTACTTAAATTGGAGTTCCTGCAGGGACAGCCTGACCTGCTGATTCGGTTACTTATTGCAGTTTTAGCTACTCTTCTCTTCTCTTTTATTGTCAGCTTTATTTTGTTCCGGCTGGTGATGGGGCCGGTGAATAGTTTTGTAAATTTTGTAAATAAAGTTTCGGAAGGAAATTATCAGCTGCGCTATGAAGAACCACTAACCGATGAAATGGGAAAAATTGCCAGTGCCTTAAACGTTATGTTGGAAAAACTGGAAGGTTTAATTGAGACGGAGGCTGATCGCGATCGACTGCAAAGCCAGATCACCAGTTTATTGCGGATTGTATCAGCAGCGGCGGATGGAGATTTCA
>Ga0067045_1027421_pt1 | contig 150055 bp, 140 predicted proteins | sample TerdegcTABiofilm_FD_59184 | JGI IMG/M metagenome (GOLD analysis project Ga0067045, IMG submission 59184) | Combined Assembly of (Gp0054472, Gp0054536) Wastewater bioreactor microbial communities from Singapore -Terephthalate degrading... | reverse complement strand
GGCTCGCTCGCCCGTGACCAGCGCGAGCGGGTGGAGGCCGCCATGGCGGCGGGCCAATTGAAAGCGGTCGTCTGCACCTCCACCCTCGATCTGGGGATAGACTGGGGCGAGGTTGATCTCGTCATCCAGATGGGCGCCCCCAAGGGCGCGGCCCGCCTCATCCAGCGTATCGGCCGCTCCAACCACCGCATGGACGAAGCCAGCCAGGCCATCCTTGTGCCTACAAACCGGTTTGAAGTCCTCGAATGCCGCGCCGCCGAAGCCGCCGTCGAGGCCGGCGAAATCGACGGGGAAGGACCAAGAAACGGCGCACTCGACATTCTCGCCCAGCATGTGATGGGCCGCGCCTGCGGCGAAGGCTTCCACCTCGCCGCCCTCTATGACGAAATCCGCCGCGCCCAGCCCTATCGCGATCTCGACTGGGAAACCTTCGAGCGCATCGCCGATTTCGTCGCTACCGGCGGCTATGCCCTCAAAACCTATGACCGTTTCCACCGCATCGTCCGCCGCCCCGACGGCCTCTGGGTCGCCCGCACCCCGCGCGACAAACAGGCCCACCGCATGAACATCGGCGCCATCGTCGAAGCCCCCATGCTCAGCGTCCGCCTCGCCAGTTTTGCAGGGCAACCTTCTCCTCCCCCGCCTGCGGGGGAGGTGCCCCGCAGGGGCGGAGGGGGGCAGCCCAGCAATGCCAAGCCAACGGTCGCCACCCCCACAAGCAAAGCGCAGGCGCAGGCGCGCTCCGCCGCAGGCGGAGCAACAGCGCCGAGCAATAGAATAATACGCCCCGGCCGCAAGCTCGGCGAAATGGAAGAATACTTCCTCAGCCTGCTGACGCCCGGAGACACCTTCCTCTTCGGCGGTGAAATCCTCCGCCTGCTGGGTATTGACGGCATGGATGCCCTCTGCGCCCGTGCCCAGTCAGACAGCCCCGCCATCCCCACCTATAATGGCGGCAAGTTTCCGCTCAGCACCTTCCTGGCAGACCGCGTGCGCCACATGATCCACAACCGGGAAGCGTGGAAACACCTGCCAGACCCCGTGCGCGAATGGTTCGAGATCCAGGAGCTGCGCTCGGTCATTCCGCCGCCGGATCATCTGCTCGTGGAAACATTCCCGCGCGCAGACCGGCACTATCTCGTCTCCTATCCCTTCGAGGGGCGCCTCGCCCATCAGACGCTGGGGATGCTCGTCACCCGCCGCCTCGAACGCGCCGGGGCTAAGCCAGTCGGCTTCGTCGCCAGCGAATATGCCATGGCCGTCTGGGGCATGGAGGATATGCGCGGCCTGGATATGGACGCGATCTTCCATCCGGACATGCTGGGCGATGATCTGGAAGAATGGCTCGATGAAAGCGCCCTGATGAAGCGCACCTTCGCCCATTGCGCTCAAATCTCTGGCCTCATCCACCGGAACCTTCCGGGGTCGGAGAAAAACTCCCGTCAGGTCACCTTTTCAACCGATCTCATCTTCGATGTCCTGCGCAGCCATGAGCCGGGTCACATCCTGCTGCAGGCCACCCGCGCCGACGCCGCCACCGGCCTCCTCGATGTGCGCCGCCTGTCAGACATGCTCGCCCGCATCCATGGCCACATCGTCCACAAGCCCCTGGCGAAGATCAGCCCCTTCGCCGTGCCCGTCATGCTGGAAGTCGGCCGCGAGCCCGTCTTCGGCGCCTCCGCCATGGAAGCCATCCTCCGCGAAGCCGAAGAAGACCTCGTCCGCGACGCTATGGGGTAGGCAGCGCAGGCTTCAGCCATCCGCGATAATGCGCCACGAGGCCAATCATCGGCAGGCGGATCGATACGTCAAACTGGCAGGCTCCGTCCCCTGTCACGCTCTCATATGTCTCGCTCACTGGCAGCAGAAAGCGGGGCAGGGGCACGCCAAATACGCGCCCGGAGTGCACGGGAAATGCCAGCCGCGCGCCCTCCAGGGTGAGCGGAATGGCAAACTCCATTACGCCAAACCGTTCACGGACCACGCCCGCCGGATCGGTCATCGCCCGGCGTAGGTGAGAGCGGAACTTTCGGGCTCCGAACTGGCGCGTCCAGGTTTCGCCGGTCCGGGTCCGTTGCATGGTCACCAGCACGGGCACCGCGCGCCCAGCCGGGGGGAATCCGGCCAGCGCGCCGGCCATTCTTGAGAGCAGACCCCCGCCGCGTGTAATGTCTGCCTCGCCCCGCCAGTGATGTACATGCGCCACGCGGTGTAGCGTCTTGAGGGGCACAGGCAGCGCCCCGAATTCATCCCCCATCGCTGCGGCAAACACCATCGGCTGCGCCGCCGCCGTCTGCGCGGTGGTCACGCGCAGCGTCTTCAGGGCCGCCTCCGCTTCCGCCAGCGAAAACGCGCCAAGGCACGCCCTGGCGCCTGGCAATGTCTCGCCCGCAAGTATCTTCCCGGCCATGATCCGTGCCGGGACGGCCGGAATGTCGGGCCCGTCGCCTGCTTCGGCAATCAGGGTCCAGCTTCTGCGCTCGCACGTTCCCTGCGCCGTAAAGCCGGTCACCTCCACGCCCATCCCGCCCCGGTCGCTGCCAAACGCAGCGAGGCGTTCGGCCACCCATTTCAGAAGTCCCGTCCAGCTTTCCAGAGACCGGATCAGTCTCAGCGAGACGAGCTGCCCCAACGCCCACAGCCCGCCATGCATGAGTTTGAGGTCCAGCCCTGCGCTGAAGCGCACACTGGCTGCGCCATATCGGCCGGGCATCAGGCGCAGGTCTGGCGCGCCGATCGGGCTGGCCCACCTGCCTTTCAGGGGCGCGGTGCCGGGCGTCTCCAGGGTCACACTCCGGATTGACCCCCATCCGTTTACGGATTTCCACTGATCTCCCTCCCGCTGTTCCAACGGCTTTCCGGTTTGCGAGAGGATGGACCGGATGACGGATTTCCCCCTCGGCGCCCGGTTGCCCGGTAGGATCACCGTGTCGATCAGCGCAATTTCACTCAGCCCGGCAGCCAGCGCCTCCACCGCCGCCGAAGACAGGCCCGGCACGCTGGAAACGCCTGACAGGACCGTGAGCCCCCTGGCGGCCGCATCCGCATCCAGCGTGGCAATGCCTGCGGTGAATGCGGCATCGTCGGAGAGGTCCAGATAATGCGCCCCGCAGGCGATCGCCGCCTCCCCAATGGCATAAGGCGCGTTGCCATAGGCCTGCCAGGGCCCCGCCGCGTCAATCAGAATGGCGGGCGCCAGCGCGGCCACCTGCGCGGAAAAATCCTCCGTGTCCGTATTCAGTTGCGCGGGCGTGCCGCCTGCCTCCCGGCAGAACGCTTCGGCTGCCTCAAGATTCCGTCCCGCGACGACAACATCCGTATACCCGGCCCGGACCAGCGCGCGGGCCAGCCTTCCGCCGAATACGCCATATCCGCCGATGATGAGGATACGCCTATTCAATCAGCCTCGCCCGGATCTCGTCTGAGGGCAGGGGGCATTGCCCGCGCTGCAGCAGCTTGCGATTGTTCGCCACCCGCCGGTATAGCCAGCCGGCAACCGGCCGGGGCAGCGCGCGCAGAAGGCCCGCCGCCTTCCAGGGCCAGCCGATCGCCACCAGCGTCTCGGTAAACACATCCAGATTGCGGTAAATCCGCCCGTCAATGCGCAGCAGGGCTGTCTCCATCGCATCGGGATCAAGCCCCTCAGCGCGATAGATCGCCCGGCCCGCTTTTGATTGCGCCGTCATCAGCGCAAACCGCCCCTCCGGGTCATGCGCCACCAGAAACCGCACAAAGCGGGAGCAGAGCGCGCATTCGCCATCATAAACATAAAGATCCGTCGTCAAATGGTCGCGCATGGCCGGTTCCCATTATTGGCAGGATCATCCGGTAATCATCTGGGGTTGAAAATGCGTCAATTCCGCGCCGCCCGGGGGCTTATACGCCGCGCATCAGCCATCCTCCGCGACGCTATGGGGTAGGGGCGGGCGGCGGACCCTGCCGCAGCCATCCGGTCACTGCCTGGCGCGCGCCCTTGGCAAAGGGCGCCACCGCGCTCACCGCATGCTGCTGAGGCACCTTGAAGAAAGAGAGGGTGTTGAACATCGGCGTGAACGCCTCCTGCACATGCCCGTCCTTGCCGGTAAACATCAGCAGGCCGCCCATATCGGCACTCCAGTCCGGCGTCAGGTTCACCACGAACGCCGCGATCCGCCGGAACTCGGGCAACTCGTCATCATGCGAAGTCAGGAAATGCCCGGCGCGGTAGCGTGTCAGCTGCCCATCGCAAAATGTGTCGCCCGCCACATAGTCTGCGCCCATGATGTCATGCAGCAGCGCAATGAAGGCTTCCGAGTTCAGCGTCTCGGCCATCTGCCGCAAGGGCCCGCCCGGCAGCTTTCCGGCCCGCAGATTGTCATACAGCAGATGCCGTTCAAACCGGTACTGGAACCCCGCCCGCGCCTCGGCCGCCACCAGCTCCTCGAACGGCGCCAGCCGCTCGGCCGGCAGCGCCGCCATCTGCGCGGCGTCAAACTCCCGGTGCTGCCCCTGAATGCGGGTCACCAGCAGCCAGCCATCATGCTGCTTCGCCGTGTCCAGCACCGATCTGGCAAAATCCGGCTCAAAAATCCCCGGCACCAGCACGCGGCCGGTCCGGGCAAAGCGGTCCTTCAGGGCAGACAGATCATTACGGCGCGCGAGCAAGGAGGCCTCCGGGGCAGGGCATTGGCCGCAAGGCCTAGCCAGCCCCCGTCCTTCAGGCAACCCCCGGCCAGCTTATCCCGCAGGTTTGCTCGTGAAAAATCTTTCAAACACAGGGCGCTGACAGAAAACGGGCCACCCCTTGTCCACCCCCCTCTGGCGCATGCCTATACTGGCACGCATGAGCGAGACAGATCCGCAGACGGAAGATGAAACAGGCGTCGCCGCCCTCCTGCGCCGCGCGACCGGGCTGGCGCTGGGGCTCATTGCCATGGCGCGCGCGGCCCTTGCCCAGTTTGGCGCCGCGCCCCCGCCGGCGGCCTATACGCGGCTCATCCTGCGCCGGTTCGTGGTGCCGGCCGAGGCGACTGTGCGCCGCGCGATCCTCGTGCTGGCCGGCACGCTGCCCCGGCCTGTCCTGCGCCCGTCCGCTTCCGCCCGCCCAGCGCCGAAAGCTCCGCCCAAGGCGCAGCCGGGCATCCGCTATCCGGTCTTCTGCCTGACGGAGGCTGAACCGCGCGCCCGACGCCCGCGCCCGGCGCCGGAGGCCGCGCTGCCCCGCATTCTTTTTCTGGACACGCTCACGCCGTCGCTCCCGGCGCCAAAACCTCGTCCGTCAGCGGATGAAATTGAAACTGTCAGCCAGACCCGTCTCCTGCGCCGCCTCTTCGCGCTGGAGCGGGCTTATCTGAACCCCTGGCGCGAGGCACGCCGGTATCTGCGCCGCTGCGCCCGCGCCGAGGCAAAGGGCAGGGCGCCCCGGCGCCTCGCCTTCACACGCATCCCCGGCGACACGCGCCATCTCTATGCGCCCTTCCGCAATGTCCTTCAGGATATGAACCTCGCCGCCCAGGATTCCCTCCGCTGGCAGACGGATACCTCCTAAACTGTTATCCCGGCCAAAGGCGGCAAAGCCGCCGATTGAGCCGGGACCTCCGGCCAAAACGCGCAGCGTGATTGAGCGGGGACCACCTAACCGCCGAAGCAAAATCCCCCGAAGGCCCCGCCTCTCGGGCCAAAAGCGCTGCGCCTAATGCCGCGGCCCCAGCTTCGCCACCGCCTCCCCCCTGTTCCGGGGTGGCATCTTCTTGCCCTGTTCCCCCTGCCGCCGCCCTGTTGACCCGGCCCCCGCGCCGCGCCAATCCTCCTCTGCATGACGCCCGCCCGCGCCCTTCCCAGTGAAACGCTGCTCCACCTGGCCGGAGAGCTGCTGACGCCCCTGCCGGAGGGCGGCCTCTGGTGGGCCGCGCGCCGCCTGCTGGTGGTGTCAGACCTGCACCTGGAAAAGGGCTCGAACTACGCCGCCGCCGGCCAGCTTCTGCCCCCCTATGATACCGGCGCCACCCTCACGCGGCTGGAGGCCCTCTGCGCCGCCCTGCGGCCGGAAACCATCCTCTCCCTGGGCGACAGTTTCCATGATCGCCAGTCGGAACATCGCCTGCCGCCGCCCTATGCCCAGCGCATCCGCGCGCTGACGGCGGCGCATGACTGGGTGTGGATCGAGGGCAACCATGATCCCGATCCCCCGGCCCATCTCGGCGGGCGCGCGGCCAGGGTGCTGCGCCTCGATGGTCTCGTCTTCCGGCACGAGCCGGAAGGGGAGGCGGGCGAGGTTGCCGGCCACCTTCACCCCGTGGCGAAGGTTTCCGGGCGCGGGCGCTCGGTCCGCCGCCGCTGCTTCGCGGCCGATGGCGCCCGCCTCGTCATGCCCGCCATGGGCGCCTTTGCCGGCGGCCTCAATATTCTGGATACGGCCTTTTCTGCCGTCTTCCCCGAAGGCTGCATGGCTTTTGCCATGGGGGAGGGAAGGGTCTATTCGCTGCCCCGCAAACATCTGATCCCGGATGTCCGCCCCGGCGGCGCGGCCTCTGGCGGCTGGCGGCTCTGACCGTTTCGGTGCGAATAACCGTCACAGTTGCGCGCGCCCCGGGCTTACTTTAGATCTTCCTGAAGTACGGACGCCCGCAAATCCTCGCGCCCGCCAGCGATGTGACCCCGAAGCTCCTTACCACCCTCAAGACCTACACGCCTAAACTCTTCGCGGCAGATGCCTTCGCCGGTGTCACGGTCGCCATGGTCGCCCTCCCGCTCAGCCTCGCCATCGCCATCGCCTCGGGCGCGGAACCCGGCGTCGGCCTCGTCACGGCGATCATCGGCGGCTTCCTCATCTCTGCCCTCGGCGGCAGCCGGGTGCAGATCGGCGGGCCAACCGGGGCTTTCATCGTGGTTGTCTATGGCGTCATCGCCCATCACGGCTTTGACGGGCTGGTGCTGGCCACGCTGATGGCCGGGCTCATCCTGCTGCTGGCCGGCGCCCTGCGGCTCGGCAACCTCATCCAGTTCATCCCCGAAGCGGTGGTCAACGGCTTCACCATCGGCATCGCCCTGATCATCGCCACCAGCCAGCTCAAGGATCTCTTCGGGCTGCAGTTTGATAATCTGCCCGCGGATTTCCTGCACAAGCTGCCCGCCCTCTGGGAGGGCAGGGAAAGCTTCAATCCCGCCGCCCTCGGCATCGGCCTTTCCACCATCCTGCTGATCGTCCTCTTCCGGCGCCTCGCGCCCCGCTGGCCAGGCCTCATCGCCGCCGTCGGGCTCACCTCGGCGGTCGCCGCCTTCGCCCATCTCCCCGTCGATACCATCGCCAGCCGCTTCGGCGATCTCCCCTCCAGCCTGCCGATGCCCGGCCTGCCGGAGATCACGCTCGCCCGCCTGCGCGAGCTGCTGCCGTCGGCCTTCATCATCGCCTTCCTGGCCGGGGTCGAATCGCTCCTTTCCGCCATGGTGGCAGACCGGATGATCGGCGGGCGCCATCGCCCCAATGCGGAACTCATCGCCCAGGGCGCGGCCAATCTCGGATCGGGGCTTTTCGGCGGTCTGCCCGCGACCGGCGCGATTGCCCGCACCGCCACGAATGTGAAGGCCGGCGGCAAGACGCCGGTGTCCGGAATTGTTCATGCCTTGACCCTGCTGATCATCATGCTGTCCCTCTCTGACCTTGCCGGACAGCTGGTTTTACCCGCCCTGGCCGGGCTTTTGCTGCTCACCGCCTGGAACATGTCCGAGCCGGACAAATGGCGCGATTATGCAAAACTCCCCCTGGAAGACCGGCTGCTCCTGCTGCTGACACTGGTGCTCACGGTCGCCGCTGACCTCACCATCGCCATTGGCGTGGGCGTCGCCCTCGGCCTCGCCATCCGCCTGCGCCGCCGCCATGTGCCGCCGTCCGACTGGACGCCCCCAACCCGTTGACGATAGGGAAAAATTCCTGCAATAGGAATATATTCCACCGTTTCGAAATGGCGCATCCTGATGCAGCACAAGGACATCTGGCGGGGGCTTGACCAGCTCGCCGCCCATCACGGCCTCACCCCCTCGGCGCTGGCCAAGCGGGCGGGGCTCGACCCTACCAGCTTCAATCCGTCCAAGCGCGAAGGCGCCGATGGCCGCCCCCGCTGGCCCAGCACCGAAAGCCTCGCCCGCGCCCTCGAAGCGGTCGGCGCCGGCTTTGACGATTTCGCTGCCCTGGTCGAAGGCCGCCGGGGGGGCTCGGCCCCCCTCATCGGCTTTGCCCAGGCCGGGCAGGATGGCTTCTTTGACGATGCCGGCTTCCCCGTCGGCGCCGGCTGGGAGGAAGTCCGCTTCCCCGGCCTCGGCGCAGAGACGGTCTACGCCCTTGAAATCAATGGCGATTCGATGGAGCCCGCCTACCGCGCCGGCGACCGGATCATCGTCGCCCCCGGCGCTGAGATGAAGATCGGAGACCGGGTCGTCGCCAAAACCACCTCCGGCGAAGTGATGGCCAAGGTGCTGGCCAAGCGCAACGCCCGCACCATCGAACTCGCCTCCCTCAACCCGGCCTATGACCCGAGGGAATTCAGGCCCTCCGAGATTGCCTGGATTGCGCGCATCCTCTGGGCGAGTCAGTAAGCGCCCAGTTTCCAAAGGCCTGTCCTCCCATGACTGACCCCAAATCACCCGCCCCCGGCCAGGGGCTCGACCCTGCCGACTGGGCCGCCTTCCGCCAGACCGCGCACGAGCTGCTCGACGCCGCCATCGACAAGATGACCGCCAATCGCGAAGGCCGCGTCTGGACGCCGTTTCCGCCGGAGATGAAGGCCGCCTTCGCGCGCCCGCTCCCGCAGGAAGGGCAGGGCGAGGCCGAGCTTGCCAGCCAGCTCGCCGCGCTACTCCCCTATGGCGTGGGCAACACCCATCCCCGCTTCTTCGGCTGGGTGCATGGCTCGGGCACGCCGCAGAACCTGCTGGCCGAAATCGTGGCCAGCGCCCTCAACGCCAATGCCGGCGGGCGCGATCATGGCGCCATTTATGTCGAGCGGCAGGTGATCGCCTGGTGCCGCGAGATGTTCGGCTTTCCCGAAACCGCCAGCGGCCTCATCGTTTCGGGCACATCGCTCGCCACGGTCATCGCGGTAAAGACCGCGCGCGACGCAGCGCTGGACTTCCGTAGCCGGAAGGAAGGTATCTGCGGCGACAGGCTGGTGGGCTATGCTTCGGCTGAGGCCCATGCCTGCAATCCGCGCGCCTTCGATATTCTGGGCCTGGGCACAGAGGCGCTGCGCCGTATTCCCGTCAACGATGCTTATGAGATGGATACGGGCGCCCTGCGCGCCGCCATTCAGGCAGACCGGGAAGCGGGCCTCACGCCCTTCCTCATCATCGGCACGGCAGGCACCGTCAACACCGGCTCAACCGATCCGCTGGCGGAGCTTTCCGGCATCGCAAAGGCCGAAGGTCTCTGGTTCCATATTGACGGCGCTTTCGGCGCGCTCGCCCGCCTCTCGCCCGAACATGCCAGCCGCTTTGCCGCCATCAGCCAGGCCGATTCCATCGCCTTCGATTTCCATAAATGGCTGCATGTAAACTATGATGCCGGCTGCGTTCTGGTGCGTGAGGAAGCCCATCACCGCCACGCTTTCTCGGATCGGCCAGACTATCTGAAAGGGACAGAGCGCGGCATCGCCGCGGGCAATCCCTGGCCGGTGGAATATGGACCGGAGCTGTCGCGCGGCTTCCGTGCCCTGAAGGTCTGGTCCCAGATTGCCGGCTTTGGCACGGAGCGTCTTGGCGCCGCCATTGCGAAGAATTGCGCGCAGGCAGCTTATCTTTCAGGCAAGGTCGCGGCTGATCCGCGCTTCGAACTGCTCGCCCCGGCGCGGCTCAATATCTGCTGCTTCCGCCTGCGCCCGGAAGGGCTGGAGGAAGCCGCGCTGGACGCGCTGAACGAGGAAATCGTGCTGCGCCTTCAGGAAAGCGGCGTGGCAGCCCCTTCCACCACGCGGCTCAAGGGCCGCCTCGCCATCCGCATCAACCTCACCAATCACCGCACGCAGGAAAGCGATCTCGATCTTCTGCTTACGGAGATTGTGAGGATCGGGGAGGGCCTGCGCCCTTAAACGCCTTCGACGAAGATCACGCGATAGTCCGCCGCCTGATAGCGGTGGCCGCGCGCCTGCGTATAGGCGGGGCTCTCATACCAGGCCTTGGCTTCGGCCATGGTCGGGAAGGAGAGGATCACCACGCCATCGGCATCGGCCCCTTCGGTCACTTCATGCTTGCCATAAAAGGCCAGCGGCGTGATCTGGTGATCGCCCCGCGCGTCGGCGGCGGCCTTGCCATAGCGCGCCATCGCCTCGCCATCGCGCAGTTTCTCGCGGATCAGGATTACATAAGCGGCCATGTCGTTTCTCTCCCGTTTTGGTGCAGGCGGCACCATCGGCGGAGAGGGCGGGGCTTGTAAATCCCTGCCGTTGGGGCGGTCAGATCGTCAGGCCCTTCGGCGCGATCTTCTCCAGTTCGCCCAGCATCTCGGGCGGGGCGGCCACGGCCTTGCGCGCGTCCAGGTCCAGCGTGATGGCCACCACCTGGCTCGTCGCCCAGGGGGCGCCGGTGGCCGGGTCCATCACCCAGTGAACAAGGGAATGGGTCTTGCCCACCACGCCGCCAAAGGAAGAGTGCGCCACAAACAGGTCGCCCGCGCGCGGATAGCGGTGGTAGCGCAGGCGGTATTCCAGAACGGCCGCGCCCATGCGCTTGCCGCCATTGCTCGTGCCCACGCGCATCCGCCAGTCGTAAAGCAGGTTCGGCACCATGTCAGACAGGCGCCCGATGAACCAGGAAGGTTCCATCCATCCGTGTACGCCGCAATGGCCGGGCGGCACGGCGCCCATGCCGATGCGCGGCGCGCCAACGGATTTGGCATAATCCAGCGTGATCTCCGAAACCGGCATTCCCGGCGCATCGGGATCAAAGCTGCGGGGCAGGGCCTCTTCCGGCGTCTCGCCCTTCAGGGCTTCCATCCGGGCGCGGGTCTTGCGCGTCCAGGGAAAGGCTTCGCCTTCGGTCGTATCGATATGGCGGATCCGTGTGCGGAAGGAGGCGGCCAGCGCGCCGTCCGAGTGGCGCAGTTCCTGATACACCACCGCGTCGCTTTCCCCGATTTCCAGGATACAGCCGCGCATCGAAATCGGCTTGCCTGGAAGCACCTCGCGCACAAAGCGGATATGCTGGTCCACGGGAATGATGGTCGAGGGCGCATTGTGCCGGAAAGCCTCCGGCAGGCCCAGCTCATGGGCCAGGGCCACAAGGCCCTCCAGCTGTTTTTCGACATAGATGCGCACATTCATGTGCCCCATCTCATCGCAATCCCACTGGTTACAGCTACCCTGCCAGAGTGGGATCATGCGTGACATCTCCTGCACCGCCCGCGCACTTCGATCACGGCGCGGGTCATCTGGAAGCCGGCGGCTTCGGTTTCTTTTTTGAGCGCCTGGCTGGTGGCCACGGCGTGAAGTTCCTCGGCGTTCTGGCAGATATCGCAGATCAGGAACACCGCCGAATGATTATGGCTTGTATGGCCGCACGCCACATAGGCGTTGAGGCTTTCGATCTTGTGGACGAGGCCCGTCTCCTGAAGGAAGTCCAGCGCCCGGTAGATGGTCGGCGGCTTGGCCGCGCCTTCCCCGTCCAGATTGGCCAGGAGGTCATAGGCCTTTGCCGGCCCCTCATTCTCCAGCAGCAGGCGCAGCACCTTGCGGCGGATGCGTGTCATCCGCTGGCCCTTGCGGACCACCAGTGCTTCGGCCTCGGCCAGGAAGGCGTCCACATCCTGCGGGGCGCAGGGCGTGTTGGCGGAAGCATGATCATGAGTGTGTGACTGGGCCATGGCTCTAATGTCTGGTGTTTTGTGCCGAATGTGAAGGGGGAACACCGCAAGAGGCACTGGACGCTACCGGCAAATCACCTGAGATTCTGTCTCGTAGCGGAATAATCGTAGCGTGGAGGCATGGCCGGGATGCAATTGTCGGAGCGGGATGGTCTGGAACTCTGGCGCAAAGCGGTCACGGCCTCCGTCCGGTCGGATGCGCCCGATCTCACCGCGCGCCAGCAGGCGGTCCTGATGACCATCGCGCTCACCCCCGGCCCGCACACCGTCCGCGGCCTTGCCGAACATCTCGGCATTGCCAAGCCGGCGGTCACCCGCGCGCTCGATGCGCTGGAGCGCCTCGATTTCATCCGCCGCCTGCCGGACGACACAGACCTGCGCTCGATCTTCGTCGAGCGTACGCCTGAGGGCATGGGCTATCTGCGCGCCTTCGCCCGGCTTGTGCTGGCGGCCGCTTCCGGCGAAGAAACAGGCTCGGGCAAGCCCTCCCGCCGCAATTCTGCGGTGGCCTGAGGCCGGGCTGCCCCTCAGGGAGGCCGCCCGCCATGCCGGTTTTCAGTGACAAGCGCCTCGCCCGCCCGCAGGGGGAAGGGGCGCTCTTCCAGGTCACCGCCGGCGCGCTCGCCCTCCGCGAAACGCCCGCCCCGGATGGCCTCGTCTCCACCTTCGCCCTGCATGGGGAAGCCGTTGAGGTGTTCCGGGAAGAGGGCGAGTTCGGCCTCGTCCAGTGCCAGCGGGACAGGTATGTCGGCTGGGCGCTGATGGAGGCCCTTTCGGCGCCTATCCGCCCGGTCACCCATAAGGTCTCTGCCCTGCGCACCTATGCCTTCTCGCAGGCCGATCTCAAATCTGCCCCCCATTTCATGCTCAGCCTCGGCGCCCGGGTCGCCGCCACCGGCCGCCGGGAAGGCCCCTGGGTGGAGTGCGCCCGGGCCGGCTGGGTCCATGAGCGGCATCTTGCCAGTCCCGGCAGCTTTGAGGATGATCCCGCCGCCGTCGCCCTCCGCTTCCTCGGCGCGCCCTATCTCTGGGGCGGGCGGGAAAGTCTGGGGCTCGATTGTTCGGGGCTCCTCCAGCAGGCGTTTGAGGCGTGCGGTGTCCTCTTGCCGCGCGATTCTGACATGCAGGGGGCCTGGGTTGGCACCGAAGTGTCCGGAAATGTCCGGCTCTGTCGCGGCGATGTCGTGTTTTGGGAGGGCCATGCCGGTATCCTGATCGCGCCTGACACGCTGCTGCACGCCAACGCCCATCACATGGCCGTTGCCGAAGAACCCCTGGCCGAGGCCGTTGAGCGAATTGGCAAGATCGCAGGCCCGGTCACCGGCGTGCGGCGGATCGATCTGGCGGCCGAACGCGGCAAACGCCCGGCCTGGCTCGCAGACTGAAGTGTATCCCCTTGTTCCCAAACGAAAAACCCCGGCCAAGGCCGGGGTTTGACGTTTGATGGGGTATGGGCTGGCCAGATTACTCGGCCGGGGCTTCTTCCACCGGAGCCGGTTCCACCGGGGCTTCGGCAGGGGCGGCGCCCTCTTCAGCCGGTGCCGCTTCGCCTTCGGCCGGAACAACAGCGCCTTCAACAGGAACAGCTTCCCCGTCGATCAGTTCGCCATCGCTCGGAACAGCATCGATGTCTTCATCAGCCACCGGCAGCGGCTCCGGGAAGGCAGGCGGGTTTGCGGTATTGGCGGCCAGATAGGCAATCACGGCAGCGCGGTCATTGTCACGGCGGATACCGGCAAAGGACATCGACGTACCGCGCAGATAGGCGGCCGGGTTCTTGATCCACTCGTCGAGGTTCTCATAGGTCCAGGTACCCTCGGCATTGTTCATGGCGCCCGAATAGGCGAAGCCGGGGATGTGGGCCTTGTCGGCGCCTACAGTGTTGTAAAGATTGGGGCCAGTGCCGTTTGCGCCGCCCTGGTTGATGGTGTGGCAGGTGGAGCACTGGCTGGCGAACAGGCGCTCGCCGCGCGTCAGGTCCGCGCTGGCCAGGGCCGCGCCCAGGTCGAACACTTCTTCTGCAGCGGCTGCGCCAGCACCGGCGGCTTCGGCCACTTCCACGCAATAATGGAACTTCTGGCACATCTGCTCCGAAAGCGAGGCTGCCTCACCGTGCTCATCGCCGTGATGGCCAGCGCCGCTGGCGAACACCACGTTCGGGAGCTGCATGAGGAACATGATGCCGAGCGCGCTTGCGAGCAGCGCTCCGAAGATCTTGTTTAGACCGAGCTCTCCCATGAGGCATTCCTTCGAATCTGTAGCGTTATTCTGTCTTGGCGCGCGCCTTTTGGCACGCTAACCGGGAGCGCACAATATAACGGGTGCCTGTTCGGGGCGCTTCCCCCCGCCGTCGCGGCGATCAGACGCATGCCGGGGGTCATTCAGACAGGGATTTCCGGCATGACCAGCAAAATTGCCTATCAGGGCGAACCCGGCGCGAACTCGCATATCGCTTGCAGCGAAGCGTTCCCGGGCTTCGAGCCGATGGCCTGCCGGACGTTCGAGGACTGTTTCATCGCGGTGGAACGCGGGGATGCGGACCTTGCCATGATCCCGGTGGAAAACACCATCGCCGGCCGGGTGGGCGATATTCACTATCTGCTGCCCACCACCCAGCTGCACATCACCGGGGAATATTACCTGCCCATCCGGTTTCAGCTGATGGCTCTGCCTGGGACGAAACTGGGTGATGTCCGGAAGGCCCGCTCGCATATCATGGGGCTGGGCCAGTGCCGCAACTTCCTGCGCAAGCATGCCATTGACCCGGTGACCGCTGCCGACACCGCCGGGGCGGCACGGGAGGTTTCCGAACTCGGCGACCCCAGCATCGCGGCGATTGCCCCGCGCCTGGCTGCGGAAGTCTACGGCCTGGAAATCCTGGCCGAGAATATCGAGGACGCGGCCCATAACACGACGCGCTTCGTCATCATGTCGCGCGAGCCTGCCGAAATCGATGCCGGCGACGGCCCGGCCAAGACCGCCTTCATCTTCGAGGTGCGCAATATTCCGGCCGCGCTCTATAAAGGGCTCGGCGGGTTTGCCACCAATGGCGTCAACATGACGAAGCTGGAAAGCTATCTCGTCGGCGGCTCGTTCGAGGCTTCGCAATTCTATGCTGAGATTGAAGGCCATCCCGACGAGCGCCCGGTGCAGCTCGCTCTGGAAGAACTTGGCTTCTTCTCTCAGTCGCTGAAGATCCTCGGCGTCTTCCCGAAGGCGGTCAACGCGCGGCTGTAGCCGCCTCCAGCCGTGCCATCGAGCAGGCATGCGCGATGGCCGGTTCAATATGTTCCACGAACAGCCGCGCCTTGCCGCGCAGCTTTCCGGAAGTCCACACTGCATGGATCGGCAGGGAAGGGCCCTGCCATTCCGGCAGCACACGGACCAGACGCTGATCCCCGAAACATTCAGACGCGAGCCAGGCGGGCGCCAGCAGAATGCCAAGCCCGCCCGCGGCGGCTTCCAGCAGTGTCTCGCCTGAGGATGCGCGGAAAGGGCCATCGACGCGCGCTTCGAAATGTTCCTCGCCGCGCCGCAGATCCCAGACCGTCTGGCGCGTGTGGCGGAAGACGACGGCATTATGATTGACGACCTCTTCCACCGTCTGCGGCGCGCCGTGGCGGGCAATGTAATCGGGTGACGCCCAGAGTACCTGCGGCGCCTCTCCGAGTTTCTTTGCCATCAGCCGCGAGTCGCGCAGCTCTCCCAGGCGGAAGGCAATGTCGACCCCTTCGGCAACAAGGTCCGTGAGCGAATCGTCAGAGACAAGGTCGAACCGGATGCTGGGATAGGCGGCGAGGAAGACCGGCACGGCAGGCGCGACGACCCGCCGGGCAAAGGAGTGCGAGCAGGACACGCGAAGCAGCCCGACCGGTGAATGTTCCAGCCCGCGCGCTTCGGCTTCGGCTTCATCAAACTCGGTGAGGATATCGACCGCGCGGCGATAGAAGCGCTCGCCCGCCTCGGTCAGGCTGAGGGCGCGGGTCGTCCGCTGGAAGAGGGTTGTGCCAAGGCTGGCTTCCAGATCCTGGATCCGCCGCGAGACAGTCGGCTGGCCCAGTTCGAGATCGGCAGCCGCGCGCGAAAAGCTGCCGGCATCGGCAACCCGCACGAACAGTTGCATGGCTTCAATTCTGTCCAAACCGGTCCTCCGGAAACTGACGGGCCGTCATCACGCGGCTGTGTAGATTGTTCACGACTACTTGCTTTGCCGCAAAAACCCAAGCGGGCGCAAATGAGGCCACCAGACATATGGGGAGGGGCCCTTGGCCATTCATCTTAAAAATCTTGCCGGGCCGGCCTACAGCCTGACCGCCGCGGGCGTGTTTCTCGACAGCCTGCGCTTCAAGTTTACCAACGCGCCGGAGACGCAGACCATCTTTGGCAAGCTAGACGCCTGGGCGGCGAGCCTGGGCGCGGCGGGCCTCTTCGCGCAGACGGGTCTCTTCAGCCAGTATGTTATCGGCAGCGCAGAGCTTGTGGCGTCCGCGCTGCTGCTTGCCAGCCTTGCGCCGCGCCTGAAGCGCCTGCGGGTCATCGGCGCGCTGATCGCCGCCGCCATCATGACCGGCGCGGTGAGCTTTCATCTCTTCACGCCGCTGGGCGTTGATCCCAACGATGATGGTGGCGGTCTGTTTGTGATGGCGGTTGTTGTGTGGCTCTCCTCGCTCGGGATGCTCATCGCAGGGCGCGGCACATTGTTCGATGCCGGACGCGCGCTTGCCCGCGCGCTGGTTCCGGCGCCAGCTTCCCTGCCTTCAGAAGAACTGGCTTCAGAAGAAAAGGTTCCTCACGGATGAAACCCCGCACGCTTGTTGTTGCCCTGCTGATGGCGGCTTCGCCCATGCTGATCCTGCCTGCGCCTGCTACCGCAGAGCCGCCGGTCTATACCGACCTCTTCTCTGATGTTGCAGTGCAGGGGTATGATCCGGTTGCCTATTTCAAGGACGGAAAACCCAACAAGGGGTCAAAGGATTTCACCGCCGAATACAAGGGCGCGACTTTCCGATTTGTCAGCGCGGCCAATCGCGATGCCTTTCTCGGGGATCCGGAAAAGTACGCCCCTCAATATGGAGGGTATTGCGCCTGGGCTGTCAGCCAAGGCTACCACGCCAAGGGCGATGCGCGCTTCTGGAAGATCGTCGATGGCAAGCTCTACCTGAACTATAACGGAGCGGTTCAGGAGAAGTGGGAAGGCGACATCCCGGGCTTCATCGCGCAGGCCGACAAGACCTGGCCAGACCTCAACCGGAAGAGGTGATCCGGGCACGCAGGGACCGGTTGCGCAGGCGCCGGCGGGCAGATGGAAGCGGGATCTCTCGGGGGGCTGGAGAAGGCGCTGCGGCGAAAAGAGATGCGCGCGGTATGTAAAACATCAGCGGCAGATCAATGATCGGCGGCGCGGGGCGAGCAGTGTCATAATGCCTTGATTTGAATATAAAAAAACGGGCGAGACCAGCTCGCCCGTTTCATGTGAAGATTGTCCGTAGACTTACTTCTTTTTCGCGGCCGGTTTTTTAGCGGCCGGTTTTTTTGCCGGAGCAGCTTTAGCAGCAGGAGCTGCTTTGGCTTTCACGGCCGGCTTTTTCGCCGGGGCAGCTTTTGCAGCAGGCTTTTTAGCCGGGGCTGCTTTAGCGGCCGGAGCTTTGGCTGCCGGTTTTTTTGCCGGGGCTGCTTTGGTGGCAGCTTTAGCGGCGGGTTTCTTTGCAACTGCCATGTCTGATCTCCTATCATCTGGCCAGCCAATAATATCGTGATTCGGGAGAAATCAACTCCTGATTTTCACAAATGAGGAGAATCCGTGTAGCAGTCCGTACACGATCAATCGTTCCGGAAGGCCCAGACCTTCATGATGTGATGGGCAATGGCGGTCGGCGGCGGGCAGAAGAGTTCGGCATGTGTGCCATTGAGGATGTCTCGCATCTCTTCGCGCGTGACCCATCGCGCGCTCTCAAGCTCCTTTGAGTCGATGACGATTTCCTCTGAGTCAGCAGGCAGAATAAAGCCCATCATCAGCGAGGAAGGAAAGGGCCAGGGCTGGCAGGCAACATACTCTGCTCTGGCGGGATCACACTGGATTCCGGCTTCTTCCATCATCTCGCGCGAGGCAGCCTGCTCGATCGTTTCGCCTGGTTCACAGAAGCCGGCGAGGCAGGACATGAAGCCGGCAGGCCAGAACTTCTGACGACCGATCAGCGCACGCTCGCCTCTTACGGCAAGCATGATGGCGACAGGATCGGTACGCGGAAAATGTTCGGCGCCGCACGCGGCGCACTGTGCCTTCCATCCCGCTTCGACGATGCCATTCTGCCCGCCGCATTTTGCGCAGTACCTGTGGCTCTGGTGCCACAGGAAAAGACTGCGCGCGGTGGACGCGCAGTTGGCATCCATGTCCGGCATGCGCGCAGACGCCTGGCGGAAATCGAGGAACTCTCCTGCGCCGGCGATCAGGGAACTGGCCACATCGAACTTTGCCGGAAGGTCGAGCGCGAAGACCGGCGCGCCGGATTTGTCTTCGCCGAGGAAGAGGCGCGGGCTGCCGGGCGAGATGCGAAGCGCTTCGGGGCCGAACCAGTAGAGCCCGCCATCACTGGCGACAAAAGGTTCGCCTGCGCGCAGCATGAGGATCAGGGCGTTGTCCTGCTGGATGGCGGTTTCAAGCCAGGCCTCATCATTGCGGCGGTGGGCGGCGCGGTTGATGGGCTTGGCGGCGAGGGGCATGTCGTTCGAGTTCGTCATGGGCCAGAGGACTAGATCGGTTTTTCGGAGAAGGGAACACCGGACGCCGCGCCAGCCTTGCCACGGGTCTGCCACTACTCCGCCGCAGTCGCATGCGGTAGTGTGCGCATACGTTTGAGGGGACGCACATCATGAAACGCTATCTCGGATTGCCGCTGGTCGCACTTGCCGTCAGCGGCTGCGCTTATTTTTCACCCCGGCAGACCTTCGTGGATCCGCCCGAGCCGCCTGCAGCCGACCAGAACCGCTATGCGGATTTCAAAGTGCCGGAGCAGGACGAAACGCTCGCCGCGTTTGAAGACCCGGCGCTTGCCGGGCTGCGCGCAACATCGCTTTCGAAGTTCCGCAGCGAAGAGGAATTCAAGGACTGGATCCGGGCAACGCGCGAGGCCGCTGACGCGCGCGGCATCGGCCGGCCCTATCCGGTGCTTTCCGCGCCGGCGCCTACGGCGGATATGGCGATGGCGGTTGGCACGCCTGCGCCGGCAGCGGAGGCTGCGCCTTCGCAGGAAGTCACCGTGACCGGCAGCGCCGTTCCGGGGTCGGCAGATAATCCCGAGATCACCAACAACCAGAAAGCCGGCGTGGATGAAGGCGGCATCATCAAGCAGATCGGCCAGCATCTGGTGATCCTTCAGGATGGGCGCCTCTTCGTGACGGACCTGATGCCGGGCGGAGAGCCGGGCCTGAAGCTGGCAGACCGCGCGAATGTCTATCGCTCCAGCCATGAAGACACCTGGTATGATGAAGTGCTCGTCGCCGGGCGCACCATTCTGGTGACCGGATATTCCTATCGCGAGGAAGCCACCGAATACACGGTGCTGAACCTTGGCGAAGATGGGAAGGTGACGCGGCAGGCGACCTTCTACATTTCTTCCAATGATTATTATTCCGGCTCCAACTATGCGACGCGGATGATCGACGGAAAGCTGGTCATCCATACGCCGATCTATCTGGTGGGCCGGGGATGGTGGGATGAGTTGGAGATCCCGGTGATCCGCGAATGGCGCCAGGAGGAGGGAGACGGGTTCCGTGAGCGTACGGAGCTTGAAGATGGCCGCCCGCTGTTCAGCGCCACCGACATCTGGATGCCGGTTCAGCAGACGCTGAAGCCTGTGATCCATACAGTGACGGTGTGCGATATTGCCGGGGTCAGCGATGGCACCGTGCCTGCCTGCAAGGCGACCGCGATTGTCGGAACCGAGACGCATGAGTTCCTGGTGACCAAGGATGCCTTCTGGCTCTGGATGAACCCTACCGATGATGAGCGGGAGCGGGATCTCGGTGAGCGTGCGCGCTATCCGGAATGTTCGGAAGGCCCGCGCCCGCAGCTTGCCGATCTTGCGCCTTCAGCGCTGGTGCGTCTGCCTACTGATGGGGCGAAGCCGGCGGTGCTCGGCGTGCGCGGCGCGCCGCAGAACCAGTTCTCGATGGATATGGACGCGGGCACCTTCCGTGCCGTGCTCGACTGGCGCCACCGCGATTGTGATAGCTGGGACAGCAAGGATGAAGCCGATCTCACTTTCTTCGACGTGCCGCTGAGTGAGCTCGATGACGTGTTCCACGATACCGCTGGCGGACGTTACTTTGACCTGCCGACGCCGGGCGCCTCTGACTATGAAGCCCGCTTCACGGAAAAGCATCTGGTCTATGGTGCGCGCGAAGGCTGGGGCAGCTGGCCGCCAGGGGATGGCGAGACACGGGATGCGGGCCGCGCGATCATTGTGCCGGTCGATGCGCCGGACCAGCCGGTGACGGTGGAGCTGACGCATGACGTGATCCGCGCCGAGCGGGCGGGGCCATACATGGCGCTGACCGGATACCATGACAACAAAGGCCTCAGCCTGTCGCTGATCGACCTCAGAGCGGAGCCGCGCATCTCCGGAACGATCACGCTGAAAGGGCGCTATGAGAGCGAGAGCCGCAGCCACGCCTTCAACAGCCGCATTGGCACCGATGGGGCGGGCCTGATCGGCCTGCCGACTGTTCCGCGGTCAGAGGAGGCGGATCGCTGGTGGTGGTGGTCGGCCAGCTCCGACATGAGCTATATTGCGGCGGCGCCTGATGGTGGCCTGTCGGAGGCCGGTATGCTGGACGCCACGCGTCGCGATCCGCAGCTGCCTTCGGAGACCGGTTACACCTGCGAAGTGTCCTGTATCGACTGGTATGGGAACGCCCGCCCGATCTTCACCGGCGGGCGCGTGCTGGCGCTGATCAATTCCGAACTGGTGGAAGGCCGCGTCGAAGACGGCAAGGTCACCGAGATTGGCCGGATCGACCTCACCGCGCCCTTGGCAGACTAGGAAAGGGCGCCTCAGCCCCGGCCGCGCGACGCGCCGGTGTTGAGGCGCTCGATCAGCTCGGGCGTCACTGTGCCGGTTACGGCGAGACCTTCGCTGCGCTGATACTCGCGGATGGCATTTGCCGTTTGCGGACCGATCACGCCGTCAGGCTGGCTGGAGAGATAGCCAAGCCGGGAGAGCGCCGTCTGCACGGCCTGAACCTGCAGCGGGTTGCCCGTGTTCCAGCGCTGGGCGCCGAAGCGGCCATTGGCGAGCGCGATGCTTGGCAGCTCGCTCCACACATCGGCGGCTTCCATAACTTCGCGCACGGTTTCCGGCGGCAGACGGCCGGTCAGGTTGCGGACTTCCAGAGCAGCGGCGCTGTCGCCCTTGCGGGAGGCCAGTTCGAACCAGTAGAGCGCTTCGGCCAAATCCTGCCCGGCGCCGATGCCTTCGGCATACATCACGCCGAGATTGTACTGGGCGTCCAGGAAGCCGTGATCGGCGGCCTTGCTGAACCATTCCACGGCGCCGGCTTCATCCAGTTCGCCGCCTTCGCCTTCGGCCATGAAGAGGGCGAGATCGTACATCGCGCCGACATGGCCTGCCACAGCCGCCTTGGCGATCAGGCTGCGCGCCTCGATCATGTCCTGATCAACGCCCAGGCCCTGCTCATAGAGTTTGCCGAGGTCATACTGCGCAGGCGCTGCGCCCTTGAGGGCGGCGCGGCGCAGCAGGGGAATGGCCGCGTCCAGATCATTCTGCGTCAGATAGCTTTGCGCCAGCTGGTATTGGGCAATCGCATTGCCGGCATTGGCTTCAGACTCGACCGTCACCACGGCCGGGATGGCCGGATAGCTGGCGGTGGGCTGCGGGCTGAGGGAGGCGATGGTCGGCACGTCTGCCGGCGGGGGTGCCTTGGGCGCAGCGGCCGGCGCAGGCGCGGGGGCTGTCTCGGCAGCCACGGCGCCGGGCAAGCCGAAGATGTCTTCCTCGATGGCGCCTGCGGCGCTGTCGAAGAGTTCGTCTTCTTCGGCAGGGACGCCCTGCAGCGGGAGAGAGCCCGCGGCCGCGTCGAGACTCGCCAGTTGCTGGAGGTCGGCCTCGATCGGCGGCGCAGAGGCGAAGATCGGATCGACATAGGTGTCGACCGGCCCGGAGAGGGAGGGATCATGCGGCTGCTTGCCGCGCAGGTAGAGATAACCGCCGGCGGCCGCGCCGGTCAGCACGGCAGCGGAGGCGGCAATCAGCAGCGGCGCGCGATTGCTGGAGGGCTTTGTCTGCTTGGCCGGGGAGACCGGCGTGCGGCGGGGCTTGCCCTGCGTGTCGGCCGCGGCCAGCGCGGCGCGGCGCGCGCGGGCGATGTAGTCGGTTGTTTCCGCGTCACGGTCGGTGGCGGCATTGTCCAGCGTGTCGATCAGGCCCGACGCGTCATCGCGATCAGCATTCGAAATCGTTTCGGCGATGAAGGGTGCCCCTTCGATCTCGTCATCGAAGATATCCGACTCGCGCGCCTCGCTGCGGGCTTCTTCCAGCCCGGCGAGTTCTGCCAACGGATCATAGTCTTCTGCCCCGATATCCGGCGGGGCCGTATCGGGAATACCGGCCATGAACTGGCTGTCGTCCAGATCATCTTCAAAGTCGTGCTCGAATGCGTCGTCAAACACATCTTCGCTGATCGCAGGCGCGGCGAGCTCGGGCGCGCTGTCTTCGGTCTCTTCCAGCGCGGGCGCGGCGGCTTGCGCGCTGACATTGCTCAGGCGCTCAACGGCGGCGCGAATAGCCTCGAAATCTGAGCCGAAGGGGCTTTCTTCTTCCGGCTGGGCTTCTGCGTCTGTCTCGGTGGGCGCGTCCCAGTCTTCAAAGCCGGAGCTGAAGTCTGCTTCTTCGGCCTGCGGAGCATCCGGCATCAGGTCTTCAAAGGCGATTTCGGGAAGGCCGGCTTCAAACTCGCCATGCGCGTCCTCATCGCTATCTTCGGCAGAGGTTTCCGTCTCTGCATAGGGATCGGCGGCGACTTCTTCGGTGAAGCTCGTGGGCGGTTCGGGGGTCAGGGCAGGGGGTGGCAGCTCGGCGCCGGGCGGCACGGTGAAGGCTTCCAGGCTCTCGAGGCGCGAGGCCAGCGTGGCGATGGCGCGCTGCATCGGGGAGAGGGAGTCGGTGGACTGATTGTGAATCTCTTCGAGGCGCTCGGACACGCTCGCCAGCGCGTCGGAGAGGCGCGCATCGGCCGATTTGCGGCTGGCTTCGATTTCCTGGGCAAGCGCGGTGAGGGCTTCGTCCTGACGCTTCTGGAGGCGGACCGCCGCAACCGTGACCTGCTCGCCAACCTGTTCGATGGCTTCGGCGCCGCGGATCTCGCTTTCTTCCAGGCGGGTCTCGACATGCTCTGCCAGCGCATCGATCCGTTCCGTGACGGTTGTGCCGAGGCGCTCGATTTCTTCGCGCACGCCGGAGGTCAGTTCTTCGGGATCCCGCGCTTCCACTTCCGCCAGGCGCGCCTTCAGTTCACCGATTTCGGTGCGCAGCTGCGTTTCGGTTTCTGCGTCGTGTTCGGCGGCGCGGGTGATCTCACCGGCCAGTTCCATCCGCGCATTGTCGACGGTGGAGCGCACAAGCTGGGTGATGTCTTCAAAGCGTGCGTCAAATTCCTTACGCAGACGATCCGCCAGTTCCGGGTCAACGGTCTTGGCGACGGCATCGATGCGTTCGTCGAGCGAAGCGAAGGTGGATTCAAGGCCCTTCAGGGCTGCGTCGGTTGTGGTCTCGGCGCGGTTCAGGCGTTCCTGAACGCGCAGGAGCGTTGCTTCCATCGAGGACAGCGCGCCGGACACGTCATCCTCAACCGCGTTCAGGCGTTCCTCTGCCTTCTGAGTGTCGGCGGCGCTGGCGGCGGTTTGCAGTTCCAGATCATCAAACCGGCTTTCGAGTTTTGATGCCTGTTCGCGCACTTCCGTTTCCAGCTGCCCCATCCGTTCGGAGAGGTGGCGGGTGACGCCTTCGGCGCGCTGCTCAGCCTGTTCGACGGCGCGGTCGATGCGGGCGGCAGTTTCCGATAGTGTGCGCTGAACGCGGGTGTCGATGGTCTCGACGCGCTCGGTGACATCGGCAAAACCGGACTCGACGCGGCCCTTGATGGCGAGCGCTTCGTTCTGGGTCAGCTCGGCTTCTTCGTAAACATGATTGGCGAGCTTCCCGAGGGCGGCTTCGAGCGCTTTCAGGGCTTCAATGTTCTGCTTGCCGGTCTCGTCCTGCTCCATCCGGCGGACTTTGGCCTGCAGCGCCTCATGCGTTTCGCGCATCTCATCGATCAGGCCTTCGACATGGCCGGCCACGGCGGCGCTGGTCTGCTCGGCATTCTGGATGCGGGCGACGAGACCCAGCACGGTATGGTCGATGCCGGTAATGGCGAGGGTGGAGCGGGCCTCGGTGGCCTCGATGCGGCGGGAAAGGCGCTCAAGCGCGGTGGCGGCGTCCTGCTGGGGACGGGGCTCGCCGCGATAGTCGCTGCGCGGGGGGCGGGGCGGATTGCGGTAGGACGGATTGCCATAGGACGGCCCCTCATAAGGAGAGCGCATCTCCTCATAATGAGGTTCGTCAGCCGACATCAGCAGGCGGTTGAGATACTCACCCAGCGTGATTCCCTCAGCCATCGCGGCTTCGCGCGCGGCTTCCCGGGCCCGCTGATCTATCCCTTTTACGCTCCAGGGCCCCGTCTGGCTCATCGCGCCCACTCCTTGCGCACCCGCACCGCTGCGCCGGGTTAAGGCGAACGGCCGATTTGTTCATACTTCGGGAGAAATGCGGCTTATTCCCTTAAGGGCGCGTTAATTCTGTTAATTCCGGGGACTAGCCTGGCTGCAGGAAGCTGTCAGAGGGCGTGCCAACACTTTCCGTTCGCGTAAGCGGAAAATTGACGTTGACGTACGCGGAAAGCTGGATAGTCTGCGCTGACTAATAATAAGAACAATAAAAATTGCACTTCAAGGGAGACAGCCATGCACAAGCCAACTTCATCCATTTCTGCTGCAGAATCACGTACTTACACCATCTCCGAACTCGCCCGCGAGTTTGGCGTCACGCCCCGCGCCCTGCGTTTCTATGAAGACAAGGACATGCTGCATCCGGCCCGCGACGGCATGATGCGCCTTTATTCCAACCGCGACCGCGCGCGCCTCACCATCATCGTCCGCCTGAAGCGTCTTGGCCTGCCGCTGGCCGACATTCGTGAAATTCTCGACCTCTATGCGCTGAATGACGGCAAACGTGCCCAGACGCGCATGATGCTGGAGAAATTCCGCAAGCAGGCCCGCGAACTGGAAGTCCAGCGCCAGGATATCGATACCGCCCTGACTGAACTTTATAAGGGCATCGACTGGCTGCAGGGCATCGTCGAAAATCCCGGCCCGTCGGAAGAGACCAAGCGCCAGGCAGCCGCTTATGAACAGGTTGCCCGCAAGCAGCTCGACGAAGTCTGATTGACCGTTACTGACATTTTTGAAGATAATGAAGCGCGTTGGAATGACTTTTCCAACGCGCTTTGGCATTGAAGGCGCCAAACTTACTCATTCCAAGGAGTCGTCTGAAGATGCCCCGTTATGATGCCCCCGTCCGTGACATGCAGTTCGTGCTGCACGAAGTGCTTGAGCTGCAGAACTATTCAAACCTTCCGGGCTTTGCCGATGCCGCGCCCGAGACAGTCGACCAGATCCTCGATGAGGGGGCCAAGTTCGCCAAGAATGTACTGTTCCCGCTGAACGCGGTGGGCGACAAGCAGGGCTGCAAGCGCGCCGCCGATGCCAGCGTGAAGACGCCCGACGGTTTCCCGGATGCCTACAAGCAGCTGGTCGAGAATGGCTGGCCGCTGCTGGCCACCGAGCCGGATATGGGCGGGCAGGGGCTTCCCCATGTCGTCAACATCGCCTGGACCGAGATGGTCTCCTCCTCGAACATGGCGTTCGGCATGTATCCCGGCCTCACCCATGGCGCATTCCAGGCGCTGATGGCTGGCGGCTCGGATGAGCAGAAGCAGAAATACGGGCCGAAGATGGCGTCGGGCGAATGGGCCGGCACCATGAACCTGACGGAGCCCCATTGCGGCACTGACCTCGGCCTGATCAAGACCAGGGCCGTTCCGCAAGCTGATGGCAGCTACAAGATCACCGGCCAGAAGATCTGGATTTCCGGCGGCGAACAGGACCTTACCGACAACATCATCCACCTTGTTCTCGCCCGCATCGAAGGCGGCCCGGAAGGCATCAAGGGCATCTCGCTTTTCCTCGTGCCGAAATTCCTGGTCAACGAAGATGGCAGCCTCGGCGAGCGCAACGCCGTCTATTGCGGCGGCCTGGAAGAGAAGATGGGCATCCATGGCAACGCGACCTGCGTGATGAACCATGATGGCGCCACCGGCTGGCTCGTCGGGGAAGAGCACAAGGGCATGCGCACGATGTTCGTGATGATGAACGAAGCGCGCCTTGGCGTGGGCCTGCAGGGGCTTTCCCAGGCAGAGATAGCCTATCAGAACGCGCTCGACTTCGCCAAGGACCGCGTTCAGGGCCGCTCGCTCACGGGCGCGCAGGCTCCCGAAAAGCCGGCAGACCCGATTATCGTTCATCCCGATGTGCGCCGCATGCTGCTGGAACAGAAAGCCTTCATCGAGGGCGGCCGCGCCTTCACCTACTGGATGGCTTTCCAGGGCGACCTGCAGCACAAATCTCCCGACGAGAAAGTCCGCGAGAAGGCAGGCGACTATATGGCCCTGCTGACGCCGGTGGTGAAAGCCTATCTTACGCACAAGGGCTATGAGAGCGCCAATCTCGGCCTGCAGGTGCATGGCGGCTCAGGCTTCACCCGCGAATGGGGCCTTGAGCAGATCGTCCGCGATTGCCGCATCACCCTGATCTATGAGGGCACCAATGGCGTGCAGGCGCTGGATCTCGTTGGCCGTAAACTCGGCGCAAACGGGGGCCGCGCGGTCTTCTCCTTCTTCGGCGAGATCGACGAATTCATCTCTGCCAATGAAAAGATGGAAGGCCTTGAGCCCTTCATCGAGGGCCTGAAAACCGTCCGTGCCCAGCTTCAGGATGGCACGATGTGGCTGATGCAGAATGGCATGAGCGACTTCAACAATGCCGGTGCTTCCAGCCATGATTATCTGCACCTGATGGGCCTCACCGCGCTGGCCTATATGTGGGCCCGCATGGCGAAGATTGCGCTGGAAAAGCAGGAGGGCGGCGACCCGTTCTATGCGTCCAAGATCGCCACCGGCCGTTACTTTGTCGAGCGGATGCTGCCCGATGCCGGCGCCCACCTCATCAAGGTGAAGACCGGCGCGGCCGCCATGATGGCGCTCGACGCCGCGCAATTCTGACGCGGTATCCCTGACGTGGCGGCACGGCTGGAGAATCCGGGCCGCCACGCTTACATGCTGACGTGAACGTAAGCGGCAACTTTACGCTACGACAAGATGTGGAGATACCGATGCATGAGAGCCCTCTGAACGTCCCCAAGGCCGCATGGCGCCAGGATGAAGAGCTCGACATTTTCGCCGATGCTGTGGGCCAGTTCTTCGAGAAGGAATGCGCCCCGCATGTGCCCGCCTGGCGCAAGGCCGGTATCGTGCCGCGCGAGATCTGGAAGAAGGCCGGCGAGATGGGCCTGCTCGGCGCGTCGGTTCCGGAAGAATATGGCGGCGCAGGCGGGGACTTCCGCCATGAGGCCATCATCATTGAGCAGCAGCAATGGAAGGGCATCGACGGCTTTGGCATCACGCTGCACAATGCCATCATCGCCCCCTACATCACCGCCTATGGCACCGAAGAGCAGAAGCAGCGCTGGCTGCCGAAAATCTGCTCCGGCGACCTCGTCACCGCCATCGCGATGACCGAGCCGGGCGCAGGATCTGACCTTCAAGGCATGAAGACGACGGCGAAGCTGGACGGCGATCACTATGTCATCAATGGCTCGAAGACCTTCATCTCAAACGGCCAGACAGCTGACCTGATCCTCCTCTGCGTGAAGACAGACCCGAGCAAGGGCGCCAAGGGCATCTCGATCATCTGTGTCGAGACAGACGCGGTTGAAGGCGCAGGCGGCTTCCGCCGTGGCCGCAACCTCGACAAGGTGGGCCAGCACGCCGCCGACACCTCCGAGCTGTTCTTCGACGACGTGCGTGTGCCGGCCGCTCACCTGCTGGGCGGGGAAGAGGGTAAGGGCTTCATCCAGCTGATGCAGAAACTCCCGCAGGAGCGCCATATCATCGGCCTTCAGGGCGTCGGCATGATCGAGCGCGCCATCCACGAGACCGTGAACTATGTCAAAGGCCGCAAGGCGTTTGGCCAGACGATCTTCGATTTCCAGAATACCCAGTTCAAGCTCGCTGAATGCAAGACCGAGGCGACTGTCGCAAAAGTGTTCGCTGATCACTGTACAGAGCTTCTCCTGAAGGAGGAGCTGGATGCGTCCACGGCCTCGATGTCGAAATACTGGATCTCGGATCTTCAGTGCAAGATCATCGACGAATGCCTCCAGCTGCATGGCGGTTTCGGCTATATGGATGAATATCCCATCGCCCAGATGTATGCCGATGCCCGCGTCCAGCGCATCTATGGCGGCGCCAACGAAGTGATGAAAATGCTGATCGCGAGGACGCTCTGAGGTATCATGCCTGACCGGCACCTGCTCCGCGAAGTCTTCCCAAACCCCGCGCGCAGCTCGGTGTCCCTCGGCTTTGAGCTTGTTGAACTGGACGCGAAGGCGATGACCACGCGCGTTCGGTTCAATGGCAGCCCGGAATTCACAAATCCCGCCGGCTATATCCAGGGCGGTTATCTCGTGGCGATGATGGATGATGCCATCGGCATGCTGACGACCATCAAGGCCGGCACATCGAAATATCCTTCCACGGTGGATCTGCACACGCATTTCCTCCGCCCCGTCCGCGTTGGCCCCATCGAGGTGGCCGCGCGGCTTCGCAATGTCGGCCGGGCGATGGTGTTCGCCGAGGCCGACCTTTTCGACTCCCGCGGCAAGGAAGCCGCGAGAGCCACCGCCTCGCTTACGCTCAACCCGGTGAAGGCACCGGCCGAAACCCCAAGATCCTGACTTCCAAAGGAGCCACCCCATGCCCGAAGCCTATATCTACGACGCCGTGCGCACGCCCCGCGGCAAAGGCAAATCCTCCGGCGCGCTGCACGAGATCACCGCGCTCAGCCTCGGCACGCAGGTGCTGCAGGCCATCCGTGACCGGAACAATCTCGACACCTCCAAGGTCGACGACGTCGTCTTCGGTTGCGTCTCGCCCGTGGGCGAGCAGGGCGGTGACATCGCGCGCATCGCGGTGCTGAACGCCGAGTATGCCGAAACCACGGCCGGGGTTCAGGTTGACCGTTTCTGCGCCTCCGGCCTGGAAGCTTGCAACATGGCCGCCTCGAAAGTCATGACCGGCGAGGCCGACATGGCCATCGGCGGGGGCGTGGAAAGCATGAGCCGCGTGCCCATGGGCGCGGCTGGCGGCGCCTGGTCCACCGACCCGCAGATTGCGCTCAAATCCTACTTCACGCCCCAGGGCATCGGCGCCGACACCATCGCCACAAAGTATGGCTTCAGCCGCGATGACGTGGACGCCTTCGCGCTGGAAAGCCAGCGCCGCGCCGCGCAGGCCTGGAAGGAAGGCCGCTTTGGCAAGTCCATCGTTCCGGTGCGCGACCAGATGGGCGGCATCCGCCTTGCCCATGATGAGCATATGCGCCCTGACACCACCATGCAGAGCCTCGCCGCGCTGGACCCATCCTTTGCGGGCATGGGCGCCATGGGCTTCGATGAAGTCATCAAGCAGCGCTATCCGGAGCTGGAAAAGATCAATCACGTTCACCATGCCGGTAACTCCTCGGGCATCGTGGACGGCGCGTCTGCCGTTCTCTTCGGCTCGAAGGAAATGGGCGAGGCGATGGGCCTGAAACCCCGCGCCCGCGTTCGCGCCATGGCGTCGATCGGTTCGGAGCCCGGAATCATGCTGACCGGCCCGACCTATGTGACGCAGAAGGTGCTGAAGAAAGCCGGCATGAATGTTGGCGACATCGACATCTATGAGCTCAACGAAGCTTTCGCATCCGTCGTCATGCTGATGATGAAGCTGCTCGACATTCCGCACGAGAAAATGAACGTCAATGGCGGCGCCATCGCCATGGGCCACCCCCTCGGCGCAACCGGCGGCATGATCCTTGGCACAGTGCTGGACGAGCTTGAGCGCTCCGACAAGGAAACCGGCCTCATCACGCTGTGTGTGGGCGCCGGCATGGGCACCGCCACGATCATCGAGCGCGTCTAATCACGATACGGAATATTGAGAACACGATCATGAAACTCGAAACATTCAAATTCGACATCGATGCCGATGGCATCGCTCACGCCATCTTTGACGTGCCCGGCCGCAGCATGAACACCCTGACCGGCAAGGCCGTTCAGGACATCATCGCCATCACCAAGGAAGTCGCCACCAACGATGCCATCAAGGGCCTCGTGATTTCTTCCGGCAAGGAAAGCGGCTTCTGCGCCGGTGCTGATCTTGGCGAAATGGGCGACCGCGCCGGAAGCGGCGGCGGTGAGAAGAAAAAGTCCGAGGACGAACTGAAGAAAGAACAGTTCGAAGCTGGCTTTGCCCTAAACGGCACGCTGCGCAAGCTGGAAACCTGCGGCAAGCCGGTGGCGGTGGCGCTGAACGGCCTCGCTCTTGGCGGCGGCCTGGAAGTGGCGCTCGCCTGTCATTACCGCGTTGCGGCGAATGACAATCCGCGCATCCAGTTCGGCCTGCCGGAAGCCAAGATCGGCCTTCTGCCGGGCGCTGGCGGTACGCAGCGTCTGCCGCGCCTTGTGGGCGTTCAGGCCGCGCTTCCGCTGATCCTTCAGGGCGAAAGCTTCAATGCCGAGAAGGCCCATGCCATGGGCGTTGTGCAGGAGCTTGCTCCGGGCGCGGAGACTGTTGCCCGCGCCAAGGCCTGGGTGAAGGCTAACCCGAAGGCGAAAGCGCCGTGGGACGAAAAAGGCTTCAAGGTTCCCGGCGGCGTGCCGCATAAATCGCCTGGCGCTGGCCAGGTGGCCACCATGTCCAACATGATGCTGGCGGCGAAGACCTACGGGAACTACCCGGCCCAGAAGAACATCCTCTCCTGCATCTATGAAGGCATCCAGGTGCCGATCGATGCCGGCCTGCGGATCGAGACGCGCTACTTCATCAACACCCAGCAGCGCCCGGAAGCCAAGGCGATGATCCGCTCGCTGTTCCTCTCCACCCAGGCCCTGTCGAAAGGTGCAAACCGCCCTTCAGGCTTCGAGAAGGCAGAGATCAAGAAAGTCGGCATCATCGGCGCTGGCCTGATGGGCGCTGGTATAGCTTACGAGCAGGCCCGCGCGGGCATCCGCACGGTGCTGGTCGATGTGAAGCAGGAAGCAGCTGACAAGGGCAAGCAATACTCCGTACGCCTCGTGGAGAAGGATATCTCGCGCGGCAAGAGCACGAAGGAGAAGGGCGACGCGCTGCTCTCCCTCATCACGCCGACCACGGACTATAAGCTTCTGGAAGACTGCGACCTGATCGTTGAAGCCGTCTATGAAGACATCGATCTGAAGCACAAGGTGCTCTCCGATGCGGAAGCCGCCCTTGGCGAGAACGCCATCGTTGGCTCCAACACCTCGACCCTGCCGATCACCCAGCTGTCCACGCCACTGAAGCGCAAGGACAAGTTCATCGGCATCCACTTCTTCTCGCCGGTCGAGCGGATGGGCCTTGTCGAGATCATCATGGGCAAGGAAACCAGCCAGGAAACTCTCGCCAAGACGATCGACTATGTGCTGAAGATCCGGAAGACGCCGATTGTCGTCAATGACAGCCGCGGCTTCTACACCTCGCGCTGCTTTGGCACCTACACCCAGGAAGGCCTGGAGATGCTGTCGGAAGGCATCAAGCCGGCGATCATCGAAAACGTTGGCCGTCAGGCCGGCATGCCGATGGGCCCGCTGGAAGTGTCTGACTCTGTTGGCCTCGACACCGCCCTCAAGGTTGGCCGAGCAACCGCCAAGGCGACCGGCTTTGACTATAACGAAGCCCCGCTGGGCCGCATGATGGCCTGGATTGTCGAAGACAAGGGCCGCGTGGGCCGCAAGGCCGGCAAGGGCTTCTACGACTATAACGAGCAGGGCAAGCCCGACCGCATCTGGCCGGACCTCAACGAGCAGGTCGAAGTCAAGATCGATGAATGCCCGCCGGCGCTGAAGAAAGAGCTGACCAATCGCCTCCTGATCCGTCAGGCGATCGAAGTGGCCCGCTGCTTTGAGGAAGGCGTGATCCAGGACGCGCGTGATGGCGACATCGGCTCGATCCTCGCTTGGGGCTTCGCGCCCTATACCGGCGGCTGCGTCAGCTACATGGATCTCATCTGGGGCGTGCCCGCTTTCGTCGCCGAGGCAGACCGCCTTGCCGACAAGTATGGCGAGCGCTTCCGCCCCGGCAAACTCCTGCGCGAAATGGCGGAGAAGGGCCAATCCTTCTACGACCGTTTCCCGCCGGCTGGAGAGAAGAAGGCGGCTGCGTAAAGCAGCCGCGACCTTTCGGTCGTCACAATGCAAAAGGCCGGAGCAACTGCTCCGGCCTTTTTTGTTTTGTCCGTAACCTGATGGATCAGGTGATTACTTTTTCCCGCGGTTCCACCAGCCGCTGCGTTTCGGGCCGGTGGGCTCGGCTGGGGCAGGGGCGGCTGGTGCCGGCGCAGGTTCCGGCTCAGCCGCTACAGGCGTGGCCTGGGCTTGCGCCATGGCAGGCTCCGGCTCCGGCGCGGCTTGCGGGGCGGGCGCTTCCACGGGGGCGGTCTCGACATGAACAGGTTCTGCTTCTGCAACAGGCTCCGGCGTTTCGGGCGCGGCTTCCACAGCAGGGGCGGCCTCTGCAGTGGGCGTTTCCTCCGGCGCAGACTTGCTGCCCCGGCCACGGCGCGAGCGGGACCGGCCCGTGCGCGGCTCGTCAGCGGCGGGCGCAGGCGCGTCCTCCGCTTCAACCGTCTCACCTTGAGTCTCAGCCGCAACCGGCTCTTCGGCCGTTTCGGCTTCGACCTGCGGCGCTTCAACGGGCGCGGGCAGGCCAATCGCAGGTTCTTCTTCCGACAGCATCACATCGGCGCTGACCGAGAGGCCATCGAGGAAAGCCCCGCCATCGGCAATGGCGGCAATCTCGCCGCCCTCGCCACGGCCTTCGCCCCCTCTGCGGCGGCGGCGTCCGCCCCGGCGGCCCCGGCGGCGGCGCTTGCGCGCAGCATCGCTGTCGTCAGAGCCCGCTTCGGCAGTGCCAACGGTCTCGTCACCGTCTTCGTCGTCATCGTCTTCGTCGCCGGTGTCCGCATCTGCCTCTGCATCGGCAGGGCGTTCGGCATCCACCACTTCCAGACCGGTTTCGCGGGTTTCCCCACGGCTGCGGCCACCCCGGCGGCGGCGGCGGCGGCGCCGGCCGCCCCCCTGTTTCTCGTCAGAGGCTTCGGAGCTGCGGGGCTCGCCCGCCTCGTCCTCATCGCCGGCTTCGTCATCGGCCTCGATCAGGTCTTCGTCCTCGATGTCCTCGTCATCCTCATCGCGGACAGAGGGCGGCGTCGGCTTCATCAGCGAGCGCGGCGTCGGGCGTTTCTTCGGCTTGGCGCCCGGATCCCGCTCGGCATTGATCTCGAAATCGCCGGGCAGCATGTCTTCGGAGGAATGGATCGAGATGGCAAAGCCGGCGACCCGTTCGATCTCGATCAGCGCCTCGCGCTTGTTGTTGAGAATGTAGAGCGCCACATCCGTCGGCGCCTTCACACCGATGCCCTTGAGGCCGCCGGTGGCCGCGCGCGCCTCAATCGCCCGGATCAGCTGCAGCGCAGCCGACGGGATAGAGCGGCGGCGGCCTGTGCCGTTACAGGCCGGGCAGGGATCGGAGGTTGCCTGCAACACGCCCTGGCGGCGGCGCTGGCGCGAGATTTCCATCAGGCCGAACTGCGAGATGCGGCCATGCTGAACGCGCGCCCGGTCCACCTTCAGGCATTCCTTCAGGCGTTTTTCGACGGCGCGGTTGTTCTTGTTCTCCTCCATGTCGATGAAGTCGATCACGATGAGGCCGGCAAGGTCGCGCAGGCGCATCTGGCGGCAGGCCTCTTCGGCGGCCTCCAGATTGGTGCGCACGGCGGTCTGCTCGATGTTGCGCTCGCGAGTGGATTTGCCGGAGTTCACGTCGATGGCGACGAGGGCTTCGGTCTGGTTGATCACCAGATAGCCGCCCGATTTCAGCTGCACGACCGGGGAATAGATGGAATCGAGCTGGTTCTCGACCGCCTCGGCGACATAGAGCGGGTCTTCCTCCCGCCATTGCTGAACCTTCTTGGCCTGGCTCGGCATGATGATCTTGGCGAGGTCTTTGGCCTCGCGATAGGCTTCATCGCCCTGGACCCAGACTTCCTCGATCTCCTTGTCGAACATGTCCCGCATCGCGCGGTGAACCAACCCGCCCTCGGCATTGATCAGCGCCGGGGCTTCGGAGGAGAGGGTCTTCTCGACAATCTGTTCCCACAGTTTCGAGAGATAGTCATAGTCGCGCTTGATCTCGGCCTTGGTGCGCTTGGCGCCGGCCGTGCGCACGATCAGGCCCTGGCCTTCTGGCACATCCAGCTCTGAAACGATGGATTTCAGGCGCTTGCGGTCAGCCGAATTGACGATCTTGCGGGAAATGCCGCCGCCGCGCGGGGTGTTCGGCATCAGCACGGAATAGCGCCCGGCCAGCGACAGATAGGTCGTCAGGGCTGCGCCTTTGTTGCCACGCTCTTCTTTCACCACCTGTACCAGCATCACCTGGCGGCGGCGGATCACTTCCTGGATCTTGTAGCGCTTGGAGATCGGCGTGCGCTGGGTCTTTTTCTGGCCGCCCCGGCGTTCAGGCTTTGCGGCGCGCGGGCGGGCTTCTTCGCCGTCATCCTCGCCATCGCCCTCTGCATCGGCAGAAGCGTCCGCGTCGGTGTCGTCTTCGTCGCCATCGTCGTCATCGCTGTCATCGGCGCTGACGGCTTCGCCGTTGCCGCCGTTTTCCAGCTCAGCGCTCATGCCGTGGGGCACGTAGGGGCCGTCATCATCATCCTCGATGGCGGCGGCGGCCTCCTCGGCAGCTTCTTTCAGAAGCAGTTCGCGGTCCGCAGCGGGCAGCTGGTAATAATCGGGGTGGATCTCGCTGAAGGCGAGGAAGCCGTGGCGGTTGCCGCCATATTCGACAAAGGCCGCCTGGAGCGAGGGCTCCACCCGGGTCACTTTGGCGAGATAGATGTTTCCGCGGAGTTGTTCGTTGCCGGTTGCCTCGAAGTCGAAATCGTCAACCTGGCCATTGTTGACGATTGCCACCCGCGTTTCTTCGGGGTGGGCGGCGTCGATCAGCATCAGTCTGCTCATTAAACAGAACCTTTCGGTCCGGCGCCGCTCGCCAGGGCGCAGGGCGCCTCTGGTTGGCTGGCAGGCCGGAATAAGTGGTGAGGGAGGCGCCTTGCGGGCGCAGGGAGCCGTCTCGCCTCGGCGAGTCGATCAAACCTGCAGTGTTCGCGGCACCAGTGCGCATTTTTCCTGCTTTCCGGAGCGCGCCGCCCGCTTGCCTTTCCGGGGAAGCCGGGCCGGGGTGCGCTGTTGGGAAACCGTTGGGCCGACCCTTTACGGCGGCCACATGAGAATAGTGCCCAATTTTCCCTGCAATTGAAAGAGCCAAATTCCCGCTGGGGGTGCTGTAACAGCTAATCTGCGGTCAAGGCTGGGTTAATCTTCCTGTGGGTATCCACGTCAGTGACCTGAAATTGGGCAGCGACCGCCCCTTCCACCCTGCAGAGCTGATGCTGACACGTATTGTTTCAGTCTTGTTAATACTTTGCTTTGGCGCCGTTTTTGGCGCCGTTGCGGACGTGTCACAAGTGCGCGTGGTGGGCGACGGGGCGCCGACCCGAATCACGATTTGGACCGACGCCCCTGAGGAGGCGGAAGCCTATGCCACCGAAATTGGCGGTGTGCGGCGCATCATTTTCCCGCTAAGGTCGAACGCCTATTCGACGGAAGGCCCCGGCGGCGGTGGGGTGACCGTCTGGTCGCTGAACCCGGGGCGGCTGGAATTCGCGCTTGACCGGCCAATGTCGGTGGCGCGCGTCCTGCGCCTGCCGCCGACAGGCACCGAAAAATCCTACCGCGTGATCGTCGATCTCGACACCGTGTCGGAGGCCCGCTTCTCCAGCCTTGCCAAGCGCGACCAGCGCCGGCTGGCCAAGGCGGAGACGGACGCGGCCAAGGCGGCTGAAAATCAGGCGGCGCTCCTTGCGGGCGCGAGCGGCGCGGCAGCCGGCCGGAAAGCGCCCCCGCGCAGCAAGGGGCATGTCGTGGTCATTGATGCGGGCCATGGCGGGAAGGATCCCGGCGCCATGGCGATCAATGGCGGCCGGGAGAAGGATGTCACCCTGAAGGCGGCACTTGCCCTGCGAGACCTGCTGGAGGCCGATGGCCGCTATGTCGTCAAGCTCACACGTGACACCGATGTCTATGTCGATCACGAAGACCGGGTGACCAAGGCGCGCAACTGGGGCGCCGAGCTGTTCATTTCGCTGCATGCGGATGCGGCGGGGTCCAGCTCGGTTGCGGGGGCCTCGGTTTACACCATCTCCGCACGCGGGGAGGGGCGGATCGACCGGGAAGCGAGCCGTAACAATTGGGTGATCCCCATCGAGGATGGCACGCCCCAGCGGCTCACCGGCATCCTCTCCGATCTGGTCAAACGCGAGACCAAGACGCGCTCGGCCGAATTTGCCGAACTGCTGCTGCCCGAGCTTGAGCAGGCGGGCCCTGTCCTGCGCAACACCCACCGCAGTGCCGGCTTCTATGTGCTGCTCGCGCCAGATGTGCCCGCCGTGCTTCTGGAGCTTGGCTTCCTCACCAATGCCGACGACGCCAAGCGCCTTCAGTCGGACAAGGGCCGCCAGGCATCGGTGCGCGCCATCAAGAACGCCATCGATACCTATTTTGACCGTCAGGACCTGCGGATCGCCTCGCAATAGCGCCCAAATGGCGCGTGGCAGACCGCTGCGCGCCACTTGTAGCGCCCATCGGATACTGCAAGTGTTTGCCCCATGAAACGCATCCTTTCGCCGATCTTCCTGGCCAGCCTTTTCGCCCTCGGGGCCTGTGCCTCCTCCGGTCCGCACGGGCCATCCTACGACTTTACCGGCGACCGCCCGGCCGAAGCGCAGGCCTATCGGGATTTCATGATCGCGCGGATTGCCTCGCTGACGAATGACCCGGAGACCGCGTCCCGGCGTTATGCCGCCATCATTGATGTCATGCCCGAGCAGGCCTCGATTGCTGAGCGCGCGGTCTTCTCTGCGCTGCTGGCGGGGGACTATCCGGCGGCAGCCGGGCTTTCCAGCCGCGCGCTGGCAGCCGGCAGTGAGGCAAGCCTCGTCCGGCTCACGCTCGCTGTCGATGCCATTGTGCGGGGCAAGCCTGAAAAGGCACGGCCTTATCTGGAAGAGTCGGCCTTTCAGCCTTTCAACCGCAATATCGCCAACAGCATGTCGGCCTGGCGCGCGCTGGACAAGGACGGCCTTGCTCTGGCGACGGGTTATCTTGAGCAGGGGCTGACCGGCGACCTGCGTTATGACAGCCCCACCCTCTACATGCTTGGCCTGCTTCAGATGTCGGGCGGCGCCGAGGATCAGGCCCTTGCCAATTTCGAGCGGGTCTGGGCATCGGGCGCCCGCCTCGCCATTGGCGTAGAGGCGCATGCCGAACTTCTCGCTGCGCGCGGAGACACCGGGCGCGCGCTTGAAATCATTGAGGCATTCCGGGCCGAGGTCGGCACGAATGCGGCCCTGGCCGAGCTTGCCCGCCGCATCGAGGCGGGAGAGCAGATCAAGCCGCGCCGGCTGACCACCCGTCAAGGGGCCGCGCTGGCGCTGTACGTTCCGGCGGCCGCGCTGATGTATCAGACCAATGATGATCTCTCTTCGGTCTATTTTGTGCTGGCGCTGGCGCTGGACCCGGACCTTCAGGTTGCCCGGTCCCTCTGGGCGCAGGCGCTGGAGAATGGCGGGCGGCGCGATGATGCCATCCGTGTGCTGCGCCAGGTGCCGGTATCGTCTCCCTATTACGCCAATGCGCAGGGCCAGCTTGCCAGCCTCCTGAACGCGCAGGGCAAGAGCGATGAGGCCCTCCGCGTGGCGGATGAAGCGCTGGCCGGAACGCCGGATCGCAGTCTTCAGCTTCAACTGGCCGATCTCTACATCTCGCTGGAACGCTATGCCGAGGGCGAGGCCGTGCTCAGCGAGATCATCGAGAGCGACGGCGCCAAGGAAGACTGGCGCGTGATCTTCGCGCGCGGCGCCGCGCGGGAGCGTCAAGGCAACTGGCCGGAAGCCGAGGCCGACCTGAAACATGCGCTTGAACTGCGCCCGGAAAGCGCCACCGTTCTCAACTATCTCGGCTATTCCTGGATCGACCGGGGCGAAAACCTCGAAGAGGGCTTCGCCCTCATCCGCCGCGCGGTGATCCTGGAGCCGCTGTCGGGCCACATCATCGACAGCCTCGGCTGGGCTCATTACAAGCTCGGCCAGTATGAGGAAGCCGTCGACTATCTTGAACGCGCCGTCGAACTCGTCCCGGGCGACCCCATTCTCAACGACCATCTGGGCGACGCTTACTGGCGCGCAGGCCGCAAGCTTGAAGCGACGTTCCAGTGGGAACGGGCCCTGACGCTGGACCCCACCGAGAAAGACCGGGAACGGATCAATGCCAAGCTGCACTCGAAGCTCGGGCCAGACGCGCCCGAGGCAGCCCCCACGCCTGCGCCTCCGGCCGGTGTGCCGGAAACTCCCTGAAGGGCGGGGACATGACTATCTCGGAAACGGGCCTTTTCGGCTGGGCGCCTGCCAAGGTGAACCTTTACCTGCATGTCGGCCCGCCGAAATCCAATGGCCGGCATGATCTCGATTCGCTCGTCGTCTTTGCCGATGGGCGGGCTGCAGATCATCTGCAAGCCGAGCCCGCAGACACGATCAGCCTTGAAGTCTCAGGCCCTCGCGCGGCTGAAGCCGGAACGCTTGAGGACAATCTCGTCCTCAAGGCGGTCCGCGCGCTTCAGGCCGCCTCGGGCACGCGCCAGGGCGCCCGGCTGACGCTGCAGAAATGGCTTCCCGTTGCCGCCGGCATCGGCGGCGGCTCGTCGGATGCGGCAACAGCCCTCCGCCTGCTGACAAAGCTCTGGGATATAGACCCCGCCCATGCCGCCGCCATCGCGCCCCGGCTTGGCGGCGATGTACTGGTGGCGCTTTCCGGCCAGCCTGCCCTGATGCGCGGGGAAGGGGAGCGCGTCACGCCGGTGCCGTCTCTGCCGCCGCTTGATGCCCTCCTGGTCAATCCCGGCGTGCCATGCCCCACGGGGCCGGTTTTCCGCGCCCATGATGAGGCAGGCGGCGGCGCAGGCTTTGCCGAAATCCATCCGCTGCCGGAATTTCAGGATGCCAAAGCCGTCGCTGCCTGGCTGCGCGAGCAGCGTAATGATCTGGAAGCGCCTGCCATCGCAATGGTGCCGGAGATTGCGGAAGCGCTCACCTTTCTGCGCGCCCAGCCCGGCATCCTCCTCGCCCGGATGAGCGGATCGGGCGCCACCTGCCTTGCCCTCTTTGAGGCCATCGCCTTTGCCGAGCGCGCGATGGTCGTCCTCCGCAATGACGCGGCGAGGAAGCACTGGTGGACGGCAGCCTGCCGCCTGGGGCGCGCGCCATGATCGGGCTTTCCCTTGTCTGGGCCGTGGTGCCGCTGATCGTCAGCTTCCTCGTCTGCGCCCTGATGATCCGTCTGGGCCCCAAGGATGCGCCGGATGGCGGCCGGAAGACGCAGGCCCGGCCGGTGCCCAGCGCCGGGGGACTTGGGGTTCTGGCCGGTATCGGCGCCGCGCTCCTCGCCGGGAGTCTTCTGCTGCCGGGCGGCCTTGATAATCCCATCGCTGCCCTGGCGCAAAGCGCGCTGGCCGGGCCGATGCTCCTTATGCTGATTGCAGGCCTTCTCGGATTTGCCGATGACAGGCTCAACCTTCCCGCCGGCCGCAAGCTGCTGGTGCTCGCGGCCGCATCCGTCTTTGCCGCGATCTATGGGCCGCATGTCACGCAGCTCTGGCTGCCCGGATTCGGTGATGGCGGGCTCGCGTTGCCTGTCTTCATCGGCATCCTGTGCGCCGCGCTCTGGCTGTTCGTCATGGCCAACGCGGTGAACTTTCTGGATGGGGCCAATGGCATCGCCATGGGGTCTTCCGCCATCCTGCTCGCCGCGCTGGCGGTCATCGTCGCGCCCCCGCCGGGAACCGCGCCGGGCATCCTCTTCCTGCTGCTGGTGGCGGCGATTGCGGCGCTGTGCGGCTTCCTTGCCTGGAACCTGGCCGGCCGCCTCTATGCGGGCGACACCGGTTCTCTCGCCATCGGCGCGCTGATCGGCGGGGCAGGGCTCGCCGCCGCAGTCATCCATTCCGCCTGGGTTCCGGCAACGCTTGTCCTGCCGATCCTGATCGATGTGTTTCTGACGCTCATCTGGCGGGCACGCCTGGGCCGCCCGCTGATGCAGGCGCACAGGGATCATGCCTATCAGCTGTTCCTGCGCGCGGGCTGGAGCCATCTGCAGGTCGCCGGTCTCTGGTGGGGCTTCTGCCTCATCACAGGGCTCGCCGCGATCACCGGCGCGCGTCAGGGCGCAGGCATTGCGGCCAGCCTGTTTGCAGGGCTGTTGCTGCTGGGCTGCGGGCTCTGGATCTGGCAGCGCGTCACGCTGGGCCGCCGTCTTGCGGCCGAAGGCAAATAGCTCAGTAAGCCCGGCTCACGCAGAAATCAGCGAGGTCTTCCAGCGCGTCACGATAGGCCGATGTCGGCAGCGTGCGCAGCGCGCCCTTGGCAAGCGCTGCATAGGCCTCAGCCTCCTGCACGGTGGCCTCGGCCGCGCCAGTGGCGCGGATCAGGTGAACGGCGTGGGCGAGGTCGGAATCTTCCTGCGTTTCCGGGTTCAGCGCCCGGTCCCAGAAAGCCCGGTCTTCATCTGATCCCCGGCGGCGCGCAATGATCACCGGCAGGGTGATTTTGCCTTCGCGGAAATCATCGCCGACCGACTTGCCGATCACCGAAGTGGTCCCGCCATAGTCGAGGGCGTCATCAATGATCTGGAAGGCAAGGCCCAGATTCTTCCCATAGGTCGCCAGCGCGTCGGCGTGTTCTTCGCCCCCGCCAGACATTGCACCCGTCTCGGCGGCGGCTTCAAACAGGGCGCCGGTCTTGGCCTCAACGATGGCGAGGTATTCCTCGGTCGGCAGGTCGCGCGCGGCCATCGCGGCCAGCTGGCGCACTTCACCTTCGGCAATCACGGTTGAGGCCGTGGCCAGCCGGTTCAGGATATCCAGGCTGTTGGCTTCGACCAGGAGATTAAACGCCCGCGCAAACAGGAAGTCCCCCACCAGGATCGAGGCCTTGTTGCCCCAAATCGCCTTGGCGGCGGGTTTGCCCCGGCGCAGGTCGCTCTCGTCCACCACATCATCATGCAGCAGGGTGGCAGTGTGAATGAACTCCACAGCGGCTGCCAGCGCATGGGTCGCATGGGTCGCCTTGCCCACAGCATGGGCGGCGATCAGGGTGATCATCGGGCGCAGGCGCTTGCCACCAGCCGAGACGATATAGCCCGAAAGGTCTGGAATGACGGCCACCGGGCTTGCCGCCCGCTCTGCCAGCAGGCGTTCCACGGCGATCAGGTCGTCTGCAACAAGTGCCTGCATACGCTCCGTGATCGAGGAGAGCTGGGCCTTGCTCTTCGGTTTTGGCGCGAGGGTCAAACGGGGCACTCCGGCAGCGGGGGTCTTAACATAGGTAAATCTACGCAAATACCCGGGCAACTCGACGTGGCACCGGGCCGCATGCCTTTGAGCGCATTGGCGCGGGCGCGGCAATAGGATAGCGTGCAACCACCTGACAGGTCGGTGCGTTTAGTTCGGTATGACCCCCATGAAACCTCTGCTCATTGCCCTCGGGGCGCTTTCGCTGGCCGCCTGCGCCACAACCCCGGTTTACGGCCCGGCCGCCAGGGAAGGCGCCATGGGCTACACCTCCCAGCAGATCGAGGCGGGCCGGCACAGGATTGCCTACACTGACCAGGACCCCGGCAAGGCGCGCAATCTGGCGCTGCTGCGAGCGTCCGAGATCACGCTCATGGAGGGCAGGGACTGGTTTGAGGTCACCTCCGAATATCTGGACGCCGAGGCAAACCGCAGCGGGGGCTCCTCCATCAGCATCGGCGGCGGCACTGGTTCTTACGGGCGCTCGTCCAGCGTGGGTGTGGGCGTCGGCTTCGGCATTCCCCTAGGCGGGGGAAGCTCGAGCGGAAAAGCGACGGCGGTTCTGGAAATCGTCACCGGCGCCAATCCCAAGCCCGACAAGGCCACCGTTTATGATGCCCGCTCGGTCGATATGAACCTGCGCGGCCAGATCCAGTAATGGAAGAAGTACTCCGCACCAACGACCCGGTTAAGCTGTCCTATGCCCAGCATCTGCTGGCAGAGGCGGGCATAGAGGGCTTTGTTGCCGATCAGCATATCTCGGCGGTCGAGGGCAATATCGGCGCATTTCCGCGCAGGCTGATGGTTAAGAGCGACGACAAGCTGCGCGCCGATGCCCTGCTTGCCGAATTGCGCCGGGAGTAGAGGCCCGTTTTTCCTTCCCTTGCGTCGGACTTGAACCGCGCGCCAAAGTCCTCAAGAGAAAATCCCGAATTTAACTAGGGGTGTAGCGCGTATGGCCAATCCTCTTATATCTTCGGCAGGCGTCCGGGCCTTGCCGGGACATTTCGGAGCCGACGGGATCGCGCTTATGCACCAGCTTGAACCGGCGGGCAGGTATTCGCCCTATCATGTCTTCACGGCGGCCGAATGGGCGCAGTTCCGGGCCGATACACCGCTGACGCTTACCGAGGATGAAGTCCGCCGCCTCTCCTCCCTTTATGATCCGGTTGATCTGGACGAGGTGCGCCGCATCTATCTGGCACTATCCCGGCTGCTCTCGGCGCATGTCGAGACGGTCCAGCGCCTTTTCCACCAGCGCCGCGCCTTCTTCAGCACGCCCGATGCTGCGCCCTCGCCCTTCATCATCGGCATGGCCGGCTCGGTTTCGGCCGGCAAATCGACCACCGCCCGTATCCTCAAGGAGTTGCTCGGCCGCTGGCCTGCCAGCCCGAAGGTCGATCTCGTCACCACAGACGGCTTCCTCTATCCCAACGCTGTGCTGCAGGCGCAGGGGCTGATGCAGCGCAAGGGCTTTCCGGAAAGCTATGATGTCGGCGCGCTCCTGCGCTTCCTCTCCACCATCAAGTCGGGCGAGCGCAATGTCCGCGCGCCGGTCTATTCCCACATGACCTATGACGTGATCCCCGGCGAATACGTGACGGTCGACCGGCCGGACATCCTGATCTTCGAGGGGCTGAACGTGCTGCAGACGCGGGACCTGCCCCGCGATGGCAAGATCGTGCCCTTCCTGTCGGATTTCTTCGACTTCTCGATCTATATCGATGCCGATGAGGAATTGCTGCGGGAATGGTATATCGCCCGCTTCATGCGCCTGCGGGAAACGGCCTTCCGCAGCCCGGAATCCTACTTCCACCGGTATTCCACCTTCTCTGAAGCCGAAGCGCTGCAAACCGCCATCGGCCTCTGGGAGAACATCAACCTGAAAAACCTGCACGAGAATATCCTGCCCACCCGCCCGCGCGCGGACCTGATCCTGCGCAAGGGGGCAGACCATCTCGTCAGCGAAGTCGCCCTGAGGCGGCTATGACCGCGCCCGAAGACGAGACCACCGAAGACACTGTCTATCAGGGCCGGGTCCGCCTCGTTCAGCCGGTGAAGGGCTTTCGCACAGGCTTTGATTCCCTCCTTCTCGCGGCCGCGCTGCCGGTGTTGGACAAGGGCGAGGCGCTGGAGCTTGGCTGCGGATGTGGCGGCGCGTTGCTGCCGGCGGCCTGGAGGATGCCGGGCGTGGCGTTCACCGGTCTCGAATTGTCCGAAAATGTCACGAGAATGGCCCGAGAGGGCGCCCGCCTGAACGGGTTTGTCCCCCGCGTGACCATCGAAAATACCGAAGCGTCAGAATGGGTTAAGCCCCACGAAAACCGCTTTGATCTTGTGTTTGCCAACCCGCCTTATTTTGAGCCCGGAAAAATTTCGCAGCCGGGGGAAGGGAAGGCGGCGGCCTATATCGAGACCCTCCCGCTGGAAGGGTGGATCAAGGCGATGATCCATGCCGCAAAGCCCCGCGCACCAGTTATTCTTGTCCACCGCGCGGCCGAGCTTGCCCGCATCCTGGCCCAGCTCGACCGTCAGGCGGGCGAGATTACCGTGCTACCGGTTGCCTCCAAGACGGGCGAGCCAGCCCGGCGCGTACTGGTGCGCGGCCGCAAGGGGCTGAAGCGCGGACCGCTCACCCTTCTACCACCCCTGATCACGCATACGAACGACGGCAGCGCGCGAACACCGGCAGCCCAGGCTATCATCGAAGGCCATCCCGTAGCCTGGTAGCGGCGATTTACCCTTGAACCGCGCAGAAAAGCCCTCAAACTGAACCTGACGGCAATCTGACGCCGGGGGACCGCTCCCATGTTCACCTTTCTCTTCATCGCCAGCCTGGCGCTTGGCCTGTTCATCGCCATCTACGGCGCCTTCGGCACGCGTGACCATAACAGCCCGGGCAAGAAGAAAGGCTGGTGGTAGGCGGCGCCCGGTTGCGAACTTTCCCGGGCGGCGCTAGGTGCGGGAGTGTATCAAACGCCGGAACGCCCCGCATGTCTGCCCCAAAAGCCTACGCCAAGCCGAAATCCTTCCAGGACCTGATCCTGACGCTGCAGGCCTATTGGGGGGCGCAGGGCTGCGCGATCCTTCAGCCTTATGACATGGAAGTCGGTGCCGGCACGCTGCATCCGGCCACCGTGCTGCGCGCGCTGGGCCCCAAGAACTGGCGCGCCGCCTATGTGCAGCCCAGCCGCCGCCCCAAGGATGGCCGCTATGGCGAAAACCCCAACCGGCTGGGCCACTATTACCAGTATCAGGTCATCCTGAAGCCGAACCCGCCAAACCTGCAGGACCTCTACCTCGAAAGCCTCTACCGCATCGGCATCGACCCGGCGGTGCATGACATCCGCTTCGTCGAAGACGACTGGGAAAACCCCACCGTCGGCGCCTGGGGCCTTGGCTGGGAAGTGTGGTGCGATGGGATGGAAGTCAGCCAGTACACCTATTTCCAGCAGGTTGGCGGGCTCGACGTGTTCCCGGTTTCCGGTGAGCTGACCTATGGCCTGGAACGCCTCGCCATGTATGTTTTCGGCGTCGATAATGTCTACGATCTGCCTTTCAACGATCCGGACTCGGCCGTTCCGCTGACCTATGGCGACGTGTTCCTGGAAAACGAGCGCCAGCAGAGCGCCTTCAACTTCGAGCATTCCGATGTGGAGATGCTGAAGCGCTGGTTTGCCGATTGTGAAAGCCAGTCGGTCGCCCTGCGCGAGGCCGGCAAACCGCTGCCCGCCTATGACTATGCCCTGAAAGCCTCGCACACCTTCAACCTGATCGACGCCCGCGGCGCCATCAGCCCGACCGAGCGGCAAGCCTATATCGCCCGGGTGCGAGACCTTGCGCGCGGCGCCGCTGCCCAGTGGGCCGAGCAGCAGGCCTGAAACTTCGGGTGAACGGATCTCGGGCTCAGGCGTTGATAGCGTCAGAGGAGATTTCCGATGAAACTTTTTTACGCCCTGTTTGCGCTGACGCTGGTGGCCTCCGCCGCTGCCTGCAAGCCTTCCCCCCAGGCGGAAAGCGTGAGCGCGGGGACGCCGGAGGCAGCGGCTTCCCACTCTCCGGCGGTGGGGGCAGCCACCCAAACTCCGCCAGCGGGTGAGCCTGACGCCGCAGACACTCTGGCGCTCACGCCGTTTGAGCCCACCACCGTTGAAATCTATTGCCGCTTCCAGCGCCAGGCCGAAAACGGCGAGCTCGGCGGCGCGCTGTTCATCACCGAAATCGCCGGAGTTCCGGCGCCTGCCGCTATCGGGCTGGACGGGCAGGCGGTCGGCCTGGAAGAGGTCTCCAAGACAGAACAGGAGGGCGCCGCCATCTGGACCTACCGCAATGCCGAGCGGCCAGTGGAAGTTCAGCTGACACTGACGGAAACGGACGAAGGCTTCGAATACCGCGCCTATGAAGGCACAATCCGGATTGTGGACCCGGTGCAGGGCGAAATCATCCCCATCGAAGGGACCTGCGGCGTCTGAGGCCAGCGGCCGCTGCGCAATCCATAGCCCCGCCCGCTTGACCCTGCCGCCCGTAGCTGTAAGCCGTGCCCACCCCTAATTCCGGCGATTGCAGGGCCCATGTCCGAACTCCTGATCGAACTCTTCTCCGAAGAAATCCCCGCGCGCATGCAGGCGAAGGCGGAGGCTGACCTTCTGGCTGCCCTGACGGGCAAGCTGAAAGAGGCTGGCCTTGGCTGGAAGAATGCCTTTGCCGTTTCCGGCCCGCGCCGCCTGACGGCCGTGATCGAGGGGCTGGACGCGCGCTCTGCCGATGTGCGCGAAGAGAAGAAAGGCCCCAAGGTGGGCGCGCCGGAACAGGCCGTGGCCGGCTTCCTGCGCGGGGCGGGGCTGAAGGATATCAGCGAAGCGCAGGTCGTTTCCGATCCCAAGAAGGGCGACTTCTACGTTGCCTATTCCACCGTTCCGGGCCGGGACGCGAAGGATGTGATCGCCGAAGCTGTCCCCGCCATCATCCGCGAATTCCATTGGCCCAAATCCATGCGCTGGGGCACGGGAGAGCTGCGCTGGGTGCGCCCGCTGCAGGGCATTGTCTGTGTACTGGATGGCAAGGTCGTTCCCCTCGAAGTGGGGGGCGTTGCCAGCGGCAACACCACCGAAGGCCACCGCGTTCATGGCCGCGGCCCCTACACGGTTACGGGGTGGGCGGATTATAAGGCGCAGCTTGAAGGGCAGGGGAAGATCGTCCTTTCCCGCGATGATCGCCGCGCGGCCATCCTCAAGGGCATCGAACAGGTCTGCGCTGGCGCGGGACTGCAATGGATCGAGGACAAGGGCCTCCTTGAAGAGGTCGTGGGCCTCGCCGAACATCCCGTGGTCGTCCTTGGGCAGATGGATCCGGATTTCCTGGACCTGCCGCCGGAGGTCATCACCCTCTCGATGCGCACGCACCAGAAATACTTTGCGGCCAATGACGCGAAGACCGGCAAGCTCGCGCCGAACTTCATCGTTGTCGCCAATATCTCCGCCAGCGATGGCGGCAAGAAGATTGCCGAAGGTAATGCGCGCGTGCTTTCCGCGCGTCTCTCGGATGCCCGCTTCTTCTGGGAGAAGGACAAGGCGACGCCGCTGGAGGCGATGGGCGAAAAGCTGAAAATCATCGCCTTCAAGGAAGAACTTGGCAGCCTTGGTGACAAGGTGGAACGCGTCGCCGCGCTCGCCCGCGAACTCGCCCCGAAAGTGGGCGCAGACCCTGATCTGGCAGAACGCGCCGCGCGCCTCGCCAAGGCCGATCTCGTCTCCGAAATGGTCGGAGAGTTTCCGGAACTTCAGGGCGCGATGGGCCGCTATTACGCCCTGGCCGCCGGCGAAGACGCCCGCGTCGCCGACGCCATCCGCGACCATTACAAACCCCAGGGCCCAAGCGACTCTGTCCCGGCTGAGCCTGTATCGGTAGCTGTCGCCCTTGCCGACAAACTCGATACGCTGGTCGGTTTCTGGGCGATTGATGAGAAGCCAACCGGATCAAAGGACCCGTTTGCGCTGCGGCGGGCGGCGTTGGGTGTGGTAAGGTTAGCCATAGAAAACGGTGTCCGCGCGCCCATCGCAAGCGTATTGGAGTATGCATATTACTCCCTGTTCAGATCATCTGAAATTTTGGATGTTAGTCTGAATATTGAGCCGTTTTATGATGAGCCGCATATGGATGGCCGTGTCTTTGATGAATGGCTTCATGGCGGTGTGTGGTCGATTTTCTATAAATACAGTTCCAATTATATCGGGTCACGCGATGTATTTTGCTCAATTCGAGAAGGAGTTAATTGTTCCGAAGAGCAAATTGCAGCTGTCGACATAGTTGTGCAAATTGGCAGAGTGGTATCCCGGCTTGAGATGGCTCTTGAGCCTCCACCTAAAAATATTGAACTAATCAGCGGCGATATTGAACAACTTTATAAAGAGAATCTGGCGACTGCGGCGGCGGAGGCAGAATATGCAGTGGGCGCCACTGTACTAGACCTCCTCTCCTTCTTCGCCGACCGCCTCAAGCAAGTTCTCCGCGATCAGGGCAAGCGTCACGATCTGATCGATGCCGTGTTCGCTCTGGGCGAGGATGATCTTGTGCTGATCGTCAAGCGGGTCGAAGCGCTCGCTGCCTTCCTCGCTACGGAGGACGGGGCCACGCTGCTGGCGGGCTATCGCCGCGCGGCCAATATCCTCAAGGCCGAAGAGAAGAAGGGCGCGCTGCCGGAAGGGCTGGCGGTCGATCCTGAGCTCATTGCCAAGGGCCCGGCCGAGGAGCAGGCGCTCTGGAAAGCGCTGGGTGAGGCCGAAGCCGCGCTCGAAGCGCCCCTCAAGGCGGAGGACTTTGCCGGCGCGATGGGGGTGCTTTCCGGCCTGCGTGGCCCGGTGGACGCCTTCTTCGAGGCGGTGATGGTCAATGATTCGGACGCCAAAGTGCGGGAAAACCGTCTCGCTCTGCTGCTGGCGGTGCGCGGCGCGCTCCACAAGGTGGCCGATTTCTCGAAAATCGAGGGCTGAGGCGGCCTCATCCTACCGATATAGGGGCCCGATAAGAGGGCGCGGCATTTGCATGACTGGCAATTCGCACGCGCATGCAGCATAGGACTTGCAAGCTGGCCGCCAGCCTTGGGGGCCGGAAGATCAAAGCTGAACACGGGGAACGCTTCGTATGAGCAACGCCGCAGTAAAAAACGCTTACGAAACATGGGTTTACGCTTTCGGAGGCGGAACCGCCGATGGCGATGCCTCGATGCGTAACCTGCTCGGGGGCAAGGGCGCAAACCTTGCCGAAATGGCAAAGCTGGGCCTGCCTGTGCCGCCCGGCTTCACGATTTCAACGGCTGTCTGCGTCGCCTATTACGAAAATGCCCGCGCCTATCCTGCCACGCTGGAGGCCCAGGTCGCCGCTGCGCTGGCAGACCTTGAAGCCAAGACCGGCAAGGGCTTCGGCGATCCGGCCAATCCGCTGCTCGTCTCCGTCCGCTCGGGCGCGCGCGCCTCGATGCCGGGCATGATGGACACGGTGCTGAACCTTGGCCTCAATGAGGAAGTCGCCGCCGGCCTCGCCGGCAAGGCAGGGGACCGCTTTGCCTATGACAGCTATCGCCGCTTCATCCAGATGTATTCCAACGTCGTCCTCGGCATGGGCCATGACGAGTTCGAACACATCCTTGATGACTATAAAGAGCGCGAAGGCCTCGACCTCGACACGGACCTCTCGGCCGATAACTGGAAACAGGTCATCGTCCGCTACAAGGACGCCGTGCAGAAAGAGCTCGGCCGCCCGTTCCCGGAAGATCCGCGCGAACAGCTCTGGGGCGCCATTTCCGCAGTGTTCAATTCCTGGATGTCGGACCGCGCGATCATCTATCGCAAGCTGAACGACATTCCCGAAAGCTGGGGCACGGCTGTCAACGTGCAGTCCATGGTGTTCGGCAATCTGGGGGACACCTCTGCCACCGGCGTTGCCTTCACGCGCGACCCGTCCAACGGCTCGCCGATTTTCTATGGCGAATACCTGATCAATGCTCAGGGTGAAGACGTTGTGGCCGGCATCCGCACGCCTGCGCCGATCTCGCGCGAGCGCGCCAACACGCTGGGCTCATCGGACGCCCCGCTCGAAGAGGCGATGCCGGCGGTCTACAAACAGCTGATCGACGTCGCCAACACGCTGGAGCGTCACTACAAGGACATGCAGGACATCGAGTTCACCGTCGAAGACGGCACGCTCTACATGCTGCAGACCCGCAATGGCAAACGCACCGCCGCTGCCGCTGTGAAGATCGCCGTGGACATGGTTCGCGAAGGTCTGATCACGGAAGATGAAGCGCTGCTGCGGATTGATCCGGCCGCGCTGGACCAGCTGCTGCACCCGCGCATTCCCAGCGATGACGAGAACAAGAAGCTCGGCAAGCCGAACTATGATGTGGCCTTCAAGGGCCTGCCCGCCAGCCCCGGCGCCGCCGTCGGCAAGGTCGTGTTCGATTCCGAAGAAGCCTTCCATATGGCGGCCAAGGGCGAGGACGTGATCCTCGTCCGTGTCGAGACGAGCCCGGACGACATCAAGGGCATGCACGCTGCCCGCGCCATCGTTACCGCGCGTGGCGGCATGACCAGCCACGCCGCTGTTGTGGCGCGCGGCATGGGCCGCCCCTGCGTCTGCGGCGCGTCGGACCTGCGCATCGACACCGCCAAAGGCGAGTTCACCGCCCGTGGCCGCACCTTCAAGAAGGGCGACATGATCACGGTGGACGGCGTAAATGGCCGCGTCATCGCCGGCGCTGTCGAGCTGATCAATCCGGACCTTTCGGGTGATTTCGGCGAGCTGATGGGCTGGGCCGACAAGCGCCGCAAGCTGAAGGTTCGCGCCAATGCCGAAACGCCGCTGGACACGCGTACCGCGGTCGAATTCGGCGCCGAAGGTGTCGGCCTCTGCCGCACCGAGCATATGTTCTTCGAGGAAGAGCGTATCCCGGCCGTGCGCACGATGATCCTCTCCAATGACGAGACGGGCCGCCGCGAGGCGCTTGCCAAGCTGCTGCCGATGCAGCGCTCGGACTTTGAGGAAATCTTCCACATCCTGGGCGAGCGCCCGGCCACCATCCGCCTGCTTGATCCGCCGCTGCATGAATTCCTGCCGCATACCGATGAAGATATTGCCGGTGTGGCCAAGGCGTCCGGCCTCAGCGCCGAGGAACTGCGCCGCCGCGCGGCAGACCTGCACGAGTCCAATCCGATGCTCGGCCATCGTGGCTGCCGCCTCGGCATCACCTATCCTGAAATCTACGAGATGCAGGCCCGCGCTATTTTCGAGGCGGCTGTGAATGTCTCGAAGGAAGGCAAGTTGAAGCCGGTTCCGGAAGTCATGATCCCGCTGGTTGCCACCCACCGCGAACTCGACATCCTGAAAAAGCTGGTGGACGAGACGGCCAAGAAGGTTTTCGCCGAAACGGGCGTCACACTTGATTACATGGTCGGCACGATGATCGAGCTGCCGCGCGCCGCGCTTGCGGCAGGGGAAATCGCGCAGGCCGCCGAATTCTTCTCCTTCGGCACCAACGATCTCACCCAGACCACCCTCGGCATCTCCCGTGACGACGCAGGCAAGTTCCTGCCGGCCTATTCGGAAAAGGGCATCTACGAGAAAGACCCCTTCGTCACCCTGGACCAGGAAGGCGTAGGCGAACTCGTCAAGATCGCCGCCGAGCGCGGCCGCAAGACGCGGGGCGACATCAAGCTGGGGATCTGCGGTGAACATGGCGGGGACCCGGCATCGGTCGAATTCTGCCACCGCGCCGGCCTCGATTACGTTTCCTGCTCGCCTTACCGGGTGCCGATTGCCCGTCTCGCAGCGGCACAGGCCGCCATCCGCGGAGCGAAAAAGTAGCGCTTCCGGGCGGTTCGGCCCAAAAGCCGGACGGCCTTGAACGTTGCATTTGTGCAACAACTTGACATTTCATACACAGGGAACGGAGCCGCTTGCGGCTCCGTTTTTCTTTTAGTTTTCAGATAATTATACCAGTTTATTCGTGCGATGCGCGAATCCCCGGATTCGGCCCGGTTCCAAGGCTTTCTGAATTGTCACTCAGGAATCTGGCTGAAATATTGCTAGATAGTTGCGGGTGGGCCAAGTCCCTCCGGTCCCTGCGGGGTCTGGCCGGGCACTTTCGGCCGAATAGAAACGAATAAATCTCGGACACTCCGGGGCTTCAGGCAAACCAATAATTGCCGGCCGGGGATAAAGAGGAGCGGTGATGTTAAGGTTTCTTAAACCAGGCCGGGTGAGTGTGTCCCGGGTTAAAGGGCTGCGTGAAAAGCTCACACGGTGGTGGCTTGGAATGACCGACCAGGAACAGCGCGACGTTTTCATTCGCGGCGGCATGGTTGCCGTTGTGGCGGTTACAGCGTCCGTTTCGCTTCCGGCGATTTCTGAACAACAGGCAGGCCTGCGCGCCGACGCGGAGTTCCGCGCCGAAGCCGAGCGTCTTGCCCTCTATGAAGATGGCGGCCTTGCTGTCCGCACCGCCGGCCACACGCCGGCCCTGATGGACTCGCCCTGGCTGCGCACGGTCGAATACACCCTGAAGCGCGACATCGACTCCTCGATGAGCCGCTATGCCATGCGCGACCGCGATGGCGCGGCCCTCGCATCGCTTGCTTCTTTCCGCCCTGAGCAGATCCAGCGCGCCGAAACGATCGACGCTGAAATGATGTGCATGGCGCAGGCCGTCTATTACGAATCGGCCTGGGAGCCGATCAACGGCCAGATCGCCGTGGCCGAAGTGATCGCCAACCGCGTTCGCGACCATCGCTATCCCGACAGCGTTTGCGGCGTCGTGTTCCAGGGCGCCACCCGCACCACCGGCTGCCAGTTCACCTTCACCTGTGACGGGTCGATGGACCGCAACAAGCCGGCCGGGGAGGCCTGGGACCGGGCCCAGCGGATTGCCGCGCATGTCATGATGGGCCTCAATGAGGACCGCACGGGCGGGGCCACCCATTATCACGCCACCTATGTTGATCCGGTCTGGAATGCCGGCCTGATCAAGACCAAGCAGGTTGGCCTGCACATCTTCTACCGTTTCCCGCGCGGCGCCGAATGGGCGAGCGTGGAGCGCAATTTCGAGGCCCGCAAGCGCCAGACCGAACTGCGCCTGGCTGAGCTCGACGCCACGAAAGAAGCCGATATGGCCGCCCTCGACGAAGGCCTGCTGTTTGCAGACGCCTCCAGCGCTGCCGATGACGGCTATTACACCATCACGCCCACGGTGGCGCCCGCCGGTGTCACCACCTCCACCCGCACGGTCTCGGCGCCTGCGCCGCGCCTGATGTCGGTGCAGACGGTGAAAACCGTGAAGGCGGACGCTCCGGCTGAGGCCGCGCCGGTCGCTGAGGAGACCGCTGTGCCCGCGCCGGTTGTCATCGACGACTATCTCGCCCGCCAGCTCGAAGCCGCCCGCGCCGCCGCCCAGTAGGCCATGGCAGACAACCAGATCTTTGAGGCCGTCGATCAGTTCATCGACGGCCTTTTTGTATCCGAGGATCAGGCGCTCATCCGGCTGCGCCAGCGGGCCGCAGAGGCGGGCCTGCCGCACATTGAAGTGTCAGCCGGGCAGGGGAAGCTGCTCTACCTGCTCGCCAAACTCATCGGCGCCCGCCGTATTCTGGAAATCGGAACGCTGGGCGGCTATTCCGGCGTATGGCTGGGCCGCGCGCTTCAGGCCGATGGCGAGCTGGTGACGCTGGAACTCGACCCCGCCTATGCCGCCTTCGCCCGCACATCGTTCAACGAGGCCGGCATCGGCTCACAGACGCTGATCCTGCCCGGCCCGGCAATTGCGTCGCTGGCCGCACTCACCGGCCCCTTCGATCTCGTTTTCCTTGACGCCAACAAGGATGAGTATCCGGAATATCTTGCGGAGGCCGCGCGCCTGTTGCGCCCTGGCGGATTGCTGCTGGCAGACAATGTTGTGCGCAAGGGCGCGGTGCTTGATCCGCTGGCGGATGATCCCATGGCGAAGGGCGCTGCGCGCTTCCTTGCAGAGCTTTCAGCCCACCCGCAGTTTGAAGCGATCGTGCTTCAGCAGGTGGGCCTCAAGGGCCATGATGGCCTCGCCCTGGCGATCCGGCGTTAATCCCTCGCCGGAACATTCTTCCGGATATTCTTGCGCACAATGCCGGGCAGCCAGCGCGTCATGAAGCGTGCCTTCTCTGCGTCCCCGCCCACCATGTAATAGATGTCGTCGCCTTGCGCGGCTTCCCACACCTTTTCCGCCGCCATGGAGACGGGATAAACCTTGGCGCCGTTCTCCTTCATCTGGTCGGACATTTTCACATTGGCGCCTTCCTTGTTCCCCATCTCGAGGATTGGCGTATCCACAAACCAGGGCATCAGCGTGGTGACACGGATGCCCAGATCCCGGAATTCCGCGTCCAGCGCTTCTGTCAGTCCACGGACGGCCCATTTCGATGCCGAATAGACCGCCAGTTGCGGCGCCCCCACAATGCCGGCGGTTGACGCGGTGTTGATGATCCGCGCGCCCGGCGTTGCCTTCAGCAGGGGCAGGGCAGCATAAACCCCGTTGATCACGCCTTTCACATTGATGTCGATCACGAGGTCGGAATCTTCGGGCGGCACATCCTCAAACCAGCCATGGCGGCCGATGCCGGCATTGTTGAACAGCACATCCATCTTGCCTCCAGTGGCGGCGCCAAAGCCCTCCATGGCGGCGGCCCAGTCGGCGCGTCTGGTCACGTCGAGTTTGGCGAGGTGGCAGGCGTCTGCGCCGATCTCGGCCGCGACCGACTTCAGGCCCGTCTCGTTGATGTCATACAGGCCGCAGAACCAGCCTTTGCGCGCAAAATAGCGCGCTGTTTCCGCGCCGATGCCCGAGGCCGCGCCCGTGATGAAGATTGCCTTGCGGCCGTTTGCGCCTGCCATGTTTTCCTCCGCCATGATCTGTCACCGGCCGTGCCAGTGTTTCTGGCGGAGACTGTCAGACCACATCGAGGCCAAGGTCAAGGTTGGGCGCCGAATGTGTCAGCGCGCCGGACGAAATAAAGTTCACGCCCGTCTCGGCAATTGCACCCACCGTCTCCAAGGTTACCCCACCGGAAGCCTCCAGCGCCACGCGCCCGGCGGTCATCGCTACTGCCTCGCGCAGCTGTGCAAGGTCCATATTGTCCAGCAGGATGGCGTGTGCGCCATGCTTCAGCGCCTCTTCGAGCTGGGCAAGGGTATCCACCTCGATCTCGATCATCCGCAGATGACCTGCATAGGCTTTGGCCCGCTCCAGCGTCGCGGCAATCGAGCCCCCGCAGGCGGCAATATGATTGTCCTTGATCAGGATGGCGTCATCCAGGCCGTAGCGGTGAGACGTGCCCCCGCCACAGCGCACGGCGCGCTTCTCCAGCGCGCGGTGCCCCGGCGTGGTCTTCCGGGTACAGACAACCTTCGCCTGCGTATGGGCCACCGCCTCAACATATTTCCGCGTCAGGCTGGCAACGCCGGAAAGCCGACCCAGGAAATTCAGCATCGTGCGCTCGGCAATCAGGATGGAGCGCGCAGAGCCGGAAAGGCGCGCCACCACATCGCCGGGTGTCAGCGCGCTGCCATCGGGCTTTTCGATCTGCAGTTTCAGCTCAGGGTCTACCAGCTGCGCGGCATAGGCGGCCACGTCCAGCCCCGCAATCACGCCGGGTTTCCGCGCCGCGATCACCACCGAAAGCCGCGTCTCCGGCGGAATGGTCGCGTCCGTCGTCAGATCGCCCGCCCGCCCCAGATCTTCGGCCAGCGCCAGGCGCACAATCGGATCAAGGATGATCGGAGAAAGAGGGGGGATATAGGGTGTCATCGGCAAACGCCTCGCATTGGTAATCTGAAACCACTAGAACAATCCCCGTTCCATAAAAACAAGGGATGACCGAAGGTTTACCCGCGGGCAGATCATTTCGCGACGGAGTTCACCTCTATTCGCACAGGGCCGCGCATCTGGCCCGCCTGCGTGAAGCTGAAAAGCTCATAAGTGCCCTCTGGCAGCATGAGAACATGGCTTTCTCCAGGAGCAATCAGAAGCCTGTCGTCAGGAACAGTCAGCTCGTCCGCGCCTTCTGGCATCGCTTCCACGATTACGGGCAGGTCGTCATCCCTTAAAACGGCCGGAACAGGCACCGGCTGAAATCCCAAGCGGCGATGCCAGGTTGGGCGTCCGTCCGTGAAAGACCATCCGGCAGCGCCGATGGCCAAGTCTGTTGCATAGAGCTTGTCCTCTCCGCCTTCACTGTCGCTCCGAATGAGGACCGCCTTGTCTCCGGCGGCGCGGCAAAAGGTCTGGGAAATAGTCAATGGATCAATGCCCGACTTTTCTTTCAGTCTTTGGGCCATCCAAGCCATGCCGTGTTCATCCTCGGGTATCTCAAAGGCATGTGCCCATCCTACATGGATCAAAATCTTTGCTTCAGGATTTTCCTTCAGTATTCGATCTATAATATTCTGAGCCTGCACCTGTTCGCGCAGAATGCGCCGGTCGCCGTCCACGCGGTCTGTTAGCCGCGCTTCAAACGGAACAAACTCAAACCCCAGGCGCGCCAGTTCTCTAAGAAGCCTGCCATGAAATGGCTCCGTGGAATAAAATCCCGCATCCAGCCCGGTTTTATTCCCGTCCGTGGCAACGCCATCCTGAAAGGTTTCCGCGGCATAGTAGGTGAACCCTTCCTCTGCGAAGATTGGGACCATATCGAGTATGCGCTGCCGGTCATCAGGGGAATGGTGGGTTTCGTTGATGATCGCCACTTGGTGCGCCTTGACCGCCTCTCTTATTTTCTCCGGATCGAACGGGTCTTCAGAAATGCAGGGCTGGCTGACATATCTCGCGACAACGTCCTGGATAAGATCTTCTCGTCCGTAGGCGGATGCAAATTGGATAGTCCAGTCGATGACATTTGGGTTGATTTCGCCAGAGGTTGCGTAGGCGTAGGATTCCCAGAGCTCCTTGTGAAGAGATGCCCGGTCCGGAAAATAGCCGAGAGCGTCATTCTGCGCCTCGGCGCCCTGCCAGATCGCGGATGTTGAGAGGAGGATCGCAGTAATTGCGGTCTTGAAACCAGTGCGCATGAGGTTCGCCTCCCATGATGATGGCAGGCTTACGCTAGCGTTCGCTAGGCCAGCTGGCAACCAAAGGTTCCGCCCGGGTTCTCTTCCTTGTCTCCGATTACCTTTGACGCGAGCGTGTCGCTGCGGAAAACAAACTGGCGTTCGGGCGCGTCGGTTTCGGGGAAGTCGGTGCGGAAGTGGCCGCCGCGGCTTTCGGTGCGGGCCAGTGCGCCGCTGGCGATCAGGCGCGCGGCGGTCAGCTGTGGCGCGCCGGGGCAGCCGGCTTCCAGCCGCTCAATCAGGTTCAGCAGCTCGGTCAGCCCGCCCGCCGCGCGCACCACGCCGCAATGGCGCGACATGGCTTCGCGCAGTTCCAGCATGTCCGGCCCGGTGAGGCGCGGGGTGACGGCGCCGCTGCTGGCGCCCGCTTCGGAAAGGTCTGCGTCGCGCAGGCGCCGGGCAATCCGCTCGGCAAACACCACCGCTTCCAGAAGCGAGTTCGAGGCCAGCCGGTTGGCGCCGTGCGCCCCGGTGGACGAGCACTCTCCGCATACGGAAAGGCCGTCCAGGGTGGAGCGTCCCCAGAGGTCGGACACGATGCCGCCCATATGATAGTGCGCGGCAGGGGCCACCGGGATCATGTCGCGGCGGGGGTCGATGTTCGCGCTCATGCAGGCGGCAAATACGGTCGGGAAATGGTGCGGGAATTCTTCGCCCACCGCCGTGATGCAATTGAGGAATGCACCGCGTCCCGCTGCGCGCTCGGCATGAATGGCGCGGGCCACCTCATCGCGCGGGGCAAGCTCTGCCAGCGGATGATAATCGGCCATGAAGGCGCGCCCGTCAGAATTGTGCAGCGTGGCGCCTTCCCCGCGCAGCGCCTCGGTGGCCAGCGGCGCAGGGTCGCGGCCAATATCGATGCCGGTGGGATGGAACTGCACAAACTCCAGGTCGGCCAGCACGGCGCCGGCCACATGCGCCATGGCGATGGCTTCGCCCTGCGCTTCCTTGGGGTTGGTCGTCACGCGGTAAAGCCCGCCCGACCCGCCCGTACACAGAACGGTTTCCCGCGCCGCTTTTACAAACGGGCGGCCATTGTTCCCTCGCAGGATGACCCCGCCGATCCGTCCGTGCACATCCTGCAACAGCGCTTCGGCCCGCGCCCCCTCGATCAGCTCGATATGCGGGGCCGCGGCCACGGCGGCCACCAGCGCGTCCATGATCGCCTTGCCGGCAAGGTCTCCTGAAACCCGCGCCACGCGCGGATGGGAGTGGGCCGCCTCCAGAGACAGGGCCAGCTGCCCGTCCGGCGTACGGTCAAACGGCACCCCGAGGGCCACCAGATCGCGCACGCGGGCCGGGCCATCTTCGGCGATCAGCCGCGCAATCACCGGGTCCACAAGGCCCGCTCCGGCGGCCACGGTATCGGCGGCATGCTGCGCCGGGCTGTCGAGCGGGTGGAGCGCGGCGGCTAGGCCTCCCTGTGCCCAGGCGGAAGAGGACGCCTGACCCAGCGGGGCCGGCGAGACGACCAGGCAGGGGCGGGGCGCCAGCTTCAGCGCCAGGAACAGGCCGGCAAGGCCCGCCCCGACGATCAGCACATCCGTCGCGGCCCCCGCGCCGGCCTGGAGGCGGTCATCTGTCCCCGCAAGCATGGTTCTGTCCGATCAGGAAATGCCGTCATTCGCGCGGCGGAACTCCACCGGCGCGGTGACAGCAGAGACGAGGGCCCCGAACATGCGTTCGTGAGACTGGATCGTCAGCGTGAAATTGTCAGGAACATAGAGCAGGCCTTCAAATTTCGATTCCAGCATCTCCTCGATGGTGGAGCGGATTGACACCTGGTCGCCAAACCGGCGCGCCTCGCAGGACTGGCGCACAACCGAGCGGCCCCACATGGAGCACATCTCGACCGCCGTCAGTTCGCACGTATAGCGCCCTTCTTCCGGATGCGGAGACAGGCGCATCGTGCCGCTCATCACGCATTGGCCGCTGCGATAGGGGCTGGTCTGGAAGCTCCAGCTGCCCAGCACATCTGACGGGTCCTTGCTTTTACCCGAATTGGCGAGCGCCGGGCTCGCCATCATGCAGGCCATCACCAGCACCGCTGCAATCCGCCCACCGAACATCCGCAAGGTCATCCTCCTGAACACGCCATGCTGACTTCAACCCTCCGGGCCACCTCTGGCAACCCGGTTTACGCACTAGATGACGAGTTCGAGTTCCATCGGCTTGAGGCCGGTCACGAAATCGAGCGGCCGCTCCATCTTCGGCAGCGCCAGCATCGCGTCCAGCGCCTGTTTCGCGCGCACCCGCACATCTTCCGGAATGGTCACCTCATGCGTGCCCGTCACCAGGCAGTCATAGATGTTTTCCAGGGTGATGCGCTTCATGTGCGGGCAGAGATTGCACGGACGGATGAAGTTCACGCCGGGGTTTTCCGCCGCCACATTGTCGCTCATCGAGCATTCGGTGAGCAGGACCACCTTGCTGGGCCGCTTCTCCGACACATAATTGGCCAGCGCCGAGGTTGAGCCGGCATAGTCGGCCGCTTCCAGCACTTCGGGCGGGCATTCGGGGTGGGCCAGGATGACGACGCCCGGATGGGCCTCGCGCAGCTGTTTCACATCTTCGGCAGAGAACTGCTCGTGCACTTCGCAGGCGCCGGGCCAGGTGAGGATACGGATGCCGGTCTGGGCGGCCACATTCTTCGCCAGATACTGGTCCGGTACCAGGATCACCGTGTCCGAATTCCATTCCTTCGCGATGGCTTCCACTACCTGCGCCGCGTTGGAGCTGGTGCAGGTAATGTGGCACTCAGCCTTCACCTCGGCGGTGCAATTTACATAGGTCACGATCGGATAATCGGGCAATTTCTGCTTGATCAGGCGCACATCGGCGCCCGTGATCGAGCTGGCGAGCGAGCAGCCGGCTTCCAGCGAGGGGATCAGCACGGTCTTCTCCGGGGCGAGGATTTTCGAGGTCTCGGCCATGAAATGCACGCCGGCCTGCACGATCACCTTCGCGTCCACCTTCGCGGCTTCACGCGCCAGCTGCAGGCTGTCGCCCCGGAAATCGCCCACCAGGCTGAAGATGTCCGGCGTCATGTAATTGTGCGCCAGGATCACCGCATTCTTCTCGCGCTTCAGCCGGTTGATACCGGCCACCAGCGGCGCAATCGCGGGCCATTCCATCGGCGTCACGAAATCCTGCACCAGCGGATAGAGCGGATCGGTTTCCGCCTTCACGGCCTCGTCATAGACAAGGCCGCGCGCCTCGGCGCCGGATTTGCCGCGCAGCGGGGTGGGGGTAGGGCAGCCGGGACCAGCATCGATCAAACGCGCCATGGTGAACCTCCTTCAACCAATCGAGCTAATTATGCTCGATTTGAGTATAAGTTAGGCCTGAAAAGAAGCGTTTCAAGGGCTCCCTCAAAAACGCTCTGGCTTTCAGGGCTCGTTTGCGACGGAGGCGTGAACCTTATACGCAGTCTGAGCAAAAGGGTATCTAGCGCAGACGCCCCCCCAAAGCAAGGCCGCTGCCTAAATCCTGCCTTTATTGAAACTGGGTCTGGACCCGCTGGCCGGCGCCCGTTTAAGCTCGGTTCTCAACAGGAAGCCCCGTCATGCAGTCCGTCCGGAAACGCTAAGCCCTGAAACATCCGTTTCACTGCCCCTGCCGCCGTGCAGGGCGCTTGGCTTTGCTTTTCAGGACTTACTCACATGAAAACCTTCTCCACCTTTGACCGGCCCACGGGCTGGCCCTCCCTTGCCGCTGCCTTCGAGGCCGATCTCGCCGCCGGTGACCGTATACAGAAGGCCCCCTGGGGCGGCCTCGCCGTTCTGGGCCATGCCCAGCTTTCGGCGCTGGCTCACAACCCTGCCGCAGATGGCATGGCGCCGGACGCGGCAGCGATGGCCGATACCCCGGCCATATATAACCTGCTGGTGCGCTCGGTCTTCACCAAATCCGGCCCGGCCCACCGGGCAGATCGCGCCGCTCTCATCGCTGCCCTGAACCTTGTGGATGTGTCCGCCATCGCTGAAGCGGCCGTGGCGGGGCTCCCTCGTCAGGCCACCGGCCTTGATCTGAGGACGGAGGTGATTGCGCCGGTTGTGCGCGCTGTCTGGGCCTCGGTGATCGGCTATAACGAGAAGGCTGCGCTTGCACTGGAGCAGGCCGTAGCCGACATGGCCCATGTCCTCTCGATGGCGCCGGACCTTTCAAAGGCCGCGCTTGCCGAGGCCGCCGCCCTTGAGGCGCGGGCGCTTTCCCTCGCTGCGCTTGCCAATGACGCGCCCTTCAGCCGCGCTCTGGAGGCGGCGGTCGGGGCAGGGAAGGCTGCAGACCTTATCGCCGGCATGGTCTTCGATGCCATTGAAACTTCCACCACCGGTCTTGCCGCCTGCCTGCGCATCGCTGCAGAAAACCGGGATACCCTTGCCGCCACCCCTCAGTGCACGAACGAGCTGCTTCGCCTTGCCAGCCCCGCTCCCATGACCATGCGGCTCACCACCGCGCCCCTCCGGCTGGACGAAACCGAAATCGCGGCCGGAACGGCGCTCTCCATGCTCTGGGCTGCGGGCAATCACGACCCGCTGGCCTTTCACCGGCCTGAGCGGTTTGATCCTGCGCGTCAGGAGGCGCGGCCCCTGATGTTCGGCATGGGCCAGCACGCCTGCCTCGGCCATGCCCTCGTGCGCGCCACGCTGCAGGCATTGCTGGCTTTCTTTATCGCGCGGCAGCCGCAGATTGAAGGCGATACCGGCGTCTGGAACATTCTCCAGCCGTCAGACATGCCATCGCTGAAGATCAGCTGGTAACGGTCTGCTGCCGCAGGGGGCTGGGCGGTCCTCCCCGGCCAGGGGAGGGCCGCCTTCAGTCCTTGAACAGGTCCATCGCCGCCGTGGTCATCGCTTCCACGCCGGTGGCGATCGCCGGATCATAGTCTGGCCCGAACAGCGGCGAGTGGAGCGAAGGCAGGGGCATGCCATCCATCTGCGAGGCGGCAAACCGGTCGGGCGACACCGCGCCCAGCCAGAAGATCAGACCAGGGATCTTTTCATCCGTGCGGGCAAACTGGCTGAAGTCTTCCCCGCCCATCACTGGCGGCACCGCGCGCACATTGTCTGCGCCCAGCTTCCTGGCCACCGCTTTCATCGCCCGCTCGGTCAGGTCGGGATCGTTATAGGTGGCGGGCGTATAGTCGCTCTCGATCTTGATCTCCGGCGCGGGCGCGCCAAAGGCGGTGGCTTGACCTTCGGCAATGCGCTTGATCCCGTCCAGCAGCATCTTGCGTGTTGCGTCGTCATAGGAGCGCACGGTGACCAAAAGCTCGGCCTCATCCGCGATGATGTTGTGCTTGGCGCCTGCCTTGAACGAGCCGACCGTCACCACGGCAGAATCGAGCGGGTTGGTATTGCGCGAGACAAGGCTCTGCAGCGCCACCACGATATGGCTGCCGATCAGCACCGGGTCGCGCGTCGTATGCGGATAGGCGCCGTGCCCGCCCGCGCCTTTCACGGTAATGTCGACGCTGTCGACATTGGCCAGCGCAAAGCCCGAAGAATAGTTGATCACACCCGCCGGCGCGCTGGCCGAAACATGCAGCGCCAGATTATAGTCCGGGAGCGGAAATTTCGTGTAGAGCCCGTCCGCCAGCATCGCCTGCGCGCCCAGGCCAATCTCCTCGGCCGGCTGGGCAATCATCACCAGGGTGCCCTTCCACTTGTCCTTGTTCTTGATCAGCTCCCGCGCGGTGCCGACCCAGACGGTCATGTGAATATCATGCGCGCAGGCATGCATCACCGGGCTCTCCACGCCGGTCCAGGTCTGCGAGATCACCTTGGAGGCAAAGTCAAAGCCTGTCTGATCGGGCACGGGCAGGCCGTCCATATCCGCGCGGATGAGGATTGTGGGCCCTCTGCCATTCTCGAACACGCCGACCACGCCATAGCCGCCGACGCCCGGCTTCACCTCGCCAATGTCCTTCATGGCCTTCTCGCGCACCCAGGCGTCGCCAAGGCCTTCGGTCACCGTAAAGCCCAGCGCGCGCAATTCGTTCGCCATCAGCTTGGACGTTTCCACCTCGCGGAAGGAAAGCTCGGGGTTGGCGTGCAGTTTCTTGTAGAGCTCCACGAGGCTCGGATCGGCTGAGCGCAGCTCGCCCACCGGCATGCCGCTCACGGCGCTTGCGGTGGATACGGCCGCGCCATTGTCCGGGCGCAGCTCCCTGGGCGCGCCGCCATCTTCCGGCTTGTCCCCGCCGCACGCGGCCAGGCCCAGCGCCATCACGGCAACAAGCAAACTCCGGCGGATCATCATGGCATCACCCCTTGAAACAGATTTCCCTCAACAGTCTCAAGCCTAGTCAGGAATGCCGCAAGGGGGAAGGGGGCGCCCAGGCAGTGGCCGGAACTGTTCGGATTTGTCCAAATTCTGGTCCCGGGTGTCTCTGGAGCCGCAGGCAGAGTTGTACGCTTCCCCCAAACGCAGACCGGCCGCGCCCAGAGAGCGCGGCCGGCCGGAAGAGTTCGTGGGGAACGCCTTAGCGTTTCAGGAAAGCCGGGATGTCCTTGCCGAAGCCGACCACGCGGTCAGGCGCCGGCTCCAGGATCAGATCGTCATCCTTGCGCTTGTAATCGCGCTGCGGGCGGTCGCGATCACGCTCGCGTTTTTCGCCTCGCGGCTGGTCGTCATTCCGCTCACGGCGTTTTTCATTGCGGGCAGGGCGCTCGCGGCGGGGTTTTTCCTGAACAGCAGGGGCCTCGACCGTTTCCACGGCGTCCACCACCTCAACGGCAACGGGCGCTTCGGCAACGGCCACATCGCCGTCTTCCTGCTCGCGGCGGCGCGGGCTGCGCTCGGCGCGGTCGCTGCGGTCGCTATTGCGGCCCCGGGCGCTGCGGCCACCCCGCTCCCCGCGGTCGCGGTCACGTCCGCCCTTGCGGTCGCGCTTTTCTTCGGGGGGAAGGGTTTCAAGTTCCTCGAGCAGGCCTTCCGGCATGAATTCCGGAACGTCCTTCTTGATCATCTTCAGCACGAAGCCCCAGGACTTATCGTCCGCAGGCGTCACAACCGTATAGCTCTCTCCCTTGCGACCGGCGCGGCCCGTGCGGCCGATACGGTGCACATAGTCTTCATCCTTCGGCGGCGGGCCGAAATTGAAGACGTGGCCAACATCGGGAATGTCGAGCCCGCGCGCGGCCACATCGGAGGCCACGAGCAGTTTCAGCTTGCCATCCCGGAAGCGCTGGAGCGTTTCGGAACGCACGCTTTGCGGCAGGTCGCCATGGATCGGCGCGGCGTCATGACCATGCTTGGTCAACGAGGCGGCGACGATGTCCACCTCGACCTTGCGGTTACAGAAGACGATGCCGTTCTTCACATTGGTCGCTTCGATCACGCGGCGCAGCGCCGTGCGGCGAGCCTTGCCGTCATTGGTCGGCAGCTTGACCACGAATTGCGAGATCGTCTCGGCGGTCTGCGCGGGGCGGGCCACTTCGATCTTCTTGGGATCTTTCTGGAAGGTCTTGGCAAGGCGCTGAATGTCGGCCGGGAAGGTGGCGGAGAAAAGAAGCGTCTGGCGGTTGGCCGGCAGCTTGGTGCAGATCTTCTCGATGTCGGGAATGAAGCCCATGTCGAGCATCCGGTCAGCTTCGTCGATGATCAGCGTTTCCACGCCCATCAGCAGCAGCTTGCCGCGATCGAACTGGTCCATCAGGCGGCCCGGGGTTGCGATCAGCACGTCCACGCCGCGCTGGAGCAGGGTTTCCTGATCCTTGAACGACACGCCGCCGATCAGCAGCGCCATCGTGAGCTTCAGGTATTTGCCATACTTCTCGAAGTTTTCGGCCACCTGCGCGGCAAGCTCGCGCGTCGGGCAGAGGATCAGGCAGCGCGGCATCCGTGCGCGGGCCCGGCCGGTGGACAGGCGCTGGATCATCGGCAGCACGAAGGCGGCCGTCTTGCCGGTGCCCGTCTGGGCAATTCCGGTCACGTCGCCGCCCATCGCGATATGCGGAATGGCTTCGGCCTGGATCGGGGTGGGGATGGTGTAACCAGCTTCGGTAACGGCCTTGAGAATGTTCTCAGCCAGGCCAAGGTCAGCGAATGTTACAGTCGGGGTGTCAGTCAAGTGTAGTCTCCGGGATGTCTGGTTGATTTGCCCGGCCGCCCGTATTGGCGGCTCTGTCCTGCGTCTGCCAGACCCCATGCCTGACCAGCCACAGCCGGGCGAATCCCATGCCCGGAGCGTTTGATGTGCGCCCCATATAGCAAAAACGCCCGCCGGGGAAGGGCGGGCGTTCGCTTTTTGTGCAGTCTCAGAAGGCCTTACGCGCCGGCATCGGCCAGATTCTGGTTCACGAAGTCCCAGTTCACGAGGCTGTTGAGGAAGGTGTCGATGTAGTCGGGGCGGCGGTTCTGGTAGTCCAGATAGTAGGCATGTTCCCACACATCCATCGTCATCAGGGGCGTGGTGCCCTCTTCCGTGAGGGGCGTTTCAGCGTTCGGCGTCTTGGAGATCACCAGCTTGCCGCCCTTGTAGGAGAGCCAGGCCCAGCCAGACCCGAACTGGGTGGCGCCAGCCTGTTTGAACTCTTTGACGAAGCTGTCATAGCCGCCAAGGTCGCGCTCGATCAGATCGGCCACCTTGCCGTGGGGCTTGCCGCCGCCATTCGGTTTCATCGAGTGCCAGTAGAAGGTGTGGTTCCACACCTGGGCGGAGTTGTTGAAGATGCCAGCCTTGGATTTGTCGGCGGCAGAAATCTTGATGACTTCCTCAAGGGATTTGCCGGCAAGGTCGGTGCCTTCGACAAGGCCGTTGAGGTTGGTCACATACGCCTGATGGTGTTTGCCATAGTGGAAGTTCAGGGTTTCTTCCGAGATATGGGGGGCAAGCGCGTTGCGGGGGTAGGGAAGTTCGGGGAGGGTGAAGGCCATGGCGGTGTCCTCTTTGCGCGGGTTTTGGTCTCTTTCGCTCGCGAGCGGTTTCGCACATATGGGGGCCATGTCAAATGAGACCAGACCCCTGACCCAAACCCCTTGGGAAGAAATTGACAAAAGAGTCCGGCGTGTGGACGAGGACCGGTGGATTTCCAGCCGGTTTGCCCCTGCCGCCGAGCGCCGGGCGCTGATCGCGCTCTACGCGCTCGCTTATGAGCTTGTCAGGGTGCGCGAGGCGGTTTCGGAAGAGACGCTGGGGCTGATCCGGTTTCAGTGGTGGCGCGAAGCGATCCAGGAAATCGCCGAGGGAAAGCCCCCGCGCGGGCATGATGTGTGCCTGGCGCTGGCTGAAGAGATTGCAGCAGGCCGCCTGAAGCCCGGCGCGCTGCAGAAGCTGGTCGATGGCTATCAGACCGCCTTCCTGGAAAATGACCGCGCGCGCGAGCCCGAAGGCTGGCTTGGCCTGACGGCGGCCAATATCCTGATCCCGGCGCATAACTGGGCAGGCGATCTGCAGACGGTCGCCGCCGCCTATGCCGCCGCGCGCCGCCATGCGTCCAAGGCATTCGGCCCGATCGTCTCGCCCGCACCCAAACAGATGCGCCCGGCGATTGCCCATTACCGGCTACGCAAACTCTATTGCGAAGGGAAGAAGCCCAACCCCTTCACCAAGCGGTTTTCGATCATGAAGGCGATCAATACCGGCGAGGTCTGAAGAGTGCCCGGAATGCGGGGATAAGCGCTCCGAAAAAGCGGGGATAAGTCCGCAAAAAACTCCAGGAAAAACTCCAACGGCAAGCCTGAAAACTCCAACCGCGTTGGAGTTTTTTTGTGCCTTACAGCACGCCGGCCTCTTTCCACGCTTCCTTCGGCCAGCGGCGGTGTTGCCAGAACCATTGGCCGGGATGGGCGCGGACCTGGGCTTCGATGAAATCGGTGATGCGCTGAACCGAGCGGCGAACATCGGCTTCCTGGTCGCCGGTATCTTCCGGAATGAAGGGCGTGTGGAACTCGATCCGGAACCGGGCGGGGCCGGTGCGCGTGGTCGATACCGGAACGATGGGCACCTGGTATTTGAGAGCAAGGCGCGAGGGGCCGGGCGCGGTCATCGCGGCATGGCCGAAGAAGGGCACCGGGATGCCTTCATTGAACTTCTGATCATTCATCAGCGCGACGGGCGCGCCCTTGGCCAGGGAGCGCATGAGCTCGCGTGTGCCGATGCCCTTGGGCGCGTTGACGGCGGTGCCGTAATCATGGCGGAGGTCGGCGATGCGCTTGTCGATGTGCGGATTGTTCAGGGCACGGTAGGTCATCACCGCATGGGGAATGCGTTTGGTGATCGCCGCAGGCATGATTTCCCAATTGGCGAAATGACCCGAGATGAAGACGGCGCCCTTGCCGCTGTCGCGGATGGCATCGAGCACGTCGAGGCCGATAATCTCGACCCGTCCGGACGTATAGGGATCAATACTGGGCAGATGCGGCAACTCGCCCGCCGTGCGCCCGGCGCTTTCCCAGGCGGCGAGCGCGGTGGCTTCCACCTGTTCCTCGCTCCAGCCTGGAAAGGCGAGGCGGAGGTTGCGCCGGGTTGTCTTGTGCTGGGAGAGAAGCGGGCCGATCTTCTTGACCAGCCAGCCGCCGAAATCGGAGGCCTTGTCCGGCCCCAGCATTTTCATCGGGCCCCAATAGATGAGATCCCAGGCGATGGTCTCCAGGCGCCATTGCAGCCGCTGGCCGAAGCTGGCGCGGTTATCGATGTCCTTCGGGCGGACATAGGCGGTGGGGGTCTGATCGTTCATGGGCTGCGTCAGCTTTCCGTCAGCTTTTGAAGAGCGGCGCGAGCACCGCGTCAAGCGCTGCGGTATCCTCGAACACTGCGGTTACCGGCCAGGCGTGGATTTCCTGCCGCACTTCCGGGGGCAGGCGGACATGATCCTTGGTGGTGGTGACGAGGCGCGCGCCATGATCGCGCGCCAGGCTGCGGAGGAACTGGATGTCGCCTTTGGCATAGGGATGATGATCCCCGAAGGGCACCGCGTCGGAGACATGGCCGCCCGCCTCGGCCAGGCTGTCGAAGAATTTCTGCGGGCGCCCGATGCCGGCAAAGGCGACGAGGGGGCCGAGCGGCGGGGCCTCCGCCGGGGCGAGCCGCGCGCGCAGCACGGGCAGGCCGCTGGCGGTAACTTCACGCGGCACCGGGCCTTCGCCCATCAGGATAACGGCATCGGCGCGGGCGAGCCCTTCAGGCACCTTTTCCCGAAGCGGCCCCTGGGGCAGCACCTGGCCATTGCCGAAGGGCGCGCCCGCATCAATCACGATGAAGGTGAGGTCTTTCTTCAGGGACGGGTTCTGATGGCCGTCATCCATGACGATTACGTCTGCGCCCGCCGCCGCGATGGCGCGGGCCGCTTCCGGACGGTCGCGCCCGATCCAGGCCTCGCCGGTGGCGGCCAGGAGCAGCGGCTCATCGCCCACATCGCGGTAAGTGTGCGCGCCAGCGTCAACCTTCAGGGGGCCGCGCTCTTTTCCGCCATGGCCGCGCGAGAGGCTGGCGGCGCGCAGGCCGCGAGCAGTGATCCGGTTACGGATGGCTTCGGTTACCGGCGTCTTGCCGGCGCCGCCGGTGGTGAGGTTGCCGATACAGACGACCGGCACGGGGGCGCTGTCGGGCACAGCGCGCGCCAGCTTCCGCCGGAGCCCCCAGAGATAGAGCATCGAGAAGGGCGTCAGCAGCAGGCGGGTGAGCGGGGCAGCTTCACGGGATCGCGGATCAAGGCCGGCCGACCAGAAATGCGGCGCTCTCACCGCCGCCCCTCCGAGGCCGCGCCCGCGCCTTCCAGCAGCGGCCTGGGCAGCAACGGCAGCAGCACGCCGAGCGTCAGCAGCATCGGCTCGTCGGCTTCGGCGGCGAGTTTGGCCAGCGCATCTTCGGGCACCGGCGGGGGCGCCTGCAGGAAAGTGTGCAGGGCGGACGGGCCATCGACCGTGTGGACGAGGCCGCTCGCCTCCAGGCTTGCCATCAGGTCTGCGAAATTATGGACGCGCGGGCCGGTGGCGACGGGGCGGTTGAGGCGGATCGGCTCGAGCGGGTTGTGCCCGCCAACGCCTTCGGCATGGCCGCCGCCGAGATAGACCGCCGTGGCCAGGCGCAGCCAGGTGCCCATCTCGCCCATCGTGTCGGCCAGCAGCACGCGGTCGCGCTTGTCGGGCTGGACGCCCTTGCTGCGGCGGGCATGGCGCAGGCCGCGCTGTTTCAGCAGGGCTTCGATCTCGTCGCCGCGCTCGGGATGGCGCGGGGCAATGATCAGGGCGACATCTTCGTGCAGCGTGGCGGCGGCGTCGAGGAAGAGTTCCTCCTCACCCGGATGGGTGGAGGCGGCCAAGAGGCAGCGGCGCCCGGCGATGAAGTTGGCGGCGATGCGGCTCATCTCCACCTCATTGGCGCCGGGCGGGGGCAGGGCGGATTTGAGATTGCCTGCCGCGCGGACCGGGCGGCCGAGCAGATTTTCCAGCCGCTGGCCGGTATCGAGATCTGCGGCCAGAACAATGTCGAAATTCCCGACAAGCTGGCGGAACAGGCTGCGCACCTTCTGCCAGCCTTCGGCGGATTTCTGCGTCATCCGCGCATTGACGAGCGCAGTGCGAGACCCTGCCTTGCGGGCTTCATGGATCAGGTTTGGCCAGATCTCGCCTTCTGCGAAGACGCAGAGGTCCGGCTTCCAGTGCTGGATGAAGCGGCGGGCGGCCTGGGGCGTGTCGAGCGGGGCCATGGCATGAATGGCGTTGTCGGGAAGCAGGGGCCCCAGCACGCGGGCGGAAGTGACGGTCTGGCTGGTGAAGACCAGCATCAGTCCGGGGCGCTCGGCAATCATGCGGCGGCCCAGCTCCAGCAGCAGGCCGCTTTCACCGACACTCGCGCCATGCAGCCAGACCAGCGGGCCTGGCCGGCGCGGCGGCAGGCGTTTGGCGTAGCGCTCATGCAGGCGCAGATAGTCTTCCTTGCCCTTGCGCGCCCGGTCGCTCAGCACAAAGCCGAGGAAGGGCGAGGCGGCATAGGTGGTAAGCCGGTAGGCGAATAACGCAGGCGTCATTCTGTCATAAGCTCCGGCCTGGCGGGTTGTTCGGGATATCCGGCAAGCGTTTCGGCACGCCGGGTTGCCTCATCCATGCCGCGTTGCAGCGCTTCTTGCAACGCCTCGGGCGATGCCTCGCGGGGGCAAACGAGCAGCGGGCCGAAGACAATGGCGCCGCGCGTGAAAGGTAGGGGGATGATGAAGCGGTCCCAGCTTTTCAGGCGCGGGGCGGGCCGGGTGGAGAGGGCATAGGGCAGAACAGCGGCGCCGCTGCGCTGGGCAAGGGTCACGGCGCCCTGGCTGGCGATGCGGCGGGGGCCGCGCGGGCCGTCCGGCGTCATGCAGACATAGCCGCCGCTGCGCAGGCGGCTGGCGGCCTCGGCGATGGCGCGCATGCCGCCTTTGTCCTTGTTCGTCTTCTTCTTGTTGCCCTTGGAGCCGCGTACGACATCCAGATCGAGGTGTTTGATGGCGCGGGCGACGGGTTCGCCATCGGGGGAGAGGGAGATCATCATGGCGGCGCGGCCGCGCTTTTCCGGCCAGTGGCGCACCGCGCGGTTCCAACCTGCCGGCATCAGCAGGATGGTCTCATGCCAGCACGCCACGATGAGGCCGGGCTTTTCCACGGCCAGCGCGGCGCGCGCTTCGGCTTCGCCTTCGATCGTCCAGCGCACCGTGCGGCCGACCAGCGCCATCCAGGCCCAGATGAGGAATCCGAGCACGGCAACAACAGGGGCAGAGCGGAAAAACGCTTTCATCGAGCGGCTTATACTGCGCTTCGCGCCCTGCGCCATTGAACAGTTCAGAAAGCTGGGGAACCGGCAAGAACGCGGACGGAAAGGAGAATGGTGGGCGATACAAGGTTCGAACTTGTGACCCCTGCCGTGTGAAGGCAGTGCTCTACCGCTGAGCTAATCGCCCGACCGCGAGCGGGGTGGGTAATCTTGCTTCAGGATGAGGTCAAGCACATATCGCAAGGCAGCTGCGAGATAGGCGAAGGTGGGTTTTCGTGGTTAAGTACGGAAATGTGGACGCATGGATCGTCGTTGAAGCCATGCGGAATTGCATGATACGCGAGCGGGCGTGTGCGTTATACTTCTTATGAGGGTAGATGGCAGCAGGCGCTGGGATTGTGCGCCGCAACTGCAAACGGTTGCAATTAAACGGGCAATACCCTGATCAAGATCACAAGATGAACGCCAGATGAATGAGCGTTCATGATGAACGGTTGTTCATCTTCTTAGTTTAAGAAAAAGTTATATAGAATTGCTCTTGAGAAACCCGGCAAACATTGTCATCTACCGGACATACACAGACGGGCCGGCAAGGTCCGCGTGATGAACCTTAAGAAGGACAGGCACAGATGGCCCCCCATAGGGCTGTCTCAACTTCAAAAACGATAAGATCGCCTGGAGAGAGCAGAGTGAAAGACTGGTGTGACGAAGAAGGCGCAAAGCGCCTCCGTGAAAAAATCAATTCGTATTGGGCAGAGCGCGGTTATGAGGTCGACGTAGACCTCGTGGACGCAGGTTTTGTCCCCGCGATGCGGAGCGCCCGCTGCGACGTGCGTTCCAATATGGTCAATGGCATGCCGCGCCGCCGCGCTGCCGGTGAAGTTGGGTCTTCGCGCCCCACTTACCGTCCGCGCAACGAAGCGACGGCTTGATCCCTCAGGACTGACAAAGCTGGTAACAATTCGGAATAGTGGCCGATGACCGCATCGGGCGCGAGATTTTCGACTGTTTCGGCTTCGTAGCCAAAGGTCACAAACAGGAAGGGCAGTCCGGCATTCCGGGCTGCCCTTTCATCTGTTCGGCTATCGCCCACGAACAGGGCGCGGGCCGGTGTGCCGCCCGCCGCGCGGACGGCTTCGAACACATGATCCTGGTGCGGCTTGCGATTGGTTGCCCGGTCCGCGCCGAGAATGGCGGCGAAGCGGGTAGTCAGGCCAAGCTCGCTGATCAGCCGCTCACTGAGATCCTGGCGCTTGTTGGTGCAGACGCAGAGTGTGGCGCCCGCATCCAGCAGAGCATCCAGCGCGTTGACGCAGCCTTCAAACGGGCGCGAGCCGACAGCGATGTTCTCCACATAATAACTGATGAAGCGATCAAAGGCGGCGTCCATGTCTGGCGCCGGCAGGTTAACCCCGTGCACGCCAAATCCGCGTTCCATCATTGCGCGGGCGCCATTACCGATCAGGGTGGCAATCGTCGGCAGGCCCACCGGGGCAAGGCCGGCATCGGCAAGCACATGGTTGAGCGCGCCCAGCAGGTCCGGCGCGGTATCCACCAGCGTGCCGTCGAGATCGAAAGCGACAGTCCAGCCCTCGAAGCTGCCCATTTCCGCCATGCCAGACCCTCCTTCGCCCTCGCCAAGTTGCGGGGTTTCGTCTAGGCGATGGGGCAGAGGAAAGCGAGAGGGAGCCCGCACTTGACTGACACGCCCAAACAGCGCGCCGCCGTCATCCTTGCTGCCGGCAAGGGAACCCGGATGAAGTCGCCCCTGCCCAAGGTGATGCATGCCGTCGCCGGGCGGCCGATGGTCGACTGGTCAATCGCACTGGCGCGGAATGTTGGCGCAGAGAAGATCGTCGCAGTGGTGCATCCCTCGCAGGACGTGCTGATTGCGCATCTGGGAAAATACCATCCCGACATTGCCATTGCCTATCAGGACCCGCCGCAGGGTACCGGCCATGCCGTGCGCTGCGCTGAGGGTGCGCTGGCTGGGTTTGAGGGCGACCTGGCGGTGCTCTATGGCGACAGCCCGCTGGTGCCGGCGGCGACGATTGAAGCGCTTTTCGAGACGCTTTCCGGCAATACCGGGCTGGGCGTGCTGGGCTTCGAGGCCGAAGACCCCGGCCTCTATGGCCGCCTGATCACCGCCGAAGATGGCAGCCTGGAGGCCATTGTCGAAGCGCGTGAAGCCACGCCGCACCAGCTCAGGGTGCGCCTCTGCAACTCAGGCGTCATGGCAGGCCGCGCGGGCGACATGTTCCGCCTGCTGGCAAAGGTGACCAACAACAATGCCAAGGGCGAGTATTACCTGACCGACCTTGTGGGGCTTGCGCGCGCCGAAGGCATTGGCTGCGCGGTGGCAGTTTCGGGTGAGGATGATCTGATCGGCTGCGATTCCAAGGCGGACCTCGCCGAGGCCGAAGCAATCTTCCAGAGCCGCCGCCGCCGCGCGCTGATGGAGGCGGGCGTCACCCTGGTAGCCCCGGAAACGGTGTTCTTCTCTCACGATACCGAGATCGGCCCCGACGCCGTGATCGAGCCGAATGTGGTGTTCGGCCCCGGCGTGAAGGTGGCAGGCGGGGCGCAGATCCGCGCGTTCAGCCACCTCGAAGGCGCGGTCGTTGGCGCGGGCTGCAGTGTTGGCCCTTATGCGCGGCTGCGGCCGGGCACGGTGCTGGCCGCAAACGTTCACATTGGCAATTTCGTGGAAACCAAGAACACTGCCATGGGCGAGGGCGCCAAGGCAAACCACCTGGCCTATCTGGGCGACGGCGCCATCGGCGCGGGCGCCAATATCGGCGCGGGCACGATTTTCTGCAATTATGATGGCTATCTGAAACACCAGACGGATGTGGGCGAGGGGGCGTTTGTCGGCTCCAACTCTTCCCTCGTTGCGCCGGTGCGGATCGGGAACGGCGCCTATGTCGGCTCTGGCAGCGTGATCATCAAGGATGTGCCCGATGACGCGCTTGCCGTGGGCCGGGGCCAGCAGGTGACCCGCGAAGGTTGGGCGAAGAATTACCGGGCAAAGAAGGCCGCCGAAAAGGCTGCCCGCACCACAGGCAAGGACTAGCAGAACGGAAAGCCTCTCATGGCCAGCGATACCGAAAAGCAGAACGCCGCCGCCGCCGCGATGGATTTCGTCGAAGAGGGCATGACGATTGGCCTTGGCACCGGATCGACGGCGAAGTTTTTCATCGAGATGCTGGCCGACGAGATTGCCGATGGCCTTCTGGTGCGCTGTATCGAGACCAGTGTGCAGACGCGGGACCTCGCCCGCAGCCTCGGCATTCCGCTGATCCCGTTCGAGCAGGTGGACCGCATTCACCTCACCGTCGACGGCGCCGACGAGATTGGCCCTGGCGGGGTGCTCATCAAGGGCGGCGGGGCGGCGCTGCTGCGCGAGAAGATCATCGCCAATGCCTCCGATCACATGGTGGTGATTGCCGACAGCTCCAAAGAGGTGCCGCATATCGGGGCGTTTCCGCTGCCGGTGGAGGTGACGCCGTTCGGCTACACCATCACCGCGAAGAAGGTGCATGACGCGCTGGTCGCCTCAGGCGTTGAGCGCCCGCGCATCGAGCTGCGCAAGGCGCCGGGCAGTGTGGACCTGCTGGTCACCGATGGCGGCAACCATATTCTCGACTGCCATTGTGGACGCATTCCCGACCCGGCAAAGACGGCCGCTTTCCTCTCCGGGGTGCCCGGCGTGGTGGAGCATGGCCTCTTCATCGGCCTCGCCCGCACCGTGATCATCGGTGACGAAAATGGCGCGCATATTATTGAATACTGAGGCGGACGCCTCACATCTGCTGCCGGTAATTCATTAGAAATCCAAGGAATATCCCATGACCGACGCCGCCTATGACTATGACCTGTTCGTGATTGGCGGCGGATCGGGGGGCGTGCGCGCCGGGAGAATTGCGGCGCAGGCGGGCGCGAAGGTGGGTCTGGCCGAGGAATACCGGATGGGCGGCACCTGCGTTGTGCGCGGCTGCGTGCCCAAGAAGTTCATGGTGTATTCCAGCAAGTATGGAAAAGACATCGAACTTTCTGCCGGATACGGATGGTCTGTGGGGGATGTCTCCTACGATCATGAGAAGTTCATGGTGGGCCTGCATGCCGAAGTGGACCGCCTGTCAGCCATCTATGACCGCAACCTGAAGAATGCGGGCGTCGATGTGTTCGATGACCGGGCAGAGTTTGTGGACAAACATACGCTGCGCCTCAAAAAATCCGGCAAGACGATCACCGCGAAGAAGATCCTGATCGCTGTGGGCGGGCGGCCCTGGCTTCCGTCTGCGGAGGAACTTCCCGGCGTTGAGCATGTGATCGATTCCAACGGCGTGTTCGAGTTGACCGAGCTGCCCAAGCGCATGGTGATTGCGGGCGGCGGGTATATTGCGGTGGAGTTTGCGCATGTGTTTGCCGGGCTCGGCACGGAGGTCTGCCTTGTCTATCGCGGGGATACCGTGCTGCGCGGATTTGATGATGAAATCCGCCTCGCCGTGCATGAAGGCCTCAAAGAGGCCGGCGTGCGGGTGGTGACGAAATGCGTGTTCAATTCCATCGAGAAGACTGATGCCGGCCTGATGGTGACGCTGAGCAGCGGCACGGAAATTGAGACCGATGTTGTGCTTATGGCCGTGGGGCGCCGGGCGAATACGGACGATCTCGGCTGTGACAAGGCGGGCGTGAAGCTGGCCGGGAATGGCGATGTGATCGTGGATGAATGGTCGCGCACGAATGTCGAGAATATCTGGGCGGTGGGTGATGTGACCGGCCGTGTGGCGCTGACGCCTGTGGCGATCCGCGAGGGTCATGCCTTTGCCGATACAGAGTTTGGCGGCAAGCCCTGGAAGATGGATCACGCGAATATTCCGACGGCGGTGTTCACCCAGCCGGAAGTCGGCACGGTGGGCATCTCAGAGGCCGAAGCGCGCAAGACCTATGGCGAGATCGACATCTACAAGACGAAGTTCCGCCCGATGAAGAACATGCTGAACGGCGACCAGACGCGCACCTTCATGAAGCTCGTCGTGCGCGCCTCCGATCAGCGCGTGCTGGGCGTGCATGTGGTGGGCGATGACGCCGCCGAGATGATCCAGACAGCGGCGATTGCCGTGAAGATGGGCGCCACCAAGCAGCATTTCGACCAGACCTGCGCGCTGCACCCGTCAGCGGCGGAAGAACTTGTCACCATGCGGACGAAATGGGTGCCGGAAGGGGTTTAGTGCCCCTTCTTCCCCTCATTCAAATCACGGATTTCCAGCGCGACCTGTTTCAGGCTTTCGCGGATGGGTTTGAGGCCGCCGCCCCGCCCGGCATGGATGACCAGCTGGCGCCAGGCGGGCTGGCCTTCCTGCGGGGCCTTGACGGCAAAATGCGCCGAGCGGGGCAGGGCAGCGGTCAGCAGCGCTTCTGACAGCGGGAAACCCGCAATCTCGTCAAACACCCCATTGCGCGCATCGGCTTCGAAGGTGGATTGTTCGTTCCGGTTCACGGCGTTGAAGAGGATCGACAGCTCCGGGCGCCTCGCCTCTTCGATCTGATTGCGGATCACCTGATTGAGCAGGCGCACGCCGCGCAGCGAGTAGATGTCGGCATGCATCGGCGCGATCACCCGGTCTGCCGCCTCCAGCGCGCAGCGCGTCAGGAAGGTGGCGTTGGGGTTGGTGTCGAAGACAATGAGGTCATATTCGCTGCGATAATGGTCCACGCTGCGCAGGAAATGCTGCTTCACGGCGGCCAGAGCGTCCGGGTCGCCCGAGAAGGCGTATTTGGAAATCTCGAACTGGCCGGAGATGATGTCGAGGCGTCCCGGCGGGCCGTCCACGCCCAGAACGGGGTGTACGAACTGATCGCGCGGGGCGGGGGTGAAAGGCTGGATGGTGAGGCCGAGCCAGTTTTCGGCAGGCGAGGCCGCGTCGCGCGCATGCAAGCGCGAACGCTCGAAGAGGGAGATGACCGAGCGGTCCTGCGCGGAGGAGGCGTCGGCGAGATCCATCGGGTAGAACGTCTGGGTGAGGTTATATTGCGGATCGAGGTCGATCAGCAGCACGCGGCCCCCGAAGGCCTCCTGCCAGGCGCCAAAAACCTGCGCCGTGACGGTGGTTTTGCCGACCCCGCCCTTGAGGTTCATCACGGCGATGACCGGGCATTTCTTCCGATAGGCTTCCTGGGTTTCAGCGACGAGCTGGTCGAGGCCGTCCGGCATGGCAGAGGAGAGGCGCAGATGGGGCTGGACTTCCTGCTTGAAGAAGCCGTTGAGGCGCGCCTTGTCGACCTGATAGGGGATGAGCTTGAGGCCCATCGCCTTGGCGGCCTCCACATCCTGGCGCACGCGCCGGGAGCGCACGCCCTCGGCGGATACCAGCACGATGATCGCAAAGGCCCGGTCGATGGCGGCGTCGGCTTCCGCGCGGGAAGTGTCTTCGCCGGGGTGGAATACCGCAACGGAAGCTGCCCGCAGCGCCTCATGCAAAGCGAGCAGGGCGTCCGGGTCTTTGCCCGAATGGCTGATATACACGTGCGACATCTGGCCCCGCGGCGCATGAATCTTCTGTCTGGACCGGCCTTTTAACGGGACAGCCCGCGATTCCGCCATCTTCTTGCAGTGAAATTATGGTGAAACTTGAGCAATGGGCGCTCATATGTTTTATCGCGGCGAAAACTGAGTGAGACCCGAGCAATGACCTGGCATCCTTCCGACTGGCGCAACCTGCCTGCCAAGCACATCCCGCAGGACTATCCTGACGCGGCCGCCCTGGCAGCTGTTGAAAACCGCCTCCGGAGCTTTCCGCCGCTGGTGTTTGCCGGCGAGGCCCGGCGCCTGAAGGCGCGGCTGGCCGATGTGGCCGCCGGCAAGGCGTTCCTGCTGCAGGGCGGGGACTGCGCCGAGAGCTTCAAGGAATTCCACCCGGACAACATCCGCGACACGTTCCGCGTGATCCTGCAGATGGCCGTGGTGTTGACCTTTGCCGCGGCCAAGCCCGTCGTGAAGGTGGGCCGGATTGCCGGCCAGTTCGGCAAGCCGCGCTCGGAGCCGACCGAGACAATCAATGGCGTGACGCTGCCCTCCTACCGGGGCGACAATATCAATGGCATGGAATTCACTCCTGAGTCCCGCATTCCGGACCCAGAGCGCCTGATCCAGGCCTATTCGCAATCGGCCGCCACGCTGAACCTGCTACGCGCCTTCAGCCAGGGCGGCTATGCCAGCCTTGCCAACGTTCAGCGCTGGATGCTCGGCTTCGTGGATCGCTCCTCGCAGGGCGAGCGTTATCAGAAGCTGGCCGATCAGATCTCTGCTTCGCTGCGCTTCATGGAAGCGGTCGGCCTCAACGCCGAAAGCGTTCCGCAGATGTCGCAGGTGGAGTTCTACACCAGCCATGAAGCGCTGCTGCTGGGCTATGAGGAAGCGATGACGCGCATCGATTCCACCAGTGGCGACTGGTATGACACCTCCGCCCACATGCTGTGGATCGGCCACCGCACGCGGCAGGTGGATCACGCCCATGTCAATTTCTGCAAGGGCGTGAAAAATCCCATCGGCATCAAGTGCGGCCCCGGCATGGAGACAGATGAGCTGCTCCGCCTGATCGACACGCTGAACCCGAAGGACGAGCCCGGCCGCATCACGCTGATCTCGCGCTTCGGCTCGGAAGGCGTGAAGGCTGGCTTGCCGCCGCTCGCCCGCGCGGTGAAGAAATCCGGCCGCACGGTCGTCTGGTCGTGTGACCCGATGCACGGCAACACGCTGAAAACCGGCACCGGCTTCAAGACGCGGCCGGTTGACCGCGTTCTCTCCGAAGTGCGCCAGTTCATCGACGTGCTGTCGGCCGAGGGCTGCTATCCGGGCGGGGTGCATTTCGAGATGACCGGCCAGAACGTCACCGAATGTATCGGCGGCGCGCAGGCGATCTCGGAGGAAGACCTCTCCAGCCGCTACCACACCCATTGCGACCCCCGCCTCAATGGCGAACAGGCCCTGGAACTCGCCTTCCTGATTGCCGAGAAGCTGCAAGCCGCCGAAGCCGACGCCGCTGGCGCGCGCAAGGCGGGATAGGATTTTACTTGTAGGTTGAACCACTCTAGGCTCCCGGAAGACAACTTCCGGGAGCTTTTTCATGTTCCGAAATCTTCTATTGGCAAGCGTACTCACGGCAGGGGCATGTGCGTATCCCTTGCCGCAGCCCGAGGCGTCGCAGCCTGGTGCAGGCGCGGCTGAGTCAGCCTACGCCGTGTCGGACGAGATGCAGGAAGCGCGCGGGTTTTTATTTTCGCATGCGGAACGTTTTCTGGCCGACCCCACCGCGGCAAGCTTTGGGGGAGGTTATACTCAAGCTGTGACCATGATGGGCCGGGAGGATCTGATGGCGCTGGTCCCGCCTGAAGATAGCCTTTACAGGAAACACGACTGTTCCGAAAATCTGCAGCCCGCCTTGCCTTACATAAGGGCGATGGCGGAAAGCCATACGCTGGTCATCCTGAATGAGAGCCACTCCCGGCCGCAGCATCGCGCCTTCATCGGTGAGGTGGTGGAGATGTTGCGGGCTGACGGGTTCACCCACTATGCCGCTGAAACATTGAGCGTTGAGGGCGCTCAGCAGCTCGAAGGCCCCGCGAAGGTGGGGCAAGGCTGGTACATTCAGGATCCGATATTCGCGCGCATGCTGGAACGCATCCGGGCTTCCGGCATGGTTCTCGTCGCCTATGAGGAAACCGAAGAGCAGCGCCTTAAGGACGAGGGTGCAACGATTGAGGAAATCGTTGCGGTTCGGGAAGAGGTGCAAGCCCAGAACCTGATTGATGCTGTGCTGGGGCATGCTCCGGAGACGCGGATGGTTATCCATGTCGGCTACGGACATATTGAGGAGTTTGCGACTGGCGACATTCCGATGATGGTCGCGCGGCTGAAATCGAAAACGGGCATTGATCCGTTTACGATTGACCTGGTCTATTGCGGACCGGTGAGTGGTGAACCTCTGATTTCGCCTGCGATCGATGGTCGCCCGGCGCGTCAATGGGCAGGAACGGACGTAGCCGTTCGGCTTACGGAGCCCAGCTTTATTGCGAACCGGCCCGACTACCGCCGTTCGGCAGACACTCGCGACATCCCCGTTCCGGCTGAACTCCGCCCCGCAGAAGGTCTGGCGATCATCGAGGCCCGCCTTATGGGGCAGGGCGACGAGGTGATCCCGGTGGATCGTCTTTTGCTGCGTCCCGGCGACGCCATACCCCTGATCCTCCCGCCGGGAGACTATTCCGTGGCCGCGTTCAATGATGAAGGGCTGGTAGCAGGCCCAGTCTGGATTTCCGTCTCGCCCTGATTTTTTACACCCCCTCGCATCCAAACATCCCTGACGCTGCATCCAAGCCTCAGCAAGAGGAGCGCGCGGGATGGATGAGCTGATCCGGACATTGATCGAGACGGGATTTCTGGCGGGGTTTGGCCTCCTCGGGGCGGTGGTGTTCCGCAGCGGGTTCCGCTGGAAATGGCTCGCGGCCGCGATGGCGCTCAACCTTGTCTATCAGGCGCTGCTGACACGCGGCTTCTGGATGATCCCGGACCCGTTCCCTCAGGCAGACTGGAACTGGGCCGGCAAGCTGGCGGCGATTGCCGGCACGCTGATCGTCATGGCGTTGCCCGCCTTCGGCTGGAAGCGTTGCGGCCTGACGCTGGATCAGGGCCCGCGCTGGGGCGGGGCGCTGGTGATGTTCGGCGCGCTCGCCAGCTTGTTCTTCTGGCTGGCGCTGAGCGGGGCAGACGGGAAGCCGGACAGTCTTGAAACCATTGCTTTCCAGTGGACCATGCCGGGGCTGGACGAAGAACTCTTCTATCGCGGCACGCTGCTGCTCGCGCTCAATGAGGCCTTCCGTGGGCGGATCGGAATTGCCGGCGCGCCCATCGGCTATGGCGGCGTGCTGACCAGCCTTCTCTTCGGCATCACCCATGCGCTGAGCTACAAGGCAGGCGCGGTGGATTTCGACCTGATGACCTTTGCGATGACGGGCCTGCCGGCCTTCCTGCTGCTATGGCTGCGCGAACGTACTGGCAGCCTGCTGCTGCCGGTGATTGCCCACAATGTTGCCAATGGTGCCTCCACGCTGTTCTGAGGCTGGCGCCGCAAATCCTGCTTTGACCCGTTTCGATTGACGGTTACGCCTATGGCTCCTGAGCTGACCTCAGGGAGACCGGGACCCATGCTGACACTTGATCGGGAACGCACCGCCCTCAGCCTGTTTTCTGAAGCGATCGAGCGTGAGCATCTGGATGCGCGCGCACGCCTCACCTGGATCGAGGAGGCCTGCCGGCATGATCCCGAACTGATCCGGCGGGTGATCGAGCTGATCGCGGCGGATAATGAGGTGACGGCGCTGGCCGAAGAGGTGTCCGCCACGCTGGAGCTGCCGCCGGAAACGGTCGGGGTCTACCGGCTGGAAGCCTTGATCGGGGCAGGCGGCATGGGGGCGGTATACCGCGCGCGGCGGGATGATGGCCTGTTCGACCAGACCGTGGCGATCAAGTTCATCCGTGCCCGGCAGGGGCGGGTGGACCTTGGCCCCCTGATTGATGCCGAGCGGCGCACCCTGGCGCGGATGGATCATCCTTCCATCGCCCGCATTCTGGATGGCGGGATAACGCCGGGCGGGCTCAGCTATCTGGTCATGGAATATGTGGCCGGAGAGCCGCTGGACGACCATGCCGAGGCCGCCGGGCTGGATGCGGCGGCCAGGGTGGTGCTGGTGCGGCAGGTGGCTAGCGCGCTGGCACATGCCCACCAGTCGCGCATCGTGCATTGCGATGTGAAGCCCTCGAACATTCTGGTGACGGCAGATGGCCGGGCCAAGTTGATCGATTTCGGCATTGCGCGGCTGCATGAAGTGGCCGCTGCCGAAGGGCTGGACGGCGCCACCCGCGCCTATGCCAGCCCAGAGCGGGCGCGAAAGCAGCCTGCCACGCTGAGCGATGACGTATATTCCCTTGCCGGAACGCTTTACCAGCTTCTGGCAGGACGCCTTCCCTGGGAAGATGGGCGGCTGGATCTGGGTGCGCCGCCCCGCCCGCTGATGCTGGAGGGGGTGCGCAATGGGGAGGATCTGGCGGCCATTCTTCTCCGTGCGCTGTCGATTGATCCACAGCAGCGTTATCGCAGTATCGAAACCTTCGATGCCGATCTTGCCGCCTGGCAGCAGCGCCAACCTGTCAGCGCGATGCCCCGGCGATTTGTCTATCTGGCCCAGCGCTTTGCGCAGCGCAGGCCACTGCTTCTGGGCGCGGTGGCGGGCGGGGTTGCGGCCACCTTTGCGGCCCTGGGCATCATCACGCATCTCTACCTTGCCGCCGATGAGGCGCGCCGCGCAGCCGATCAGCGTTTCACCGAGCTGCGCAGTCTGGCCGGGTTCATGATCTTTGATCTGAATACCCAGCTGGAACAGGTGCCGGGAACAACGCCGGCGCGGCTGGCCATGTCCAGCCGGGCGCAGGATTATCTCGATGCGCTGGGCGCGTCGGCCGGCGGCAATGGCACGCTGCAGGCGGAAGTGGCAACCGGCCTCATCCGGCTGGCCGAAGTGCAGGGCGTTGCCAGCCGGCCCAATCTGGGGCTGGCCGAGCAGGCAATCGTCAATCTCGATCGCGCTGTGGCCACGCTTGATCCGTTGATCCGCGATGCCCCGGCAGAGGCGCCGCTGCGCATTGCGCGCGGGCGGGCGCTCTATTTCCTGGCTGTCACGCGCGGCGCCTTTGAACAAGCCCCCGAAACCCAACTCGCCCTTGCGCGGCGGGCGGAGGAAGATGTGACCGCCGCGCTGGCGCATCTGGAAGGGGCGTCGGCGGGGGAGGCGAACTCGATGCTGCTTGGCATCAAGCTGACGGAGGCCGACGCGGTGCAGACGCAGGGCGATACGGCAAGCGCCCTCGCCATCCGTGAGGGGGAAGAGGCGCGCCTGATGGCGCTGCCTGAAGCCATGCAGACGGGGATGGATATTGATTATGACCTGGGCCGCGTTGCGGCCTATCTGGGGGATAGCTATTATTATCAGGAGCGGTTTGAAGACTCCAAAGCCGCCTATGAGCGCGCCGCGGCGCGGTTTGAGGCAAGCGCAGAGAAGGCGCCGAATAACCGCCGTATGCTGAATGGTCTGCACTATGCCTGGTATGCGCTCTCGGGTGTGCGCGGAGAGTTGGGGGATGCGCCCGGCGGGCTGGCTGCGGCGGAAACCTCGATGGAGGTTGCAAACCGGCTTCTGGCCTGGGACCCGTCAGACAGGCTGGCCCAGCAGATGGCAGAAACCTCGCGCGGCCAGATTGCCATCATGCTGGCGCGCAACGGGCGCGGCGAAGAGGCTATCGCGCGGGTGGACGAGCAACTCGCCCGCTACCGCGTCTATGCCGCCAGCCATCCCCAGGATGGGGATGCGCAGCGCCGCCTGGCCGTGCCCTTGCGATCACGCGCGGGCATGATCGCTGATGTGCGCGGCCAGGCGGCGGGGTGCGCTGCCTATGGTGAAGCGCGCGCGGCCTGGGCAAGCGTTGAGGTGGCGTGGGGGCTTTCCGATTTTGACCGGATCAATGATGTTGCCGCGATCGATCAGGCAATCGCCGAACTTGGCTGCAAATGATCAGCTGGCAGATTTAAGCGCGTCATGCAGCCAGGCGCGGGCAATGCGCCACTGGCGTTTGACGGTGGAGGCGGAAACGCCCTGAATGTCGGCAATCTCTTCCACGGTCAGGCCAGAGAAGTAACGCATTTCCACCAGTTTCGCCAGGTCGGGGGCGGCTTCCGACAGGCGGCCCAGCGCGTCGTGAATTGCCTCAACATCAACCGTGTTCTCCTCGGGCGAGGCTGACTCGGCAATCTCGGTGATCAGGGTCACTTTCGGCCCGCCCCGCTTGCCAGCGCGTTCGCGGCGCACTTCGTCGATCAGAACCTGCCGCATGATATGGGCCGAATAGGCAAAGAAATGCGTGCGCTCGCGGGCAGAGATCTGGCGCTGGCCGATGATCTTGATGGCGGCGCCATGCACCAGCTCTGTCGGGGCGATATGCTGGCGTGCCCGGTCGCCGGAGAGGATCTTGCGCGCCAGGATACGCAGCTCGTCATACACCTCGCCAAGCAGGCGATCCCGCTCCCGCTCGGAAAGCCCGGAGACCTGCATCTCGCCTGACTGGCTAACGCTGTCGCTCATGCAATCGGCTCCACCCGCAAACCGCACCAGAAGCTGCCATAGCGCGCGGCCAATGCAAGCCCATACGCGCCAGATGCGAACGCCCGGCATCATATGGCATTGTCTGGTCCTGTATCCCCATGATTTCAAACGGAAAATCATTTTGTTTCAGGAATTTTGAACCGGGCTGAACCGTTTTCCGGCGGACCTGCGCCGTGGAAGGTAAGGCGGGCTGATCCGCCGGTTACCCAAGGAAACAGACCGATGACCACGCTTCGCACTCTTGTCGCCGCCGCCGGCCTGATGGTCGCCGCTGCCGGAACCGCCGCTGCTCAGGACTTCACCCAGATGGACATCACATCAATGTATAATGGCTGGGCGGCCACCCAGAACTACCAGATGAATAACGGGCTGGAGCAGATCATCCAGCAGAACATGAACAACCCCCAGGTGGTGGCCCTGTATAACCAGATGGTGGCCAACGGTCAGTTTCAGGGCGATCTGCGCACCTTCGCCTACAACTACGCTGCCACCGGCGCGTTCCAGAACACCAGGGGCTATTACGACACCTCCAACCAGATCGTCGCTCAGGAGAAACAGGCCTGGGCCGGTTATCAGGGCGCGGTTCAGAACTACCAGGATGCCTACGGCAACTACACGCAGGGCTATTCGGGCAACATACAGGAAGCCGGCCGCGGCCTGACGGGGCAGTCCACCTATACCGGCGCCCCCTCTGCCCAGTCGCTGCCCCACACCTGGCAGGCCAACAATTACTACCAGTATCAGGGCAACAACTACTTCGTCGACCAGTCCGGCACCTATTGGATGGCTGACCCGAACGGCTCTGGCTACTGGTACCAGCTGCAGCGCTGACCTTCAGCAGCAGAGGTGGGGGGACCACCGGCGCGCCGCTTCCGAAAGGGGGCGGCGCAGTTCGTTCCGGCAAGACCGTTGGTGTTGGGATGACCTGTTTGCCGGGGTTTTTCCGCCTGAGAGAGGGAGGCGCCCCGTCTGCTGCGCGCGCCCTGCATGGAGGGAAACCAGATGAAATCCGCTGCCAGACTGATCCTGCCGCTTCTGCTTGTCTCTGCCCTGGCCCTTCCGGCGCCCATACTGGCAGAGGAACCGCCCGAGCCGGCGATGGACTATCAGGCCCAACTCGAAGCCTGGAATGACGCCTTTTATGCCAGCTATGGCCCGATGCGTTACCAGCCGGCGATGGCCGACCGGTTCATCAGCCAGGACACCCGGTTCAAGGCCACGATTGATCGGATGGCCGCCATGGACATGGCCATCCCCGGTGTGCGCGAGGCGTATGACACCGCCGTCAGCAAGAACCGCTTCGTCGGAAGTTTTGCCGACTACGGACGGAACAACGCCGTCTACAAGCTTTCCGAGCCGCGCTATGGCCGCCATGCAGCCATTCTGGATGAATACAATCCCGAACTCTGGACGGTTTATCTGGGCGCCTGGAAAGAGGCAGACGCTGCCCGCGCGAAAAGTGGCGGCGCGCTGCTTCCGTGCACACCCGGCAGCCGGATTTCCGCCCTTTCGCTGGAAGAGGTGGCGCGCGCCCTGTCTGCCTATGCCGGGCCGCTTGCGGATCTGGCCGGGCTCAACCGCGATGCCCAGCGCCTGTTCATGGGCAGCCTCGCCGACGATGCGCAGGTGATCTACGACCCCGCCATCATCCGCAGCTGGGCCACAAGCTGGCTGGTAAACGGCTATGAAGGCGATGTTCTGTCGCCAGAATGCCCGTTCGCAAACACGCCGCTGGAATCGCTGGTGGAGCAGAATTCTGATGTGATTTCTGGCCTGTTTTCCCCCGCTGTTGCGCCGGAGTAGGTGAGGGGAAACACCGATTTCCCCGCTCATACTGAAGGGGACTTCTCTCATGAAACGGATCAAGACGGCCATTGTTGTTATCGTTCTGGCAGCTCGTGGCAGCCTGGCGCTGGCAGGCGGGTGCGGCTGCGTCATTGCCGAGCCGCTGGTCCCGCCCGCTGAGCCAGCTGCCGCGCCAGAACCCGTGCTGGTGCCTGCCGGCAATCCGTGTGCGCCCTATGCCTGGTGTGGCCCGCTGGACCCCCGGGGCCGCCCGCTGCTCTATGTGCCCCATCCGGCATCAACGGCAGAGGAATATGCCGCCTGGGCTGCAGCCATCAACGGCCACACTGCCACTCCGCCCCCGGCGCCGATTGGAACACGGATCAATGGCTGGACAGGCGCTGTTGAAAACGCGCCACACATGCCCGGCGGAATACTCGTCATGCATTGAAGCCCGCTTGCCCTCCCTCTGGCTTTCGGGCATCACGCCCGGCTGCTCAGAAATCAGGCAGAGGCCTGGATAAGATCAAAGGGAGGGCAGTCATGGCGGCGACGTCGCGCCTGCCCGCCTGGGCGCGGGCAAAGGATATTGCAGATCTGATCCGGCTGTCGGTGCCTATCGCCGTCAGCCGTATGGCCATGATGCTCATGGGCCTGACAGATGCGATCGTGCTCGGCCAGTATGCGCCGGGTGAGCTGGCTTATGTGCTCTCTGCCTGGCTGCCGATCGGCGTGTCGCTGGGCTTTGGCATCGGCATCCTGCTGGGTGTTCAGGTACTCACCTCCGAAATGCTGGGCACGGGCCGGGCGGCAGGCTCGGGCCGGGTCTTCCGGCGCGGGCTGTGGTGGGCCATCCTGTTGGGCGTGGTGCTGACGGCGGCGCTGGTGCCCTTTGCCGATCCCTTCTTTCATTGGGTCTTCGTCACCATCGCCCCGGCGAGCGAGGAAGCGGCTGCGACCGCCTCGCCCGAAGTGGTCGCCGCGTCCACCGCGGCGGTCACCCGCATCCTCGCCTTCGGGCTTGGCGGGCACATGATCTCGCAGGCCTGTTCGTATTATCTGGAAGCGCTGCGCCGTCCGCTGCTCGTTACCATCGTGATGTATGCGGGCGTGGCGATAAACCTTGTGGCCAACCTGGCGCTGGTTGCCGGCTGGTGGGGCTTCCCGCAGATGGGGGCTGAAGGCGTGGCCTGGGCCACCACCATCACGCGCTGGCTGATCGCCGTTGTCATGCTGATCTTCGTGGCCGCGCTCACCCCCGGCTTCCGCCGCTCGCCAGAGGCGGAGAAGGGCGAAGCCCGCCGCCAGCTTTCGGTGGGCTCGGGCACAGCCATTTCCAACATCGCCGAATGGGGCGGCTTCAACGTCACCTTCATCATCGCCACCTGGGTCTCCATCGCGGCCAACGCCGTCTATGGCTATTCGGTGCAGGTGATGGGCGTGTGCTTCATGTTCTATCTCGGCATCGCCACGGCCACCTCCGTGCGCGTGGCAGAGGCCATCGGCCGGGGCAATCCGGAAGAGGTGCGCAATGCCGGCCGGTTGGGCGTGGTCGCCACGCTGGTGATGGGGGTGCTGCTTGGCGTGCTGCTGATCAGCCTCGCCGGGCCGATCTCGCGGCTGCTGGTGCGCGAGGACGCTGTTATCGGCGGCATTGCCATTGCGCCGGCCATTGCCGCGCTGCTGTGGCTGGCGGCGGCGGCCACGGTGTTTGACGGGCTGCAGGCGACGGCCTCCTTTGCCTTGCGCGCGCAGGGCATGGTCTGGCTGCCCAGCGCCATCCATCTTGGTTCATTCTTCGTGGTGATGATCCCGGTCTGCTACTGGCTGGCCATTCCGCTGGGGCGGGGCGCTTCAGGCGTGCTGGAGGGGGCGTTCATCGGCGTCTTCGCGGCCGGTACGGCGCAGGTGATCCTGCTGGAATGGAAAGCGGCGCGCCCCGGTGTGGAACGCGCCGCCTGATCCGGAAAGGCCCCCGTGGGGGCCGGAACCTTAGATGTCTTTCAGAGCCGATGCCGGTTTGAAAGCAAGAGAGGTTTTCTCGGGGATCTTGATGGTTTCTTTGGTTGCCGGGTTGCGGCCTTCGCGCGCATTCCGGGTCTTGGCCGAGAAAGTGCCAAAGCCGGCAATTGCAACCTGCTGGCGTGACTTCACTGCCGAAGCGACGGTGTCAAAAAGAGCGTCGACGGCTTTGCCAGCGTCGCTCTGCGACAGGCCGGAAGCTGCTGCCACCGCTTTGGTCAGTTCACCCTTGTTCATAGGGGTTCTCCTCTAGGTTAAATGACGTTTGCACGCCATTGGGCCGACTTACCCACGATTCGTAGCCCGTGAATACGTCGAGCGCCCTATAAACACGGGCTAAACGCCGAGAATCCAGCCCTCTTCTTCGGTGATGTGCCGGTTTTGTTCAGGGGAAAATGATTTGGCTGTGGAAAAAGCCGCTGCCAGGAGCCCTTTTTCGTCCAGATCGGCGTAGTGGCGGGCGATTCCGCGAACCTGCGCTTCGTCAGCAACCTCACCTTTTTCCGGTTTGGCCTTCACCAGCGCGGGGTAGATCTCCGCCATAACCACGTCGATTCCCTCGAGCGCCTCTGCGCTAAGGGGCTCTGTGCCGAGTTCGAACGGCCAGATGCGGGATGTGGGCCAGGCCTGCCGCAGGGCATGGACGTGCGGGATGCCTGTCAGCGTCTGGCTGCCTACCGAGCCGGTATAGGCGAGCTGCCAGACCGATTTCGGCTGGCCGATCTTTTTCTCTTTAAGGTAGTTCTCGCAGATCCGGTATTCCGGCAACACGCCGCCCTCATAATCGGGCCGGGTGGCCGAAAGGGTGGAGACGACATCGCGTGCCGGCGCGCCCCAGAAGGGGAAGGCGCTTTTGGAGATCGCATAGTTGAGACCCGCCGCGATGGCATAGCGGGCGTTGGAATTGTCCGGTTTGTCCTTCAGCTTGCTGGCAAGATGGGCATAGGTCGCCTGCCACGGGGCCTGGGCCGACGTGTCGAGGCCCAGCGCCGCCGCCGTGCCCGCCGGAAAGCCGAGGGCAAAGTCGAAGCCGATCAGCACCTTGTCGCCGCGCTTGGTCAGCTTGGCGACCATGTCCTCGAGAAAGGCGCGGGCCTTCAGGCGCGTGTCGATGTTCACGCCGCGATATTGCAGCTTGAGACGCGCATCCTTCGCCAGAATGCCGATCCAGATCGAATTGGCGCCGAGCGACGGCTTGGCCGCCGCGCTCCAGTCAACCATGATGTAGGCGTCAAAAAGAGCAGCCATGTCTATCCCAGTTTTACCAGCATCTTGCCGGTGTTTGCGCCGGTGAAGAGGCCGAGGAAAGCGTCGGGCGCTTTCTCGATCCCGTTCATCACGGTTTCCTCATATTTCATTTTCCCGCCGGCAATCCATTTGGCCATGTCGGCGTGGAAGGCGGGGGTCATATCCGCATGTGACGAGACGATAAAGCCCTGAAGCTTCAACTGCTTGCCGACGGCCTGGATGATGTTGTGCGGGCCTTCGGGTTTGCCGGTCTCGTTATACTGCGCGATCATCCCGCAAAGGGCGAGGCGCGCGAAGGGGCGGGCAGCCTCGATCGCCGCGGCCAGATGGTCGCCGCCGACATTGTCGAAATAGACGTCGATGCCTTTGGGGGCGGCCGCCTTCAGCGCGGCGGTAAGGCCGTCAAAACCCTGCGCCTGTTTGTAGTCGATCACATGATCGGCGCCGAGCGATTTGACGAAGGCGCACTTCTCCGCCCCGCCGGCAGAGCCGATGACGGTACAGCCCTTGATCTTGGCGATCTGGACAACTGTGGAGCCAACAGCGCCCGCCGCGCCGGAGACAAATACGGTATCGCCTTCCTTGAGTTCCCCCACGCGCAAGAGACCGGCATAGGCCGTCAGGCCCGGCATGCCGGCCACGCCCAGATAGGCGCTTTCCGGCAGGCCGGTGGCGGGAAGCTTCTGCACCATGGCGGCCTGCGGCGCGGCCACCCAGGCTGTGCGCCAGCCGAGCATGGAGGAGACAAGATCGCCCGTCTTGAAATCGGGATGGGCGGACGCCGTCACCCGGCCGACCGCGCCGCCCTGCAGCGTCTCGCCGATCTGGAAGGGCGGCACATAGCTCTCCCGGTCATACATCCGGCCGCGCATGTAGGGATCGACCGACATCCATGTGTTCACCACCTGGATTTCGCCGGGCTGCGGGTCGGCGACCTCCACCTGGCGGCTGGCAAAGTCGGACAGCTTCGGCATGCCCACGGGGCGGGCGGCGAGGCTCCAATCAGTGGAGGTGAGCTTGGACATGGCGGTTCCTTCCCTTGTGATTTTTGTGTCCGGAATTGTCCGGTTTTGTCCCGGATGTGTCCGGCATAGTCCCCTCCAGATGACCCGGCAGACCCGGTATGTGAAGGGGGTGTATCGAAGATTCCCGCGTCCGCGCAGCAGTCCCGGCCTGAGGCCAAGGGTTGCCGAGGCGCCCCGGCACATGTCATGTCGGCCCAGAAAAAAGGATCAGGGCAGGAATGACCAGGCTCAGGGTGGGCGTTGCAGGCGCCGGCGTCTTCGGAAACTATCACGCACAGAAAGCCGCCGCTTCGGCACGCGCAGACCTTGTCGGCATCTTCGATGTGGACCTCGCCCGCGCCCAGAAACTGGCCGATACTTTCGGCACGCAGGGCTATTCCGATTATGCCGAATTCCTAGGCCAGTGCGACGCTGTGGTGATCGCTGTGCCTGCAGTCTGGCATGAGCCGCTCACCCGCCAGGCCATCGAGGCGCATTGCCATGTGCTGGTGGAGAAACCTCTCGCGCTGACGGGCATTGCCGCGCGTGATCTTGCCGATGAAGCTGCCGCCCGGGGCCGCATTCTGCAGGTGGGCCATCAGGAACGCTTCGTGGCGATGGCCATGGGCGTGCTCGCCATCAAGGAAACGCCGCTGCTGATCGAGTCGGTCCGCTCCGGCCCGCCCGCGCCGGGTGGCCGCGCGGGAGACGTATCGGTTATCTGGGACCTCATGATCCATGACCTGGACCTGGCCGCCATGATGCTCGGCCGGGAGTTCACCCATGTCGAGGCGACCGGCCGAAAGGTGCATTCGGCGCATATCGACGAGGCCGAAGCGGTGTTCGATTATGCCAGCGGCGGGAAGGCGAAACTGCGCGCCAGCCGCGCGGCCGAGTTCCGCGAGCGCACGATGCGCGTGGTCTATCCGTCCGGCGAAATCGACATCGACTTCCTGACGCGGCGCCTGAAGAACACGACGCCTTATGAAGTGCGCGTAGATATTGCCGCTGACCTGCCTGACCCGCTGGGCGCGGCGGATGAAGGCTTCTACGCTGCCTGCCTTGGCCTTGCGCGCAGCCCTGTGCCCGCGCACGGCGCGGTGGCTGCCGTGGCAATGGCGGAAGCCGCCGAGGCAAAGGCGCTGGCGGGCGCCCCGGCGAAGTAGGCTCAGTTGACCGCGATCTCTCGGTAGACGATGCGGGCGCCCGTGCGGGTTTCTTCCGGCGAAACCAGCTTCACAAGTTCCTTCGCCACATCTTCCGGTGTGGGCAGGGTCATCGGGTCTTCGCCCGGCATGGCTTCGGCGCGCATGCCGGTGCGCACGGCGCCGGGGTCGAACAGGTTTACCCGCAGCGGCATCTTTTCGCTCTCATCGGCCCAGGCTTTGACGAGGGCTTCCAGGCCTGCCTTTGACGCCTGATAGGGCCCCCAGAAAGCGCGCGGACGCGGGACAACCCCGGAGGTGATGAAGACGGCGCGCGGGTTTTCAGAGCGGTGAAGAGAGGGGCCGAGCGCTCGGATGAGGTGGGCATTGGCCGTGAGGTTCACCTGGATGGTTTCCTCAAAGCTGCGCGGGCCGCAGGTTTCCAGCGGGCCAAGCGTCCCCAGCAGGCCGGCATTGGCGACGAACCCGTCGAGCTTGCCGAACTTCTCGGCGATGATCTTGCCGAGGGTCTCGACCCCTTTGGTGTCTTTGAGATCCATTGGCACGAGTACGGCTTCAGAGCCGAGCTTCCGGATTTCATCATCGAGCTTTTCCAGGGCCGCCTTGGAGCGGGCAATGGCGATGACGATATTGCCTTGGCGGGCAAGCTCAAGGCTGACAGCGCGGCCGATGCCGCGCGAGGCGCCGGTGACGAGAACGAGACGGGGTTTGGTTGTCATCGCGCGGCTTTAGCGCGAGGCTTACACATCGTCCAGCAGGGAGAGCTGACGCTCTTTGTCCGCCTGGTCGCGCTGATGGTCGGCCAGCGGGGTGGGATATTCGCCGGTGAAGCAGTGGTCCGCGAATTGCGGCTGCATACCGTCGCGCACCGGTTCGCCGATGGCCTTGTAGAGGCCGGGCACCGACAGGAAGCCAAGGCTTTCCACCTTCAGCTCACGGACCATTTCCTCATGGGTATGGATGGCCGCGAAGAGTTCGGATTTGGCAGCCATGTCGATGCCATAGAAATCCGGGTTCACGATCGGCGGGCTGGCCGAGCGGAAGTGGATCTCGCGGGCACCGGCTTCGCGCACCATCTGGACGATCTTTTTCGACGTGTTGCCACGCACGATGGAGTCGTCGACGAGGATCACGCGCTTGCCTTCAAGCACGGCGCGGTTGGGGCTGTGCTTTTTCGAGATGGCGGTCTGCCGGCCCGTCTGGGTCGGCTGGATGAAGGTTCGGCCGACATAATGGTTCCGGATAATACCCATCTGGAACGGGATGCCGGAAGCCTCCGAAAAGCCGAGGGCAGCCGGAACACCGGAATCGGGCACGGGCACGATCACATCGGCATCGGCAGGCGTTTCGGCAGCCAGCTGCTGCCCCATGCGGCGGCGCACTTCATAGACCGAGCGGCCCTGGATGAAGCTGTCCGGGCGGGCGAAATAGACATATTCGAAGATGCACGGGCTGGGCGGGCGCGGCGGGAAGGCGCGGATCGATTCGATGCCTTCCTCGCTGATGACGACAACTTCGCCGTTTTCGATCTCGCGGACAAACTCGGCCCCGATGATATCGAGCGCGCAGGTTTCCGAGGCGAGGACATAGGATTTGCCGTGACGGCCGAGGATCAGCGGGCGCAGGCCGATGGGATCACGTGCGCCGATCAGTTTCTTGCCGGTGATGCCGACAAGGGCATAGCCGCCTTCGATCTGGTGCATTGCATCGACGAGGCGCTCGACAAAGCGTTTCTTCGGGCTGCGGGCGACAAGGTGAAGGATGACTTCGGTGTCCATCGTGGACTGGAAGATGGCGCCATTGCGGACGAGTTCCTGACGCAGGATGCGGGCATTGGTCAGGTTGCCGTTATGCGCCACGGCGAAGCCGCCGGTATCAAGGTCTGCAAAGATCGGCTGAATATTGCGGGCCATGGGGCGGCCCTGCGTGGAGTACCGGTTGTGGCCGATGGCGGCGTGGCCGGGAAGGCGCTGGCGAAGGTCTCCGCCGAAGCTCTCACCGACGAGGCCCATATGGCGCTCGGAGGAGAATCGCTTGCCGTCAAAGCTGACGATGCCGGCCGCTTCCTGTCCTCGGTGTTGCAGGGCGTGAAGCCCCAGGGCTGTCAGCAGACTTGCTTCAAGGCTGCCAAAGACTCCGAAAACGCCGCATTCTTCGCGGGGTTTATCGTCATCATGATCGAAAAAGACCATCGGACGTTCCGGCTTTGCTGGTGGGGGCCTATGCCTAGGCGGGGATATAGGCTGGTTCTTCTGCGGGCGAAAGCCCGGCAGTGACATTCTTGTCATCAAATCACAGCGCGTGTCTCAGAGCGGGGCTGATGGGGTGCGCCCGGCATGCCGGAAAAGAATGTCCGCAGACGAGGGATGTTGCGGCCGGAGAAGGGGCTCGGTAACTGCCCGGTCCTGCCGCCAGGTCACCACGTCTGAGGTGCCGGGAAGGGCACGCAGGTCAATCCAGCCGGAAGCTGGAAGGATGCCGGAAAGCCCTTCATCATCGGTCTGCACCAGCCAGACATGGTTTCCGGACGGCTCACCATATTGCAGGGCCGCGGCGGCGAGATCTTTCTCTCCGGTATGGGCCGGCAATTGATCGAGGCCCCAGAAGACTGACACCCGTTCCGGATCGGCGCTGGCTGCGGCCTTGCAATGCTTGCCCGACACCTGCACAGGGCGGTCCGGGTTTACGGCGTTCCATCCGCGCAGCACGGTGAGGATGTCCGCCAGAGCTGCGGTTTTCTGGCTCTGCTCAATCGGCGCGGACCTGACCACGTCGGCAGCCAGCATGCTTGTGGCGTTGCCGCTGGCGTAGCCGTTCAGCACCTCCGCGCCGTCGCAGGACACATCCAGCACCAGCAGCCCCAGTCGGCCGGAGTGGACAAGAGCCTCGGTGAGCGCGCCTTTGAGATCCTCGTCTTCCTGCGACGCTGACCAGCCGCTCGCAAAACTGACGAGTTGGGCGCCTGACACCGCGCGTGCGAGCGCGGCGATCCCGGGATCCTCGGGCTTCAGCGCCGCGACCGGGATGGCATGGGCTTTCAGCGTGTCGGTCACGCTTTGCCGCTGCGCCGGGGTCTCTGCCGGTGGCGGCGGGGCTGGCTGGGTCGCGCAGGCGGCGAGCAGGGCGGACGCAGCGCCGGCAAGGAGCAGGTGGCGGGCAAGGGCCGGCATGCAGAACGGCTTCATATCGTGTCCCCCGAAAAAGTGCTGGAGCAGAGACTAGCTGGCCCGGCCCGCCTGGCAAGCAGCGCGATTATGGCTGGCGCTGGGCACTGATTTCGCGGCTGGCTTCTTCGGCCTCTCCGGTCACCCTGTCGGCAATCTGCTCAAGATAGGGATAGCTGAAGCTTTCGGAGATGAAGGGGGGCACGCGGTCATGCTCGACGGCGACGTTGAGCAGCACGGCAAAAAAGACCAGCGCAATGAAGCCCCGGAAAATACCAAAAACGAGGCCGGCGATATGATCGAACAGACCGATTTCGCCATTGGTCATGATCGATTTTGACAGGCTTTGACCAAACCAGGCCACGATCACATAGACGATCAGGAAGGCGGAGACGACGAGGATGATGTCGGGCGCCAGCGGGTGGCTGCCTTCCGGCAGCAGGCCGGCGACCGTCGTGCTGAAGAATTTGCGCGCATAATAGGCTGCAGCCAGCGCGCCGATGAAGGCGCCGAGCGTGGCCAGTTCCCGGAGGAAGCCGCGCGCAAACGCCATGATCGCCGAAACGATGATCACACCGACGACGATGCCGTCAAAAGCTGAAATGTTTTCAAGCATCAGGCGCGTCCGGCGCGAGTAAGTCGACGAGCGCGATAAGCCTTGCAATCGGCGTCACCGTCAAGCCGCTCTCTGCTGAAGGTACGCCCTCAGGCACAAAAGCGGTGCGGAAGCCCAGCCGGGCGGCCTCCTTGAGGCGCTGATCCATGCGCGGCGCTGGCCTAACGGCGCCAGAAAGCGCGATTTCGCCGAAGAAGACCGAACGCTTCGGAACAGGGTTTCCGGCGAGCGACGACAGCAGGGCAGCGGCGGCGGCAAGATCGCCTGCCGGCTCGTTGATCCGGTAGCCACCTGCGACCGAGAGATAGACATCCATTCCGGCGAAATTCACCCCGCAGCGCGTCTCCAGCACCGCCATCAGCATGGCGAGGCGGCCGGAGTCGAAGCCGATCACGCTGCGCCGCGGCGTTCCGAAGGGGCTTTTGGCGACGAGGGCCTGAACCTCGGCCAGCACGGGGCGGGACCCCTCCATGGCGGCGAACACCGCTGTGCCGCCGCTGCCTTCATCTTCGGCCGAGAGGAAGAGGGCAGACGGCTCCTTGGCCGGGGCGAGGCCATACTGATGCATCTCGAAGATGCCGATTTCGTCCGTCGGGCCGAAGCGGTTCTTCACCGCGCGCAGGATGCGGAACTGGTGGCCGCGCTCGCCTTCAAAATAGAAGACGGCATCGACGAGGTGTTCCACCACGCGGGGGCCGGCGATGGTGCCCTCCTTGGTGACATGGCCAACGAGCACGAGCGCGGCGCCGGACTTCTTCGCCCAGCGCACCAGTTCCTGCGCGCAGGCGCGGACCTGCGCGACCGAACCGGGGGCCGCTTCCAGGCTGTCGGACCAGAGCGTTTGGATCGAGTCGATCACCACGAAATCGGGTGAGGCCTCTTTCAGCGCGGCGAGGATCTTGCGCAGGTCTGTCTCGGTGGCGAGTTGGACGGGGGAGTTGGCGACCTTCAGGCGCTTTGCCCGTTCCTGGATCTGGGCGGCGGCTTCCTCGCCGGAGACATAGACTGTCTTCACGCCATTGCGGGCAAGGCGCGCGGCCGCTTGCAGCAGGAGCGTGGATTTACCGATGCCGGGGTCACCGCCGATCAGCGTGGCAGAGGCCGGCACGATGCCGCCGCCGAACACGCGGTCGAGTTCGTCCACGCCGATGACGATGCGGTTTGGCGTTTCGGTTTCCGCATCGAGGGCAATGAATTCGGCTTTCGGCCCGCGCTTTGTGCCGGCTTTCTCTGCCTTCAGCGCGCCGGGCGGGGCGGAGACGGCCTCTTCCACCAGCGTGTTCCATTCCCCGCAGGCTTCACAGCGCCCGGCCCATTTGGCGTAAACGGCGCCGCAATTCTGGCAGACGAAGGCAGAGGTGGGCGGTTTCGCCATGGGGAATCGGTTCCAGCAGGTATTTCAGAGCGCTGGAGTCTAGGCGTGCGCCCGTGGCAGCGCAAACAGCAAGCCCACCTGAACCGGTGGTTTTCAGCGCGGCTTTGTGGGGGCACAGATAGCCCAAAGGGGACCATCCATGATCATTCGCACGCTCGCCGTTGCCGCGCTTCTGGCCGCCACCTCTCTGTCCGCGATGGCGGAGTTTGACGATTCTTCGAATATCAATGGCGCCTTCGCCCAGGGCAAAGCCGCCAACGAACGCCCCGTGACCGCAAACCATTATTGGACCTGCGCAGCGTTCTGGTACGTCTGGTCGGTCTTTGCGCCCGATGAGTTGAGCAACGAGTTGCTTTCAGGGAAGCTTGATCCGGGGCTGAGCCAGGCCGCAGCGCGGGACGCCTCAGCGCAATGGGAGCGCCAGGCAGCCCTCAAGATGGGGCTCGGCATGAGCGAGCTTGACGCCGAAACGGAAGTCTACATCGAGAACCAGACGGAAACAGCCTGGGACCTCGCCGAAGGCGTGTTCTGGGGGGAGGATTACTCCCTTGTGGCCATCCTCGGCCAGTGCGCCACGCCGCCAACGGGCGACTAGCTGGCCACGCCTGCGCCCGCCCGCTAAAGGGGCGGGATGAAACGGGTTGCGATCATCGGGGCGGGGCCGGCGGGCCTGATGGCGGCGGAAGCGGCGCTGGAACGGGGCGCGCGCGTTGCCATTTATGACGCGATGCCGAGCCCGGCGCGTAAATTCCTGATGGCGGGCAAGAGCGGCCTCAACATCACCCATTCCGAAGACGAGGGCGTGTTCCGTTCCCGGTATACTGCGCCGGACGGCCGGCTTGCGGCGATGGTGGAGGCGTTCGGCCCGGCGGAGATTATCCGCTGGATGAAAGGGCTCGGGGCCGAAACCTATGTGGGCTCTTCCGGCCGCGTGTTTCCCGTTGGCATGAAGGCCTCACCTCTGCTGCGTGCCTGGCTGGCGCGGCTGAGCGCGGGCGGCGCCACGCTGCATCCGCGTCATCGCTGGAGAGGCTGGGACGATTGCGGCGCGCTGGTCTTCGATACGCCTGAGGGCGAAGCGCGCGTGGAGGCAGATGCAACCATTCTGGCGCTGGGCGGGGCAAGTTGGTCGCGCCTTGGATCAGATGGGGCGTGGGCGGACATTCTGGCCGCGCGCGGGGTAGAGATCGAGCCGTTTGCGCCGTCCAATTGCGGGTTCACTGTGGATTGGTCTGCGCGGATGCTGGCGGCGCAGGAAGGCGCGCCTGTGAAGGGCGTGGCGCTGAGCGCGGGCGGAAAGGCGCAGCGGGGCGACTTCGTCATCACGCGGGCAGGCATCGAGAGCGGGGCGGTTTATCCGCTCTCGGCGGCGCTCCGGCAGGAACTGGCGGGCCGGGGCGCGGCGACGCTGCTGGTCGATCTTCTGCCGGATACGGAGGAAGGGGCGCTTGCGGCGAGACTGGGCGGGATAAGCCCGAAGGAGTCCGCATCAAACCGCCTGAGGAAGGCGGCAAAGCTCGACGGCGTGAAGGCCGCGCTGGTGAATGAGGTGACGCGCGGGGCGCCGCCGAGAGAGCCAGACGCGCTCGCCCGCCTGATCAAGGCCCTGCCCCTCACGCTGACGGACACCGCCCCGATGGATACTGCCATCTCCACCGCCGGCGGCGTCGCCTGGAACGCGCTGGACGCGCAACTGATGCTGAAAGATATTCCGGGTACGTATTGTGTGGGCGAAATGGTCGCCTGGGACGCGCCCACGGGCGGCTATCTGCTGACGGCGTGTTTGGCGATGGGGCGGGCGGTTGGGGCGGTAGCAGTTCAGTCGTCGTAATGGCCGAGACAAGCGGCGATGATGAGCTTTTGATCCTCGCCACTGCCGTCTACCTTATAGATCAGGCGGTGTTCCTGTGTAATTCGGCGGGACCACCAGCCGGAAAGATCGCCTTTTAGCGGTTCCGGTTTGGCCGTTCCTTCAAAGGGGGAGCGGGCACATTCCTCGATCAGGCGCAGCACCTTTCGGCCGGTGCGCGGATCATGATTCATCCACCAGGCGAGATGCTCAAGCGCTTTTGGCGTCAGGAGCGTGTTCACGGTCGATCCAGCGGAAAAGGTCTTCGAGGGAGTCGAAATTCTGAAGCACGCCTTTAGGTACGGTTACGCCGCCTTTGATCTTTCCGGCGTCGATGTCCTTCATGTATTCGGCAAGGCCCGGCTGGGAATGGACGTGGATGGTCTCCTGCAGGGCGTTGTAATCCTCGAGGCTCAAGACAACAACGGCGCCTGCGCCCCGCCGCGTGATGGCAACTGGCGCATGATCGTCGATTACGCTGTCGATCACCTTCTTCAGGTTCGCGCGCGCTTCGGTGATGGAGATGGCGTCGGTGATATTGGGCATGCAGGGAATATGTACGTTATTGCGTACAGATGCAAGGGCGTGGAGCGTGCCCTCAATAGAATTATAAGACCGGGGATTGCTGAATAAACTTCAGCGATCCGAATAAAGGAAAGTGCCCTCTTTTAAGTTGATGTGAATCTCATTAGTGTTTAGCTAATAAAAAAAACTGTTGGGGATAAGAAAAAATGGAATGGGGTATTCCAACCGATTTAACTCTTTGGGAGCTTTTAAATTCTCAGGCTACCGGAACATCAATTACCGCAATAGCAACTATAGTGGGTGCTGTTGTCGGTGGAAGAATCGTTCGGCGCGTGGCTGAACAAACGGAGCAGCAGAAGAAGACAGCTGTACAAGAGCAGTTGGCGCGTCATAGCGATTCTCCAAAAGATGCGCCATCAGAAGAAGAAATTCAAGAAGTTGAGGCTCACGCAGGCAAAGAGGCGGGAGCGTTCTCAAGGGCCTCTGCATCCTTTGGGCAGATAAGACAAGCTGTCGATGCGCTGATTGGTCAGATTACGGATGGTCGCAGAAAAAGAAAATATCAGGGCTTGAGAAAGACTGACTTGCGTGAGCACGTGTATCTGCTTTGGCAGGACGATATGATGGGGCTGCCTCTTGCAGAGTTGGTCGATGATGCGATTACGCAATTTTATTCTTATCGCACCAAACCCAACGAAATTCCGAACGATGTCGTGGATTTGATTGCTAGAGCGGCAAAGAGAATGCAGAGTTTGGCTAACTAACGCAAAGTGGTCATATCGCCGGCTGGATCGGCCCTTCAGCTCGTCCGTTCACGAACTGATCCACGTACTCATTGCCGCTTGAATAGACATCCTTCGCCGCGCCGCGCCAGATGATCTTGCCGTCGAGCAGCATGGCGATTTCGTCGGCGATCTTGGTGGCGCTGGCCATGTCATGGGTGATCGTCACGGCGGCGGCGCCGAGACCGCGGACCATTTCCAGGATCAGGTCGTTGATGGCATCTGCCGTGATCGGATCAAGGCCGGTGGTCGGCTCGTCGAAGAAGATGAGATCGGGTTCGGAGATGATCGAGCGGGCGAGCGAGACGCGCTTCTGCATGCCGCCGGAAATCTCTGCCGGATAAAGCCCGCCAACATCGGCGCCAAGGCGCACTTTCTTCAGCGTCTCGATGGCGCGTTCCCTGGCCTGCCTGCGGCTCATGCCTTCGGAATTGATGAGGCGGAAAGCGACGTTTTCCCAGACGGTGAGCGAGTCAAAGAGGGCGCCTGCCTGGAACAGCATGCCGATGCGCGCGCGCATGGCTTCGCGGGTCTTGCCCTTGGCGTTCGTCACGTCCTGCCCATCGAAAACGATGCGGCCAGCGTCGGGAGACATTAGGCCGAGCGCGTTTTTCAGCATCACGGATTTGCCTGAGCCCGAGCCGCCGATGATCACGAGGCTCTGGCCAGGGGCGACATCTATATCGACGCCGCGCAGCACCTTCTTGGGACCGAAGGATTTCTCGACGCCTTCAAGTTTGAGCAGGGAAGCTGTCACAGGCCGATCTCCACGAAGATGGTGGACATGATGTAGTTGAAGGCAAGGATCAGCACCGCTGCGCCGACCATCGAGAGCGTGGCCGCGCGGCCAACGCCGGTGGCGCCTGCCTGGCTGCGGTCGCCCTGATAGCAACCCATGATCGCGATCACGCCGCCGAAGACGACTGCCTTGATGAGGCCGGCGAGAATGTCGTTCCGGGTGACGAAGTCGAGCGTGTTGCGCAGGTAGACGGTGGAATCGAAATCGAGGCCGTAGACGCTGACGAGCCAGCCGCCCATGACGCCGATGATGTCTGCCAGTGCCACCAGCATCGGCAGGGTGATCAGCGCCGCGATGAAGCGCGGGGCATAGAGATAGCGGAAGCGGGAGGCGGAGAGCGTTTCCAGCGCGTCGATCTGTTCGGTGACCCGCATCGCGCCGATTTCGGCGGCGATACCGGCGGTCACGCGGCCAGCCAGCATCAGGCCGGTGATCACGACGCCAAGTTCGCGGGTGATACCCAGCACCACGATGCTGGGCACGAACTGTTCGGCGCCATAGCGGCTGCCGCCTTCATAGATGTTGAGCGCGAGGGCCGCGCCGATGAACACGGCCGACATGCCGACCACGGGCAGGGAGTAGAAGCCGATCTTCACCATCTGGCTGAGGATCTGGCCGCCATACCAGCGGGGCGTGAAGGCAGCGCCCATGACCTGCGCGGAAAACACCGCAAGACGGCCAATCTCGGCAAACAGCCCAAGCACAGCCCGGCCAATAAGTTGAAAGGGATTCTGCATGGTCAGGCCTCAGCGGTAAACACGTTGCACTCTGGGGCCAAGGCCTGTCAGCAGTTCGTAACCCAGCGTGCCACAGGCAGATGCCTGCGCCTCGAGTTTGGCGTTCTCGCCCAGAAATTCAACCCGTTCGCCGATTTTCGGTTGCTTGGTGCAGCCCGTGATGTCGATCGTTATCAGATCCATCGAAATACGCCCCAGGACGGGGCACGCCAGATCGCCCAGCCAGGCGGTCATCTGGCCGCCGCCGGAGCGGGGTATGCCATCGGCATAGCCAAGGCTGCAGGTGGCCAGAAGGCGGTCCTCGGTCAGCGTATGAGTGGCGCCATAGCCGACATGCCCGCCGGCGCGCCCGGTGAAGACCGAGAGAATGCTGGCCTCAAGGATCACGGCGGTCTTCAGATCGATCCCTGCCGGAGGCTGGGTGCCGCCATACAGGGCGAGACCGGGGCGGGTCAGGTCGTAAGCGAACTTCTTGCCCAGATAGCAGCCATTGGAATTGGCAAGGCTGGCGGGGGTGTCAGGGAAGGCATCAGCCACTTCGTTGAAGGCCTTGCGCTGCTGCGCGTTCATCGGATGGTCCGGCTCATCGGCGCAGGCAAGATGGCTCATCACCAGCACCGGCTGCAGCCGCCGCAGGCCGGCCAGTTCCTTCTCGCCAAGGTCTGTGGGCAGGCCGAGGCGGTTCATCCCGGTATTGAACTGCAAGGCGCAGGAGCCCTGCACGGTATTGTTCCAGAGGAGGACATGGGCCTCGCTGGAAAGGACGGCTGTGAGATCTGCGTCCCGGTAAAGGGCGAGATCCCGGCCGGGCATGGGCCCGTTCAGCACAAAGATGCGGGCCGCCTTGCCGGCCGCCTTGCGGACAGCGGCGCCTTCTTCCGGATAAGCCACGAAGAATGTCTGGCAGCCGGCAATCCGCAGGGCGCGCGCAATCCGCGCGATGCCCAGGCCATAGGCATCTGCCTTGACGACAGCTGCCGTGGTTGCGCCCGGATGCAGGGCATCAAGCGTCCTCCAATTATCGGCAATATTACCGGTCAGGACCGTGGCGCGGGGCATGTGGCTCATGGGCCCATCGCTAGGCGAGTTTCAGCGCCTTGTCATCCTGCCCGCCTGCTACTTGCCGCCTTCATGATGGGCGACCCAGGCAGACCCCTTCATGTTCCAGACAGGCGTGAAGAACACCATCCACAGGATCAGCAGGATCATGCCGCCGGCAGGCACCACGGCGATCTTCTGAGGGCCGAAGAGGTCGACCAGCAGCCCCATCAGCGCGGCGCCGAACGGGGCCCCTGCCATGAAGCCGAGCTGGTAAATGGAAAGGACGCGCGCGAGTTTCTCTTTTGGGGCTGCGTCCTGGACGATCGACCGGCTCATGGCGATGGAGATGCCCGCCGCATTGCCCCAGATGAACACGATCATCAGGAATGCCCAGTGCGGCACTACCCAGAGCATCGGGATCATGCCGGCAGATGCGATGAACTGGGCAGTCAGCAGCAGGCGGCCCTGGCGCTTGATGCGGCGGAAGATCGCCAGCACGACGGACGAGGCAAAGGCGCCCATCCAGAAGGTGACGAACATGTCCCGGATACCGGACGAGCCGAAATGGTAGACATCCCGGTTGATGATCGGCAGCACGACCAGGAAAGACCCGATCACGAACACGCCGACACCGAACATCAGCAGCGTCATGGCCGAGAGCTTTGCATCGCTGCGCACGGCTTTCACGCCATCGAGGATGTCTCCGACAGCCGCGCCGAGCCCCTTGCGGCCTGTGCGCACCTGGCGCCCGCGGGCCATGAAGAGGGCAAAGCCTGCGCCGCAGGCCAGCGCGATGCCCTGAACAATCAGCAGGGTGCTGGCCGAAATCGGGCCGACCGAGAACCCGCCAAGCCAGGGCGGCATACGGGTCGCCTTGTCGGCATAGCCGGCCAGGACGAGCCCCCCGATCTGCGCGAGGAACTGCGCCATGGTGGCGAGCGTCACCCCCAGCTGCAGGGTCACGCTTGAGCCGACGCGCATCCGCCGCTCGACCACTTCATTCACGATGGCGTCGCGCGCGGGCATCATGAAGGCGCCAATGGTGCCGATGGCCAGCGCGTAAAAGATCATTGCCAGATAGCTCAGCTCTCCGCGTGACACAGCCAAAGCGAGAAAGAGGGATGGCACCGCAGCGAGAAGATGAAGCAGGATGAGCAGGCGGCGGCCATCGGCGCGCTCTGCCACCACGCCGCCAATCAGAAGGAACACCACTGACGGGGCCGACAGGGCCATATTGGCAAGACCGAGCGCGAGGCCGTCCAGATGCAGGTGGTTTCGCCCGGTGATCAGGTACGGAAAGAGGACAAGCTGTAGCCCGAACGCCATGAACCAGCTGCACTGGACACCGAGATAGGCGGGCAGTTCGATCTTCACGCCGCGGCGCAGTTTCCTGGCCCGCCAGTTGGTGGCGGTTACCAGAAAGGATGCGCCGGCGGTAATCGCTTCGCTGACGCCGCTGACCGGTGACGTCACGTTGACGGTCGCATCCACGGCGGCCGGGCTGGTTTCCTGCGCGCGCGTTTCTTCGGCGTCTTTTCCGGCGTCTTCTGTCACTGATTGGTCCCCACGCGGCGCATACTCATACAAACCTGCCGATAATGGAACCCGACCGCTAGCAGCAGCCGGGCATGGTTGCAAAGGCAGGACTGTGCCGATAGGTTTTTTATGACTTGTAAACCATGTGGGTGAGGTCTCTTCCAATGCGGACGTTCCGGTACGCGGTCAGCTGGGGCATCGCCTTGGCTCTGGCGGCGATGTTCCTCCATTTGACGCTGCATCCCTGGCCGGCACCGGTTGCAGGAGACGTGAAATTCTTCGATCCGCCGGGGCAGCACGCCGTGTTCGCCGCGCTGGCCGAGAAATCAGGGATCACGCTGTTCGAGCCGGCTGGCCGGTTTGTTGCCGGGCTGCTGGAGCTTGTGGCGGCGATCCTGATCCTTTTGCCCTTCAGCCGCCGGCTGGGGGCCGTGATTGCCGTGCTGATTTTCGGCACCGGCGTTGCGCTGCATCTTTCTCCCTGGCTGGGCCGGGAGATTACCCTCCCGGATGGGACGCTTGACGGCGGAACCCACTTCCTGGTGGCGGTGATCCTGCTGGCGCTCAGCCTGTTGCTGCTGGTCGTGCACCCGGGGCGGTCGCGCACCAGCCGGGTGCTGACGCCTGCTCAATACTGGCGGCAAGCGTAAACCTGGCTCCATTTCTCATTAATCAATTGATGCAAATCTGCCGGGCGATGCCCGAGGTTTGCGCATGGCTGACGCCACAGAATCCAGGACACATCAGCCGGTAGGGGCTGCTCAGGAAGCGCTTCTCCGCCGGATACTGGATGTTGTCTCAATGCCGGCGTCCCGCATTCCGCCGCAGGACCGGCAGATGGCCGGCGATATTCTGCTCGATATGCTGTTTCATGCCGGCGAGCGCGAGCGTGTGATGTGTTCCGCGCGCCTGGCGGGCAGCCGTGAGGCGCCCCGGCGGCTCCTGCGGTATCTTGCCCAGTCGAACTTTGCAGTCGCGCGGCCTCTGCTGGAAGAAAGCGAGGCGTTCGACGATTGCGATCTTGCGGAGATCGTCCGGCAGACTACCCCCGAACACAGGCTGGCGGTGGCCCGCCGGCGCAACCTCTCTGTGGCCGTCACCGCTGCCATTTCAGATGTGGGTGAGCCTCATGTCGTGCGCGAGCTGCTGGCAAACCGGACAGCGGCCTTCGCCGAGACGACCATGGACAGGCTGATCGCCGCTTCCCGGGACGAGCCCGGTTATTGCCCGCTGCTGGCTGACCGGATCGAACTGAAGCCCTCTCATGCGATGGCGATGTTCTGGTGGGCAGATGCCGCCACGCGGCGGAAGATACTGACACGCCATGCGGCCGAGCGTCAGGAGATGATCTCCCTCTGCTCGGACGTGTTTGAAATGGCAGCGGCAGAAGGCTGGCAGGATCCCGTCACGCGCAAGGCGCTGCAGCTGATCGAAAGGCGCCAGCGCAACCGCGCTGCGATTGAGCGCAGCCCGTATGAGAGTCTTGAAGACGCGGTTCATGCTGCGGCCAGCGAGGGCATGGAAGCCAAGATTGCCCAGGAGATCGGGTATCTCTCAGGCATCAAGCCGGTGACGGCCGCCAAGATATTGTCCGATCCGGGCGGGGAAGCCCTGGCTGTGCTCTGCAAGGCAACCGGTCTGAAGCGCGAATATCTCGCGATGCTGTGGACGGCATTACGCCGTCCGCTGGAGCTAGACCCCGGCATGCCTCATCCGCAATTCCAACTGGTTGCGGAAACATATGAGGTCCTTTCGGTGCTCAAGGCGCAGACAACACTGCGGTATTGGAACTGGGCTTTGTCCTCGGCTTACTCGCCTGCGGCGCTACGCCACGCCCAATCCTTGGGAGAGCCCGCCAATGAAGAGGCTGCGTTCTCGACCGCACAACGCACCGCCCGCCTCGTCTTCGGGCGTTAGTGTCTTTTTCGGGGCGAACGGGCTTTTCAAGCGGGCCCGCGCCCTTTAGGTGGGTCGTTCACCAAATTGGGATCGGTCGGAGCTGAGGGGCGCTGTGGCGTATTTCTTGGGACTACTGGCGGCCTTGGTGGCTTTCTGGCTCGGTAATTCGGGCCACTACAAGCCGCTGATGCTCGGATTTGGCGGCGCCTCGGTGCTGCTGACGATGATACTGGCTTACCGGCTGGACATCATCGATCGCGAAGGCGCGCCGTATGTGCGGCTGCCTCAGCTGATGAAATATTATCCTTGGCTGGCGGTTGAAGTCGTGAAGTCGAACTGGGTTGTGATCCGGGCGTGCCTGCGCGCTGATCTCGACATCACTCCCACGCTCGCGAAGATCAAAACCACCTGCAAGACCGACCTCGCCCGAGTGACATTCGCCAACTCGATCACCATGACGCCGGGCACGGTGACTGTGGAGATCGAAGGGGACAAGCTCCTCGTGCATGGGCTCTACGAGTCCGGCACGGAGCCGGAGGGCTTCATCGAAATGGACAAACGTTGTGCCGCCGCCTGCGACCCGAAGGAGGGCCGCGTATGACCGCTGCTGCTCTGATCGCCATTCTGATCGGAATGGTGCTTCTGCTCGTGCGCGCGCTGATGGGGCCGACGCTCTATGACCGCATTCTGGCGGTCAACGCCTTCGGCACCAAAACCGTGCTGGTCATCGGGCTGCTCGGCTATGTGATGGGCCGGCCCGACTTTCTGGACATCGCAATGATCTACACGCTGATCAACTTCGTCACCACGATCGCGATCCTGAAATTCTTCCGCTACCGTTCTTTCCAGGTGCCTCTTGCCCGGCGGGTTGATCCTGCCAAAGGCGGTGAATGACATGGGCGAATTCCTTGCGAACATTGGAAATTTCTGGGAGTTCCTGCGTCATCCGCTGGGCGGGCTGGCATGCCTTGCCGGCGGGTTTCTCTGCATTGTCAGCGCCATCGGTGTGCTGCGCTTTCCCGACTTCTACACCCGCCTTCACGCGGCCAGCGTGACCGATACATCCGGCGCCGCGCTGCTGTTGATCGGCATGGCGCTGATGGCGCCCAACTGGCTTGTCCTGGTCAAGTTGCTCTGCATTTTCATATTCCTGTTCCTCACCAGCCCGACAGCTTCACATGCGCTGGTGAATGCCGCGCATGTGGCCGGCCTGCAGCCGCGGATTGGCCCGGTGGGTGCTGCTAATCCGGAGGACGAAGCATGAGGGAGCTGTTTACGGCAGATGCCGGCCCGCTGCTGATCAACATCACGCTTCTGGCTATCCTGTTCATTGTGGCGCTTGCCATTGCAAGACTGCGCAGCCTGTTTGCGATCGTCATGCTGTCGGGCGTCTATTCGCTCGTCTCCGCGGCCTGGTATATCGCGGTGGATGCTGTCGATGTGGGCTATACCGAAGCAGCGGTTGGGGCGGGCATGTCCACAGCGGTGCTTCTGGGGGCGATGCTGCTGACGGCACGGACCGCCAAGCCGGAGAAGCCGCTGTCGAAACTCGGCCCGTTCCTGGTCTGCGGCGCCACCGCTGCCATGCTGATCTACGCAACCGTCGACCTGCCGGGCCTCGGCGATCCCAATTCCCCCGCCAATACCGGACCGGGCATGACCTATGTGCATGTGAACTGGTTCGATACGGGCGTTCCGAACGTCGTGACCTCGGTTCTGGCTAGCTATCGTGGCTTTGATACGATGGGCGAAACGGTCGTGGTCTTTGTTGCCGGTCTGGCCGTTGCCATGCTGCTGGGCTTTGGCGAGCGGTCTCTTGCCGAAACGCTGCGGAACAAGAAGCGCAAGGGCAAAGAAGGCGATGCATCATGAAGAGTGATCATCACGTGATTTTGCGCGTCATAGGCAAGTGCTTCATTCCGCTGATCGTGATCTACGGATTTTACGTCCAGTTCCATGGTGAAGTGGGGCCGGGCGGGGCCTTCCAGGCTGGCGTGGTGCTGGCCGTGGCCATCATCCTTCATTCGCTGACATTCGGCCTCGTTACTACGATGCGCGCTGTGCCGCCGGTATTCGCCCGGACGCTGGCTGCCGTTGGGGTGCTGATCTATGTCGGCGTCGGTTTCTGGTCGATGATGCAGGGGGGGCTGTTCCTGGAATACCAGGCGCTGTTCGGCGAGCCTCCGGGCGGTCATGACGGTCAGCATGCAGGCATCATCATCGTGGAACTGGGTGTGCTGTTTGCGGTCACCGGCGCGATGATTACCATCTTCTACGCGCTGGCCGGCCGCGTGGCTGAAATCCGTGACGAGGACTGGTAAGCCATGGTCGAATTTGTTCTCGAACGCGCAGGCTACTGGGCAATCATCTGTCTTATGATGATCGGCCTTTATATCGCCTTTTCTGCAGAAAATCTCATCAAGCGCCTTGTCGGCCTGTCGATCTTCCAGACGACGATCTGCCTTTTCTATGTGTCGCTTGCCAAGGTCAGCGGCGGAACGGCGCCGATCCTTCTGCCGGAAGATACCCCTTATCATTCCGACCCCGTACATGATGGCGTGAATGGTCCTGACTCTCTACTGGCGGCGACAGGCGAGCGGTTTGCAGACCTGCATCACGCCTATTCCAATCCGTTGCCGCACGTTCTGATGCTGACGGCCATCGTCGTCGGTGTCGCCACGCTGTCGCTTGGCCTCGCGCTGATCGTCCGTATCCGTGAAGCGTACGGCACCATCGAAGCTGATGAGGTTCGCGAGATCGACATGCAAACCGCGCTCGCCCAGGAACTCGAAGCAGACAAAGACATCAAAGAGGCTTCGGCATGACGCTGGAATCCGTGCTGACCTCCGCGCCCGCCTGGGCGCTTGCGCACGCGCCGGTGCTGCTCGTTGCGGTGCCGATGCTGATCGCGCCGCTCGTGGCGATCTTGCCCAACGGGCGCGCAGCCTGGCTTATTTCCGTGCTGACGGCGGGCGTTTCCTTCTACCTGGCCATCGTCACATTGGCATTGGTGCAGTCCTCGCCGACGGGAATACTCTCTTATGAGATCGGCCGCTGGCCACCGCCCATCGGCATCGAGTTCCGGACCGATGCGCTGAATGCGATGATCCTGCTGCTGGTGACCGGTATCGGTTTCCTGGCTTCGGTATTTTCCTGGCCGACGATCACGTCCGAGCTCAGCAATCGCAACAAGCTCGGCATGTTCTATGCGGCCTTCCTGCTCTGCATGTCCGGCCTCCTGGGCGTGGCATCCACCGGGGACGCGTTCAACCTCTTCGTCTTCCTCGAGATCAGTTCGCTGGCGACCTATGTGATGGTTGCCATGGGGGCGCGGCGTGACCGGCGCGCGCTGCCGGCGGCCTTCAACTATCTGATCATGGGAACGCTGGGCGCCAGCTTCTACATTGTTGGCATCGGCTTCCTCTATGCGGCCACCGGCACGCTGAACATGGCCGATATCGCAGATCGTCTGCCCGCGCTGACTGACAATCGTTCGGTCCAGGTCGGCTTCGCCTTCATCATTGTCGGCCTCGGCCTGAAGGCGGCAATGTGGCCGCTCCACCAATGGCTGCCTAACGCCTATTCCTACAGCCCGAGCTTCGTTACCGTCTTCCTGTCGGCAACGGCGACCAAGGTGGCGCTCTACGCTCTGGTGCGGTTCCTGTTCACCGTCTTCCGCCCGGAATACAGCTTCGAACTGGCAAGTTTCTCCTGGGTGCTCGCGCCGCTCGGAATAGCGGCGATGGTGATCTGCAGTTTCCAGGCTGTGTTCCAGACCGATGTGCGCCGTGTGCTGGCCTATTCCTCCGTCGCGCAGGTCGGGTACATGCTGCTGGGCGTGTCGCTGGCGACGGCCCCCGGTGTCGCTGCGGGCCTGCTTCACCTCTTCAATCACGCCCTGATGAAGGGCGCGCTGTTCATGGCGATCGCCGGGATCGTGATGACCCATCAGGGTACGACGATCCGCGACTTTGCCGGCCTTGGCCGCACGGCGCCGTGGACGATGACGGCCTTTGCCATTGCCGGTCTCTCGCTGATTGGTGTGCCGCTGACGGCAGGCTTCATGTCGAAGCTGCAGCTCGGCTACGCGCTGTTTGCCGAGGGCTGGTGGTGGGCGGTGCTGCTCGTCGTTTTCTCCAGCTTCCTGGCTGTCTTCTATGTCGGCCGTATTCTTCAGGCGGCCTTCTTCCAGCCGCCGCTCAACCCGCGCAAAACCCATAAGGAGGCGCCGCTGCTGATCCTTGTGCCGCTCTGGATACTGGCGCTCGCCAATCTTTATTTCGGCATTGCCGCCGACTTCCCGCTGGGTCTTGCCCGTGACGGGGCGGTGGCTGCCCTTGGTGTGGAGGCGTTCCGATGAACCCGGAAACCCTCATTGCGGCGGTCCTTATCCTGCCACTGCTGATCGCGGCGGGCATTGCCGCCATGGGCAAGTTCCCGAACATCCGGGAAGGGGTCACGATTGTCGGATCGATTGCGCTGTTTGCCGTGGTGATCCAGCTGGCGGCGCTGGTGTCGTCCGGGGCGCGCCCGGAACTGTTTGTCGGCCAGGCGGCGCCAGGGCTGGCGATTGCGTTCAAGCTGGAACCGCTCGGCGCCTTGTTTGCAGTCGTGGCCAGCGGTCTCTGGATCGTGAATTCGTTCTATTCCATCGGCTACATGCGCGGGAACCGCGAGCGGAACCAGACGCGTTTCTACATCTGCTTTGCCATTGCCATCTGCGGCGCCATGGGCGTTGCCTCTGCGGGCAATCTGTTCACGCTTTTCATCTTCTATGAAGTGCTGACGCTGTCGACCTATCCCCTGGTCGCCCACAAGGGAGATGCCGCAGCCCAGCGCGGCGCACGCATCTACCTGCTGACCCTGCTTGGCACTTCCATCGGTTTCTTCCTGACAGCGATCATGTGGACCTGGTTCGTGGCCGGTCAGCGTCTGGATTTTGTCGATGGCGGTCTTCTGGCGAATGTCCAGATCTCGCCGGTCGTGGCCAGCGCACTGCTGCTGCTGTTCGTGTTCGGCATCGGCAAGGCGGCGCTCATGCCGTTCCATTTCTGGCTGCCCAACGCCATGGTCGCGCCAACGCCGGTCTCTGCGCTGCTGCACGCGGTGGCCGTCGTGAAGGCAGGGGTGTTCACGGTGCTGAAGGTGTCGATGTACATCTTCGGCGCAGACTTGCTGAATGCGACGCCTTCCCGCGAATTCCTGATGGATGTGGCGTGTATCACCATTGTGGTGGCGTCGCTGATTGCGCTGACCAAGGACAATCTCAAGGCGCGTCTTGCCTATTCGACGGTGGCGCAGCTGGCCTATGTCACGCTCGGCGCCATGCTGGCAGACAAGGCCGGTTTCATGGGCGGTTCGCTGCAGATCGCTGCCCACGCCGCCGCCAAGATCACGCTCTTCATGTGCGCCGGCGCCATCTATGTGGCCACGGGCCTCACCAACATCTCCGACATGCGCGGCCTCGGCCGGAAGATGCCGCTGATCTTCATCGCCTTCTTCATGGCCTCTCTGTCGATCATCGGGGTGCCGCCCTTTGCCGGGGACTGGCCGAAATATGAGCTGATGCAGGGCGCGGTCGACCGCGGGGCAGACTGGGTGCCGTTCATCCTGATCGCATCGTCGGTCCTCAACATTGCCTATCTGCTGCCGATTCCGATCCTGGCGCTGATGCCGCCGCCGCCGGAAGCTCCGGTGAAGGAGTTCAAACGGCCGGGCGGGGCGCCCGCATTGACGGTGGCAGCGCCGCTGTTCACAGCCTTCCTCTGCCTCATCCTCTTCCTGCTGGTCGATCCGATGGGTGACTTCCTGGCCCCCGCGCTCGATGCGGCCACAACCACAGTTCAGGAGGCCGCGCTGCCATGAGCAACGACACGACCCCTCCCGTACGGGATACGTCTGGCCGCTTCGTGAAAACGGCGGCCGAAAAGGTCAATGCCATGAGCCGGACCCCGGACGACGGTATCCATCCCATGTCCCGCGTTCTCTTTGGCTGGACCGAGAAGAAGGGTATTGGCGGGATCATCTTCTGGGGCATGGCCGCCCTGTCGATCATTCTGGTTCTGCTGGACCTGATTGTGCCCCGTCATGAGAAGATCGGGATCGCCAATGCAGTGGGCTTCTACGCCCTCTGGGGCTTTGCGGCCTTCTCCTTCGTTGTGCTGATGGGCTGGCCGCTGGGCAAGCTGCTGCGCCGCGACGAAAACTATTATGGCGATCTCAGCGGCCCGCCCGCCGATATCGATCCAGCTATTGCTGACCGCCTGAATGCGGGCGAACCCAAAGCGTTTGAGGGAGAAGAATGATGCCGGCTTGGCTTGCTGCCCTCAATCCCGGCTGGCTGATGATCCTTGTGGGCATCGCCGCCCTGTTCATCCCATACCGCCAGGTCCGCCAGGTGCTCACCGTTGGCACGCCCATCGCCGCGATCGCGCTGCTCGTAATGGCGCCGCATGAAGTGGACCTGCTGACCGCCGAAGCACTCGACATTACCTTCAGCTTCTACCGCGTCGACAGCCTGAACTTCATTTTCGGCCTCGCCTTCCTCATCGCGTCGCTGCTGAACGCCATCTATGCGCTGCACACGAACAATCCCCGCCAGGACGGTATGGCGCTGGCCTATGCCGGCGCGGCCGTTTCGGCGAGTTTCGCCGGCGACCTGATGACGCTGTTCGTCTTCTGGGAAATCACCGCGATCACTTCGGTCTTCCTGATCCTGCAGGCAGGCACGCGTGCGGCCTACTTTGCCTCGATGCGCTATCTGGTGATCCAGATCCTGTCGGGCGTGATCCTGCTGGATGGCCTGTCCTATGTCTGGCGGTACAATGGCACGCTGTCACTTGAAGCCTTTCAGAGCTTCAGCGATCCCGGTGCGATCTACATTTTCATCGCGCTCGGCATCAAGGCGGCCTTCCCCTTCATGCATAACTGGCTGCAGGATTCCTACCCCAAGGCCTCCGTGGTCGGAGCGGTGGTTCTGTCTGCCTTCACCACGAAGCTTGCGGTGTATGGTTTCGCGCGCCTGTTCCCAGGTTTCGATGCGCTGATCTGGATCGGCGCGATCATGACCGTCTTCCCGGTCTTCTTCGCGGTGATCGAAAACGATCTGCGCCGGGTTCTGGCCTATTCGCTGAACAACCAGGTCGGCTTCATGATCTGCGCCATCGGCGTGGGCACAGCCGGGGTTGGCAATGCACTCGCCCTCAATGGCGCCAGCGCGCATGCCTTTGCCCACATCATCTACAAGGCCCTGCTGTTCATGAGCATGGGCGCGGTGCTTTACCGGACGGGGACGACCAAGGCATCGGAACTGGGCGGGCTTTACCGCTCCATGCCCTGGACGACGCTGTTCTGTATCATCGGCGGCCTGTCGATCTCGGCCTTCCCGCTATTCTCCGGCTTTGTGGCCAAGTCGCTGACGATGAGCGCGGTGGCCTATGAAGGCGTGTCGGATCCCGCCATGGTGGTTGTCTGGCTGATGCTGCTCTTTGCCTCTGCCGGTGTGCTTGAGCATTCAGGCATCAAGATCCCGTATTTTGCCTTCTTCGGCCATGACAGCGGCAAGCGGGTGAAGGAAGCGCCGTTCAACATGCTTCTGGCCATGGGGATGGCGGCGTTCCTGTGTATCGCTGTCGGCCTGCCGGCGATCATTCCGGGCTTTGGCTATCAGTGGCTCTACAGTCTCCTGCCTTATCCGATCGAGGCCTCGAGCTACCAGCCCTTCACGCTGGAACATATCCTGACCCAGATGCAGCTTCTGGTGCTGGCCACCTTCGCCTTCATCCTGCTCAAGCGTTTCGCGCTCTATCCGGCCGAGAAGCCCGGCACGATCCTCGATACCGACTGGTTTTATCGCAAGGCCGGCTATGGCTTTGTCCAATGGTCGGGCACCGTCTGGGGCAAGATGGGGCCGGCAACGTCCACTCTGTTCACGCGGTTGTCGGAGCGGGCCTACAAGCGGTTGGAATCTGCCTTCAGTCCGCGAGGCGAGATCGCGCGGGGCGGCTTGTCCGGCGGGGCATCCATCTGGACCGCCGTTATCCTGGCGGCCGTACTGCTGATGTCTTTCCTGTCGGCATAGCGGGATAACAAAACGGCCAGCCGGTTCATCTTGGCTGGCCGATTTTTTCCATTCGAACCTACTCTCACTGGTGCAATAAAGCCTCAATGGAAGCAGTCCGGCAGCCAGTGTCGGAATTTCTGTATTTGACGTTTGTCAGAGGTGACATACGCTTCCCAAGTAATCGATGGGGTGCTGGGTATGCCGGAAGAAGAGAACGTATCGGTCAGGTCGAACGATTTCGTTGTATATGCTACAGAAATCGTGGCTGCGTATGTCCGGAATAATGCGGTGCAAACGACTGAACTTCCGGATTTGATTCGCAATGTTCACCGCTCTCTTGTGGAGCTCGGCGACCCGGTAAGTGAACCGGAGCGGCTCAAACCGGCGGTTTCGGTGAAAAAATCCATCCAGCACGACTATCTGATTTGCTTGGAAGACGGGCTGAAATTCAAATCTCTGAAGCGCCACCTGCGGTCCAAATACGACATGTCGCCGGATGAGTATCGCGAGAAGTGGGGATTGCCGGCAGACTATCCCATGGTGGCGCCAGGTTATTCCGCGCAACGTTCAAAACTGGCCAAGAAAATGGGTCTCGGCCGGCAAGAACGCTAAGCATAGCGCAAGAAAACGCGGGTCGTTGCGAAATCGAAATGAAATATTTCGCTAATCTATGTTAACAAATTCCTTCGTTGACTCTTGATCCCGGAGTCTACTCGCGCGATAGGTGATTCTTATCGAATCACCGCGGGGGCGGCAGTCATGCGTCAACAGAATGTTTTTGCAGGCATCACCAATGCGCAGGAAGTGCTGATCCAGCACTGGCAATCGCGCCGTGATGGCCAGGGCCGGGTTGCACGGGACAATATCGATCCCGGCGCCCTGCGCAGCGCGCTGGCCTGTATTTCAATCGTCGAAGTGGATGAGGCGGGGGAATGCCGGTTCCGGATCGCCGGATCGAGGCTGCGCGAGATTTTCGGTGTCGAGGTGCGGGGCATGCGCCTGACTGAAATCGCCGGAGCTCATGGCGAGTGTTATGCTCTCGGACTATCAGCCGCGCTGGAGCGTGGCGAGCCGGTGGGCGGCATCATCGAGACCGGCGGGCGTATCCATGCCTGGCTCCGCTTACCGCTGGTGGGTGATGATGGCGCGCTCAGCCAGGTTCTGTGCCATGACGAGCTCCTGCCAAGCCGCCGCTTGCTCCGGACCATCCCCAAGGATGACCGGCTTATCCAACATCCCAGATCGCGCTTTGCCGCCTGATCCCCAGCATTTTCCGGGCGCTTGCTTGTCGGAATAGGAAAGTTATCCTACACCTCTCCGTCTCGGTTATGATCTCCTCATAACCGAAGAGGAGTGGTGAATGGCGGAGTTCAATCCCCAAAGAGATGAAGACAGGGCCTATCTGGCAGGGGCGCTGGTGGCTTACGCACTTGGTTTGAAGGCCGAGGCTGTTCTGTCGGAGGAGCGTGGAAATCCGGTCCACGCGCGCGCCCGGCATATTGCCATGTATCTGACGCACACGGCCTGCGGAATGAGCCTGGCGCGGGTTGCCCGCGCCTTCGGCCGGGACCGCTCTACCATTTCCCATGCCTGCCGGATCATTGAGGATTACCGGGAAGACGCCGATTTCGACATCTGGATCGACCAGCTTTCCAGCGGCATCCAGTCGGTTGTCCTGCTGGGGGCTGCGGAGGCGGCGGTATGAGCCGGGCGAGGTTGCGCGCCTTGAGCGAAACGCAGGTTCGCCGCGTGCTCGGGGCCGGCGGCATGCTGATCGAGAGCGGCGGACAGTGGCGGGCCTATCGGAGCCAGGATGCCCGGCTGTCAGCGGCGGGCAGTCTTTCCCCGCTGATTGCCGGGCGGCTGCAAGACGAAGGCGCGGTCCATGCTGACCCGCAAAGGCCATGGCGCTTTCTCGCCATAGAGCGGCTCGCCCCTGCGCGGGCTGCCATTCCCCCGCCTGCCAGATTGCTGGAAGGCGGGCGCCGCCAGAAGCCGGTTTCCCTGTTCGATACGATTATGGCTGACTTCATTAGCAAGCCCGCCGACCTGGCGAGGCTCAAGGCCGCAAGCCAGCGTTTCCAGGTCGATATGCGCCAGGCGTCAGCAGCCTCGGCGAGGCCCGGTGAGCGCAGGCCGCCCGGCGCGGGGCCGGAGACGGCGCTCTCACGCCTGACCGCGCTGCAGGCCGCCATCGGGCTGGATCGGTTTCGTCAGCTCGAAAGCCTGCTAATCCATTCAGGCACCGTGAAAGCCTTTGCGCGGGAGGCGGGGCTGGCGGAGGCGGAGGCCTGCAAGACAGCCCTCTCTGCGCTGATGGCGCTGATTGCGGCTTATGACCTTGCCGTCACGGCGGCCCGCTGAAGGCGCTAGCCTGCCAATGCGGCCCCGGCATCGCGCCGGATGCGGGCCAGCATCGAGGCGAGCCCATTCGACCGCTGCGCTGTCAGCGCGCCTTTGACGCCGATCTCGTCGAGGAAGCTTTCCGCATCGAAGGCCGCCGCTTCCTTCAGGTCCGATCCGGAATACAGCCGGATGAGCAGGGCGATCAGTCCGGAAACGATCATTGCATCGGATTCGGCCCGCACCTTGATCTGGCCATTCTCGATCCGGGTGACCATCCAGACCTGCGAGGCGCAGCCGCGCACCTTGTTCTCCTCGGTGCGCTCCTCGGCGTTCAGCGGCGGGTTCTGCTTACCCAGATCAATGATGTGGGCGTAACGAGCCTCCCAATCCTCCAGCCAGGAGAATTCTTCACGGATGTCGGCAGCGGCGTCTTGAATGCTCATCGGCGTCATCTGGGGCAAGCGGGGCAAAAAATAAACCCCGGCGCAGGCGCTGCGCCGGGGTTCAATGAAAATCTGCAGCTTGCGCCTATTTGTAAACGGCGCCGAGGCAGTCAGCGATTTCGGCAAGCGCGTGCTGGCTGATGCAGTGGGGAACCTCAAACTCCTGACCCACGCCGGCGACGCAGCCTTGCAGCTGAAGGTTCTGCATCTTCATGCAGCTCTGGACGCTGGGCTCCAGCATCACACGGCTGAGCTTGGCTTCTTCAACCGCGTCGGCGCCCAGAATGCGCAGTGCAGCCACCGAAGCGATCTGGTTTGCCACCGGCTCCTTGCCATACTTCACCTTCTTCTTGCCGCCGGTGAAACTACCGGTGAGGAAGGTGGGCAGGCGTACGGCCGTTGCCACATCAGATGCGGTCGCAACAGCTGTGGTCACGCCGGCTGCATTGGTGTCTGAAAGCGGCGTGGCGCTGGGCGCGACGAGGGCTGCGAGGATAAGATTGTCGGCCGCCTGGCCTTTGCCTTGCAGCACTTTGACGTTTTCCGCGCGGCGGCTGCCATCGCGGATGCGCGACTTGGCCCAGCCATAGCCTTGAAGGGAATAACCTTGCTCCTTGACGATGGCGGCGTTGGAATAAAGCCGTGCGAGATCTTCATCTGTCACAGCGATCGCAGAACCGACCGCATCGTCACCGCCTTTGAGCGAGCGGGCATAGCCCCCACCGGTGGCGAAGCTGTTGACCACACGGTCACGGCCATAAAAGGCCTCGATATCGCGTACGTTGGCGCGGAAATCGGGATCCTGCGAGGCGACCAGGGCGGAGTAGGAAATCCAGCCCCGCGTCAGCTGATCGGCATTGTAGGAGCCGAGCGTTTCAAGGGCGGCATCAATGTCGCCCGAAGATTTGAAAGGTTTACCACCGACTTTATCTGCGTCGGACTGGTAGGTCATATAGACGGCGGCCTTTTCCGAGACCGGGTCCTTGCCTTGAGCTATCGATACGCCGGCAAGCCCAGCTACTGCCAGAACCGCTGCGAAAACCCGCAATGCAGCCATGTTTCTCTCTCCCTCACGCGACACGCGATAGTGATGCCTTAACTTCCCTGACGGGGGAACCTCGCCTTGTCTGTTTGCCACATTACAAATACAGCAGGTGATCGTTCTGGCAGAAAATGCCTAATAAATCTCTCTGGGGTGTTAACGCTTGGACCCCCGTATGTCGCAGAAGCGATTACAGTTTGTTCACGTTGCCTGGCTCGCATTGTGCGGCGGCAGCGGGCTTGCGGGCCTGATCGCAGGTGCGCCCCTGTGGCCGGTGCTTGCGATCATGGTTACCGCGAGCGTGCCCGGAATCGCGGGAAGCCTCGTTCCGGCAGGTGATTCGCTTTGGCGCGGACTGGTCGTGATTGCCTGGACGGTGGTGGCTCTTGCCGGACTGATTCTGACCGGTGGGGGCGCTTCTCCCTTAACCATACTGCTACTGGCGGCGCCTCTGGCCGGGCTTCTGGCCGGCGCCCGCCGCATGGCCGCCGAAGCGGGGGTTTTTGCAACCTTCGCCCTGTTCCTGGTGCTGGTGGGCGGGGCCCTTGGCTGGGTGCCTCAGCCTGCCGGATGGGCCGGGGCCGTAGCGGTTCCATTTGCCTTTTCCGGGCTCGTTGTTTCCGCGCTGATGGTGTGGATGCTGGTGCATTCCGGACTGGCAGAAAAACTCCAACAGAAACTCCAACCAGACGCTCCTGCGCTACCGGAAACCTCCAACCATGCTGCGGCCCCCGCCCGCCCGATGGTGCCGCCTCTGCCCGGACATGGCGCCGCGCTGCTGGATGTGACGCCGGAAGGCCGCCTGCGCGGCGCGGCCGGGGACACGTTCGGGCTGCGGGCCTTGAGGCCGGGCGCGGCGTTGACCACCCTTTTCGAACCAGGCGGGCTGCCCGGCGATATTACTCAGCCGGGCGCATGCGTGACCGGGGAAGCCACGCTGATTTCCGGGCAGCGTGTTCTGATTGCCGCCGAGACCAGTTCTGGCGGCGCAGCGATACTCCTCTTCGCGCCGCCGGCGGGGCTGCCCGACCCTCAGGAGGATGCGCGCGCGGACTTCGAGGAAGAACTGAAAAGGCGCACGGCCTTCTTCGCCTCTCTGGGCCATGACCTGCGTACGCCGCTGCACGCCATTCTGGGCTATGCCGAGATCATGCAGGCAGAACTCATGGGGCCGATGCCCGAGGTGTATGCGGATTATCCGGCAATCATCCATGAGAGCGGTACGGACCTGCTGCTACTGGTCGACGACATACTCGACCTGGCCCGCGCCGAGGCTGGCCAACCCCGCCTTGATCCCGAGCCAGTGGATCTGTCGGCATCCGCAGAGTCCGTCATGCGCCAATTGAAAGGTCACGCTGACCGCGCCGGGGTAACGCTGAAGCTGAAATCCCAAGGCGAGGCCTGGGCGGAGGCTGACGCCCGCGCCGTGCGCCAGATCTGGCAGAACCTCGTCTCCAACGCGATCAAGTATTCCGGCAATGGCAAGACCGTTACCCTGGAAACCCGGATTGAGGGGGGGGCTGCGATCCTCAGCGTTCAGGACAGGGGCGCGGGCATTCCCGCCGACGATCTTGCCCGCCTCACCCAGCCCTTTGCGCAGGCGACGGGTGCCAAGGCCGGGACCGGGCTTGGCCTGTCGGTCGTGCGCCGGTTTGCAGAGCTGCATGGCGGTGAGCTGCGCCTGAGTTCGAAACCGGGCCGGGGAACCAAGGCAGAGGTGATCCTGCCTCGCGCCAGTGACGCCGATCTCAGACCGCTCGATGAAGCGGCGGAATGACCACCTTTTCGCCGTGTTTGTGTGTATTTCTGGGTTAACGCGGTTCTGAAGCACGCTTCAGACGGTGGGACTTTACGGAGTTGTGGTGGGACGCGCTCCGGGAATGTGGTGGGACATTGTGAAGGTACTTTATATAGCGACACGCTGGCCGTGGCCGGTCGAAATGGGGCGTCAGCGCATGATTGTGCAGACGCTCGAATTTGCAGCGACACTTGGTGAGGTGCATCTGCTTTCTTTCGGCGACCTGCCGAAGAAGCCTGCGCCAGACTTTATCACCTCTTCCGGGATGCTGGAGATGTCCAGGATGATGGGGATTGCCGGGAGTATGCTCAGGCGTCCCTTGTTGCCGCTGCAGAGCCACCTGTTTCTGAACGGGCCTGCGACTGCGGCCGTCATGGAAGCGGTGGAGCGCATTCGCCCGGATGTGATCGTGTTCGACATGGCGCGCCTCTCCCACCTCGCTTTGGCCATTCATCGCCACTATCCGGGCATTCGCCTTGTCCTCGACATGGATGACCGCCTGTCGAAGCGGTACCAGCGGATGCTGACCAATGAGACGGCAGGCGATCTGGGCGGCACATTCGAGGCGCGGCTTCCAGGTGCCATCCGTTTCCTGGTCCCAAGGCTCAAGAAGCTGTTACTGCGTGTGGAAAAGAGCCTGATGGACCGCTCCGAGCGGCGTGCTGCGGACGTGTTTGATGCGATCCTGATGGTGTCGGCCCTGGAAGCCGATGAGATGCGAACCGATTGCCCCGGGAGGGCTGATGTTGTTGCCTTCCCGCCTCTGATCAACGAATTGCCGGTGCCGCAACAGGATTTCAGCCGAAGTGTCCGCTTCGTCTTCATCGGCAATGCCGGCTACGCGCCCAACGCCGAAGCGCTGGAGCTGCTGGACCGCGCAGCGGTTCAAGTGAGCAAGAATACAGGCAGTTCGGATACGGATTACTGTTTCCAGGCAGCCGGCAAGCCGCTGGCCCATGCGGTTTACAAGAAGGTCGAGGTGGCCGGCTTCGTGCCCGACCTTTCCGCTTTTCTGGCTGGCAACGCCGTGCTGGTGGCGCCCATCCTTCAGGGCACGGGCATCAAGACAAAGATCATCGACGCGCTGGAGCACAGCGTTCCGGTCATCACCACGCCGGTCGGGGCCGAAGGCCTGGGGCTGACCGAAGGCGAACACTTCATCTGCGTGCTGGGAGAAGATGATCTGGCGCAGGCCTGCCTTCATATCATACGCTCTCCGGAAGCGCGCGGAGGCCTGGCCAGAATGGCCGCGGCGGCACGGAACAAGGGCCTGACAAGCCAGAACCGGACGATCCTGAGGGACCGGCTGACTTTTGCGTTCGGTCTTTGAGCCCGCCTCCAGGCGCGCCGAAAAAGCGGTGGCATAGCCCCGCGAAGCGTGTCACGCTTGCCTATTACTATCAGCCAAGGGGATATCTCAAAATGAGAATGGCAATTGTGGCAGGCGCGCTGGCGCTTGCGCTGGCAGCATGTGGTGGCACGGGCGGGTCCAAGGCAACCATGGTGAAAGCCTGCACCGATGCGGGTGAGGACAAGGCAATGTGTTCCTGCATCGCCGATGGCCTCGAAAAAAGTCTCGACGCCAAGACGTTCAACACGGTCGCCAAGGCGATGGCGCAGGGGGAAGAAAAGGGCGGTGAAGTTCTCGACAACCTCCCGGCTGACGAACAGTCCAAGATCATGGGCGCGATGATGAGCACCGGCATGCAGTGTGCCTTTGGCGGCGCCTGATGCTTGACGGGCAGGCGTGACACGGGACATTCGGACCGATGATGGAACGCCTGCCAGCCAGACTATGGACCGACGCGCTGATCCGCCGGGCAAATCTTGCCGGGGCCAGCGCGTTCGTCACCCAGCACGGCGATGAAGATCGCGGCGATGTGCTGGTGAAGGTTGCCCGCCTCGATGGCACGGCCGCAGCCTATATTCCTTCCATGAACCTCGACGGCGAGCGTATCTTCCTGAACCTGGCTGTTCAGGGCGTCGGCCCGGATGAAGCCGCCGTGGACGAATACGTCCGCCGCGCGAAAGCGCGCGACAGCGATCTCTGGGTTATCGAGATCGAAGATCGGCAGGGACGCCATTTCCTGACAGAAGACGTTGAAGGGGATCCCCCCGGATCAGATGGGCACTGAAGCAGCCCCCTGAACAGGTGGAAGACATTCCTTACAGAAAGCCTTTAGCTGGCTGGATAGCCTTTCCGGTCCACACCTTGGAACTCAGAAGATGCTTCGCTTCTCATTGATCGCCACCGCTGTCCTCTGCGCCGCGCCGCTCGCCATGGCTGACATACCGGCCTGCGGACCCGAGCTTGACCGGGCCACAGCCGAGGCGCGGACCAACGAAGCCCGGCTTTCGTGGGTGGCCAGAGAGGCTTACGAAATGATCGGCTGGATCTCGATGGACTATGAAGAAGGCATCATTAATGCCCAGGAGGAGTCGCGTCTCCTTATGGAAGCAGAAGACAAGCATCGCGCCGCCAAGGCGGAACATGCCGCAGCCGAAGACCGGCTCGCGGCCCTAAGGAAGAAATACATCGAATGCGGAGCGGCCGAGCCATGAAAGCCGTAAGTGTCTTCGCCGTTTTCTTCGCAGTCTTTTTTGCCGTGAGCGCTTTGACAGAAAGCAGCGCGCAGCCGGTCGAAGAGGGCGTTACATCTGCCGCGCTTGAAAGCGGCGTCCCAGCCTGCGGCCCTGAACTGGACGAGGCGATCCGCGCCGCCAGCGCCAATGAACGTCAGAAGGATGCCGATCTGAACCTGCTGAGCGACTATCTTTTGTGGGTTGAATACGAATTTGACGACGGCGCCATGGACGAAGATCTGTTCCTTGAGGAAATGGCGCAAGGCGAAGCTGAGTATCTGGTCGCCCTGGCCTTCAGAAACGAGGCGGCCGCGCTGCATGCGGAGCTGAAGGCAGCCCAGGCCGCTTGCCCGGCCGAGTGAGGCGCAGGCGCCGCGCCCCTTTTCTGCCGCAAGACTGATGCGACTGTAATCTGGCCAGATCGCAATGTGCGAGGCATCTTCCCTTCACTGACAGGAGGAGATTCCATGAAATTGATCATTGCCTGCGCCCTCGCCGCGCTGACGCTTACGCCTGCCGCTTTTGCCTGCGAGTCCTATGTGGCCGATGTGAACAAGGCGGGGCTTGCCGTGAAGGCGGCCAATAATGAGCGGATGGCCGTGCAGACCCGGTTTGAGGAAGCCGAGAAGGAACGGGGCCTCGTCCGCAAGGAAATCGACACTAAGGGCAATACGCCGGAGCGCCAGGCGGAGATTGATTTCTTCCGCGCCGAAATCCGTAAAGCCGAGCTCGACTGGACCGACCGCCAGCCGGAATGGGACGCCGCCGAGGCAGAACTCGTGACCGCGATTGATGCGCATGAAGGCGCTTGCGGCGCAAATGCGCGCACCGGCGCCCTGATGGAAGCCCTCGGGCTGAAACTCAACCGCTGAGGCCAGCGCCATAAACCGCCTGTTTACCCTATCCCAGCAGGTTGTGGCCTGCTGGGATAATTGGGGGCCTGGGCGGCAATGCTGTTCCTTCTGAATGACATCGTGACCGAGATCGAGGCGCCGGAGATGCGGCTGCTCGTCCGCAAAGCCGTGTTCGGCGGCGATGTGCATGGGATGCGGCCCCGCGAGGCGATGGAGCTGGTGCGCAGCCGCCTGCAGGCCGTGCATGACCGGGGAGAGGTGCCCGACCGCGCGATGGTCGACGACCTCGCCGCGCTGATAATTGCCAAGACCGGCGCCAATGCGGCGCTGTTTCCGGTCCATGACGGCCGCGTGGCCGAAGCCCGCCTCACCATCCTGCCGGAAGCCATCCTCGACGCCGTCCGCACCCGCCTCGCCGAAGGCCGCGGCGCGGATACGGGCGCGTTCTGGACGCGGGCGGCTTAGAGGCCGTGCGGCCCGAAAGGCTGCCTAAACATGCATCAGTATTTTGGCACGCGCCGAACTAACCTCGGCGAAGCTTATCAATAGTCCGACGCACGTACTCTGCTGATCTCGAATCACTTTCGAGCTGTAGATACTTTTCGTAGTTTATGATCGCGCCTTGCTTGTCTCCTTGATTTTCTAAGGAGGCGGCAAGTTGGAAGTACGGATACGCCAGCCTTGGGTGACTGTCGATTGCGGCAGCCAGATCAAAGGGTGTGTGTCCAAAAAGCAGATCGCGGCAAATCAATTCGACCACTTCATCGTGGAACTGGAGCACGAAGTGGCTGTGTTCGTCAGAGATGTGTCTTTGAGTGAACGATTCCTTCCAAACGGAATCGCGCATACGCCAAGCGCATCCCATCTTGTGCTGTTGGTCCCGGAATTCCAAATGCCAGGCTGAGTGTTCTTCTTCCGGCACGATCAATACTACTTGGAGACCGTGGAAGATCACCCAGTGGTCATGCGTTTGTGCCCCGACAATACGGCCGGAAGGCGGGTCGTAGAAGCCGCCAACGCCAGGAAAGCGAAGATCTGCGTCTGTGAGCCACCGCACGAGGTTTGGTCCGCGGGCACCGTCCCAGTCGTTAGGAGCGAGTATTGGATCGCATCTCATTTATTTTGATCTCCACCGACCTGCTTTGAAGGGCACTGACAGATTCAAGACTATCGGCATAGGCTAGGGCCAGAATTTCTTGCTGGCCGGCGGCACATCGGTTTCCCGCCCGGACAGCCAGCCCCTTCATTCCATTCGCCAAATCGGCTAGGGCCTCCGGCGAAGAGAGAAGTTGATCGATGTCGCACGTAACCGAAGCCGCCCGGCGGCGCACCTTTGCCATTATCTCGCACCCCGATGCGGGCAAGACGACGCTGACCGAGAACCTGCTGCTCGCGGGCGGCGCCATCCGGGCGGCCGGTGAGGTGGCCGCGCGCGGCGAGGCACGGCGCACAAAGTCTGACTGGATGAAGATCGAGCGCGACCGGGGTATCTCGGTCTCGGCCTCGGTGATGACGTTCGAGTTTGACGGCTTCATGTTCAACCTGCTCGACACGCCGGGCCACGAAGACTTCTCCGAAGACACCTACCGCACGCTGACGGCGGCTGACTGCGCCGTCATGGTGCTCGACGCCGCCAAGGGGATCGAGCCGCAGACGCTGAAGCTGTTCGAAGTCTGCCGTATGCGGGACATCCCCATCGTCACCTTCATCAACAAGATGGACCGCGAAGCGCTGGAACCGATCGCGCTGCTCGATGAAGTGCAGGACAAGCTGCAGCTCGACACCGCGCCTCTCTACTGGCCCGCCGCCAGCGGCCAGCGCTTTGCCGGCATGCTGGACCTTGCCCGCAACCAGTTCCTGCAGTTCGAGCGCCGCCCCGGCGAGCCTGCCCGGATTGGTCCGGCCACGGAAATCTCCGGCGAGCCTGAGAGCCTTAAAGCCAATCTCGACCCCTATGTTTTTGCCGAAATGGTGGAAGGCATCGAGATGGCCCGCAGCCTGCTGCCGGAGTTTGATCCGGAAGCCTTCCGCGCCGGGAACATGACACCTGTCGTGTTTGGCTCGGCGCTGCGCTATTTCGGCGTGGCCGAATTGCTGCGCACCCTCCATTCCTATGCCCCGGCGCCGCGCGCCCAGAAAGCCACGAAGAAGGGCGCCGAGGTGATGATCTCACGCGATGATCCCTCCGTCAGCGGATTTGTCTTCAAGATCCAGGCAAACATGGACCCCAACCACCGCGACCGCGTGGCCTTCCTGCGGCTCTGCTCGGGCGAATTCCGGCGCGGCATGCGCCTGAAGACGACGGGCGGCAAACAATTGAACATCCACAACCCGCTGATGTTCATGGCGCAGGACCGCGAGATCGCCGAGACCGCCTATGCCGGCGACGTCATCGGCGTGCCAAACCATGGCCAGCTGCGCGTGGGGGACTCGCTCTCTGAGAATGGCGACATCCAGTTCGGCGGCATCCCGAACTTTGCGCCAGAGCTTCTGCGCCGCGCCCGGGTGAAAGATCCGATGAAGGCCAAGCATCTGCGCAAGGCGCTTGAAAGCCTCGCCGAGGAGGGCGTCACCCAGCTGTTCCTGCCCGCCATCGGGTCTGACATGATCGTCGGCGCCGTGGGCCAGCTTCAGTTCGAAGTAATGATCGAGCGGATGACGGCCGAATATAATCTCGAAGTGATGTTCGAGCAGGCGCCTTATAACGTGGCCCGCTGGATGGCATCGGACGATCCGAAGAAACTCGAAGAGTTCCTTGAGCGGAACAAATCAGCCACTGGCACGGACCTGGATGGCGCGCCCGTATACCTTGCAAAGAATGCCTGGGATGTCGGCTATGCCCAGGAGAAAAACCCCGGCATCCGCTTTACGGCAACGAAGGAACGGGCTCTGGCGTAATCCCGCCGCTGAGCTGGCCCGGATCGGTTGCAGGCGCCGGGGGAGGCACCGGCATATCGCCCAGGGTTGCTGTTTTCAGCTTTGTAGCCACGCCGGAAGTGGCGAGCGGGTTTTCTTCCTTCCGCCCCTGGCCTGCCTTCAGTTCGCAGCGGGCAGGCGAGGCGCCATAGGTGTCCACGAATGACCATGCCTTGCAGCTGGCGTCACCATCGCAGGCCGTTTCGCAGATGAGCGCCGTTCCGGTGTCGGTGACAGAATAGGTCGCGCCAAAGCGATAGGTGTTGGGCTCATGGCTCGGCGGCGCGGTGTAGGCGGCCTCCTGCATCGCTCCGGTGGCTTCCAGCGGCGCAATCGGCGGGACCGAGAGCGTCTTGCCATCCTTGCCATCGGCATGGGCGCTGGCGGCAAGGCCAAGGCAGGCGGCGGCGATCAGCGTGGCAATGCGCATGGGTTCGGGCTCCGGCAATTATCCGCCGACAAGGCTACCCGCCCCGTATTAACGAAGCGTTTGCCTTAAAAATCGGGGGTTAGCTGCCGAGGCTTTCCCGCTTTTCCTCGATCTCCAGCCATTCCATCTCGATCCCTTCCAGCTCATCGCGCGCTGCGCCGATGCGGGCAGACTTCTTGTTGAAGCCATTGGGATCGCGGGCATAGAGCTGCGGGTCGGCAAGGTCGGCCTCAAGCTTCCCAATCTCCGCCTGGAGTTTGGGAATAAGCGCGTTGATCTCTTTCTGGCGGTGCTCGTCCTTGTAGGAGAGCTTGGTCTGCGGTTTGGGCTTGGCCGGGGCAGGCGCGGCTGCTGGCGATTTCTGAGGCTCCGCCTTCGGAGTATCCTTCCGGCGCACGTCTTTGAGCTGTTCCTGCGCGTCGCTCCAGCCGCCTGCGGTCTGGATCCATTCACCCCCGCCGATGGGGGAAAGGCAGCTTGTCACCGTCGCATCCAGAAAGGCCCGGTCGTGGCTGACGAGGATCAGCGTGCCCTCATAATTCAGCAGCATGTCCTCCAGGAGGTCGAGGGTCTGCATGTCGAGGTCGTTGGTCGGCTCGTCCATCACCAGCAGGTTTGACGTGCGCGCCAGGCCAATGGCGAGGGCCAGCCGGTTGCGCTCCCCGCCCGAAAGCGCGCCAACAGGCTGGCGCAGCTGTTCGGGCTTGAACAGGAAGTCCTTTGCATAGGCGGCCACATGGCGCTGGTGCCCCTGCACCATGATCGAATCCCCGCCCTCCGGCGCCAGCGCTTCCCAGATCGTGTCCCTGGCATTCAGCGTGTCGCGCGTCTGGTCCTGATAGGTCACCTGCAGCGTTTTGGAATGGTAAAGCGTACCGGCATCGGGCGGTATTTCGCCCAGCAGAAGGCGCACGAGGGTCGTCTTGCCCGCCCCGTTGGGTCCAATGATGCCGATCCGGTCGCCCCGCAGGATGCGCAGGTCAAGATCCTTCGCGATGACGAGATCAGTTCCTTCCGGGGTCTGATAGGTTTTCGAAAGGCCCTTGGCCTCGATCACCTTCTTGCTGAGGGAGTCGCCCGCATCCGCGGTAATCGTCGCCAAAGCCTTGCGGTCGTTCAGCGCGCTGCGCACCTGCGCATGCTCCACCTTCAGCTGCCGCAGCCGGGCAAGGCGGCCCTGATTGCGCTTGCGCCGCGCGGTGACGCCGCGGGCCAGCCAGTGCTGCTCATCCTTGAGGTGGGTCGTCATCCGCTTCAGCTGGCGTTCATCCTCCTCCTCGATCTGTTCTGCCCACTGATCGAACTTCACATAGCCTTCGGGGCTTTTCAGCACCTTGCCCTGGCGCAGCCACAGCGTGTTGGTGGAGATATTCTCCAGAAAGCGCCGGTCGTGGCTCACCACCAGCACAACGCCGTTAAAGGCTTTCAGCCGGCCTTCCAGATATTCGATCATCGGCACATCAAGATGGTTGGTCGGCTCGTCGAGCAGCAGGATCGTCGGTTCCTGCGCAAACGCCTTGGCCAGCGCGGCGCGCCGCATCTGCCCGCCGGAAAGCGTTTTGGGGTCAGCCGCCGGATCAATGCCGAATTCCATCAGCTCGGCCTCGGCCATATAGGCGGCCTCCAGCCCGTCGCTCGCATAGTCCAGAACAGTGGCATAGCCGGTGAGATCGGGCTCCTGCGCGACATTTGCGAAGGTCACCCCTGGCTGGCGCCACACCTCGCCGGAATCGGGCTCAGCGGCTTGCGAGACGATCTTCATCAGCGTGGACTTGCCTGCGCCATTGCGCCCGACCAGCGCCGCCCGCTCTCCCTTGGAAAGCGCGAGCGTCACGCCCTCGAACAGGGGCGTATTGCCAAAGGAAAGGCGCACATCGGTGAGGGTAATCAGGGGAGGTTGAGCCATGGCGAGGGAGATAGCGGCTGGTGGCGCGCCGCGCTAGGGGATGACTGGACAAGCGGCGAGGCCATCTGCAAACTCAATTCATGACAGAATCCACGGTCCCCGAAGGTTACAGCCCGCATTTCCGCAAATCGCGCTTTACCAATCCATGGGAACCGCTCTTCTCGAAAACGCTGGCGCGGGAGGTTTCCATTGGCCTTGTCCTTTCAGGAGCGCATTGTAACTCGCGGGGGCTCGTCCACGGCGGTCTGATCGCCTCCCTGGCTGACAATGCCATGGGGCTTTCGTGCGTGGCGGCCCTTCAGGAGGAGGGCCGCGGAGCGCCCGGCGGTCTCGTCACAATCACCCTCAACACCGACTATCTCGGGTCGGCCAGGGTCGGCCAGTGGCTCGCCACCGACACGCATTTCGTCAAGGCGGGCGGGTCGATCTGCTTTGCCGATTGCCTGGTGCGGGCAGACGGGGTGCCGGTGGCTCGCGCCAGTGCTACCTTCAAGGTCCTTCAGGCCGGCTAGACGCTCAGCCCAGGCGAGCGCGTTCCTCCGGCGTCAGCAGTCGCCACTCCCCCTCAGCCAGATCACCCAGCACCAGCGAGCCAAAGCTCGCGCGGTGTAGTGTTTCGACATGGTTGCCGGCGGCGGCGAACATGCGGCGCACCTGGTGGTAGCGGCCTTCGGTGAGAGTGAGGCGGGCGGTGCGTTCGCCGGTGACTTCAAGCGTGGCAGGCAGGCAGGGCTTGTCTTCGCCGCGCAGGACCAGCGTGCCGGATGAAAACAGCGCCGCCTCGTGTCCTTCAAGCGGGCGGGCGAGGGTGGCCTCATAGGTTTTCGGGATGTCTGACTTGGGCGAGATCAGCCGGTGCAGCAGGGCGCCATCATCCGTAAACAGAATAAGTCCTGTTGTGTCGGCGTCCAGCCGGCCAATGGATGAAATCTTCGGATCCCGCTTCAGGAAACGTGGTGGCAGAAGATCGTAGACAAGGCGGCCCTGATCCTGATGCGAGCAGGTATAGCCCGCCGGCTTGTGCAGCATCAGCACCATGCCGGGCGCGGGGTCCAGCGGCTCGCCGTCAAAGCGCACCTCCTCGCCCCAGCCCGTCATGCGGCCGCGCCGGATTGCAACTTCCATTTCCTTGCGCGAGCCATAGCCGAGCCCGGCAAGATACTTTGCCAGCTTGCGTGTGTCGTTCATGCCCTGATCACGTCCTGATCATTTCTGGCGCTTGGGCTTTTCGGCCTTGATGATCTTGTAGCCGTCTTCATCTTCCAGCATTTCCTGGCCGCGGAAGCAGGCGGAAAGTTCTGCCTCATACGGAAGGTGGCGGTTGGCCACCAGCCACAGCGTGCCCGAAGGTTTCAGTGTGGCGGCAGCGGCGCGGATGAAGGCGCGGCCAAGTTCTGAATTGTCCGCCCGCCCCGTATGGAAAGGCGGGTTCATCACGGCAAAATCATAGGTCGCCCGTGGCATATCCTTCAGCGCGTCGCCCCAGGTCAGGGTGCAGCGCCCGGCAAACTCCGCCATCGTCTGTTCCTGGCAGAAGAGGGCGCGGTAATCGGCTTCGAACAGGTCCATCCGCTCAACGTTCGCGCAATGACGCAGGATTTCGCGGCTGAGGAAGCCATTGCCCGCGCCGATGTCGACGCCAATGCCCTTGGTGTATTCGGGCACGCTGTCGGCCAGAAGCTCACTGCCCGGATCAATCCGGTCCCAGCTGAAAAGGCCGGGCCGGCTCCAGAGGCCCGGCTCGATCTCGCGCGGGGCATCCTCTTCGATCCAGTCCTGCGCCAGGTCTTCATTGACAAGGCTGGCATGTTTCACGGTCCAGAAGGCCCGGCATTTATGCTTCGACAGGCTTTCGGCGTCTCCGGCGATCTCGGCCAGCGTCTTCTCCGCCGTCTTGCCGCCCAGCGTGTTGGGCAGGCTCGCCAGCACATAGCCGCCCTCGGGCGCCGACAACAGGGCGCGGGCATAAAGCGCGCGCGCATAGTCGCGCTGCCGGGGCGGCACCACGATGGTCAGCATCGCCTCGGGAATCTCCACGCTATCGGGCTCCAATACGGAGTAACCGGCCGCCTTCAGCGCGTCATAGGCTGGTTTCAGGCTCGTGCGGCAAACCACCCGCTCCTTCGGCAATTGCGCCAGCCAGCCGCCGGGTTCGGCGTTCAGCACCAGGATCGGGCCGGTTTCAGGCACGGGAACGGCGCCCGTTTCGAGCGCCAGCAGCAGGGTATCAAAAACAACTGTATCCATCATCCGGGCAGCGATAGCCGCCCAATTGCCCGGAGGAAAGCCATCTCGCGCGGCGGGGGCAGAGGATTTTACCGTGGCGCGTCCGCCAAAGAAAAACCCCGCCGGCGCAAACCGGCGGGGTTTCTTCGTTTCCCTGACGGGAAAATCAGGCGTCGAGACGCTCGATGATGACGGCCGGGGCCATGCCGCCAGCGGCGCACATCGTCACGAGGCCATAGCGCTTCTGCGACCGCTCAAGCTCGTCCAGCGCGGTGCCGATGAGGATCGAGCCAGTGGCGCCGATCGGGTGGCCCAGCGCCATCGCGCCGCCATTGATGTTCACCTTCTCGCGGTCGAGTTTCAGGTCACGGATGAATTTCTCGGCAACCACCGAGAATGCCTCGTTGATTTCCCAGACATCGATATCGCTGGTGGTGAGACCGGCTTTTTCGAGCACTTTCTTCGCGGCTGGCACCGGGGCGTTCAGCATCAGCGTCGGGCAGTCGCCCATGTTGGCGGTTGCCACGATGCGGGCGCGCGGCTTCAGGCCGTGCTTCTTCATGTAGGTGTCAGAGGCGAGCAGCACGCCGCCCGAGCCGTCCACGACGCCCGAAGAGTTACCGGCATGGTGCACGTGCTGGATCTTGCCTTTGAGCTGCGGGTAGCGGCTCTCGATCAGGCTGCCATAGGTCGTCCCCTTGTCGTCGACCGGGATGTTCCAGAACATGTTGAACACGGTCTTCAGGCCCGAGAGGCTTTCCATCGTGGTGCCGGGGCGGGGGAACTCTTCATGGTCGAGGGCCAGCGTGCCGTCGACATTGTAAACCGGCACAACGGACTTGTTGAAACGGCCTTCCTTGATCGCCTGGGCTGCGCGCTCCTGAGAGACAACGGCGAGGCGGTCAACAGCTTCACGGTCGATGCCTTCCAGCGTGGCGATGGCGTCGGCGCAGCAGCCCTGCTGAGACTGCGGGTGACGCTCGCGCAGGCGCAGGTTGCCAGCGTCCATCATCGGCGGCGATTTCGGATCTGCCGAAGCAGCCGTGTAGCTCATCATTTCGCAGCCGCCGGCGATGACGCACTGTTCCATGCCCGACATGATCTGCGCTGCAGCGAGGTTCACCGTGGTGATGCCCGAGCCGCAGAAGCGGTCCAGCGTCACGCCCGAAGCCTTGACGTTATAGCCGGCGTCGAGGGCAGCCATGCGGCCCATGTCTCCGCCTTGCGCGCCGCGCTGGCTGGAAGTGCCCCAGATGATGTCGTCGACGGTCTCGGTGTCCAGCTTGTTGCGGTCGCGCAGCTGGCTGAGAACGGTGGCCGCAAGATGCTGCGGGTGCATATGGGCGAGGGCGCCCTTGCCGACCTTGCCAACGCCGCGCGGCGTACGGACGGCATCAACGATAAAGGCATCAGCCATGTTGTTACTCCCTGTCTTTTTAATGATAGGCGCGCTCAGGCAGCGTCTGTTTTCAAGGCTTACGCGTGCGTAAGGAGCATGGGAAGCCGTGACGCCGGGGCAGTGGGTGCGATCATTTTCCGGCCGTTAAGTCTGATCCGGGTCGTCCGGAGGCTGACTGAAATAACAGGATGGGTGTCCGGTTTCAGACCAATTCCTCCGGCCATCCTTCTCAGGAAGCGGATTTCACCTCCTGATTTGGTTGAACTTTTTCCTATCCCCCTCCAGGCAGCCTCCAGGATTTTTACGCGTTAAGATTGCCGTTTCACTTTTACACCCTGTAAACGACACGGCCGCCATCATGGGGCGAATAATCAGAACTGCAGTGTTTTCTGCAGTCGGGCCGGGTTTCGCCAGGAAGGAGATTGCCGGCTCAGGCGATGGAGGCAGTGGATGGTCCACAAAGGGTTGAAAAACGAGTCGGGCACAGCCGCGCTGGAGTTTGCCATTATCTCCCCGGTCTTCCTGTTCATGATCGTCGCTCTGCTTGCCTACGGTCTCTACTTCGGCGCGGCCCATACCGTTCAGCAGATTTCGGCCAATTCCGCCCGCGCCGCGCTGGCGGGTCTCGATCTGAATGAGCGCCAGGCGCTTGCCTCGGCCACGGCCTTTGCGTCGGTCGGCAGAAACGGCCTCATCCGGTCCGACGATCTTGCGGTTCAAGTGACGGCAGATGCCGACCAACCCGAGCTGATCTACGTCACGGTCACCTATGACGCGGCGAGCCTGCCGATCTGGAATCTGGGCCCGCCCCTCCCGCTGCCCGGCAAGACCATCCGGCACGTCTCCGTGATCCGGGCGGGAGGGTTCTGAGATGGCCCCCCTGCGCGCACTTCTTGCGGCGCGCCTTCGGCAGGCGCGGGACGAGACGGGCAATGTTGCGATCATGTCCGCACTGATCTCGCCGGTGGCCATTCTGATGATGGCAATGGCGGTAGACCTTGGCAGTGTCAGCCTTCAGCGACGCGAATTGCAATCTCTGACAGACCTTGCCGCCATCACTGCGGCTGCAAACCTGAATTCAGCGGAAAGTCATGTTCTCACGCTGCTCACCGAAAATGGCATGGGCGATGTCCAGCTTCTGAAAAAGGAAGAATGGCCCACGCGCCGCGATCCGCGCTTCCCCTCCCGCGCGTGGGCCGAGGTCGTCAAAGGCCACTATATCGCCGATGCCAAGCTCCCCCCGGCCATGCGTTTCAAGGCCGGGGGTGAGCCCCTCAATGCAGTGCAGGTCACGGTTGTCCGGTCTGGTGAGTTCTTCATCCTCGCTGGCATCAAGGAGCCCGCAATGATGACCACCAGCGGCGTTGCCTATGCGTCGTCGGAGGCGGCCTTCTCGGTCGGCTCGCGCCTGGCCCGCGTGGAGGGCGGCGCCATCAACGCACTCCTCGGAAGCCTCCTTGGCAGTGAGCTGAACCTGACTGTGATGGACTATAACGCGCTACTGGGTGCTGACATCTCCCTGTTCGAGATGCTGGATGTTCTGGCTACGGATCTTAGCCTCTCCGGTGTCAGCTATGACGATATCCTGGGCACCCGTATCAGCGTTGCCCAGCTTGCGGCGGCCATCCGACAGGCGGGATCGCTGACTGTCCAGACCCGCGCCGCGCTTGGCAAGATCGAACAGAACGCCGGCGCGCAATCGACGCGCATCCGGCTCGCAGATGCCATCGATCTTGGTGGCACCGGCAAGCTGAAGCCGGACGACCCGCGTGCCAAGCCCGCCCTTCAGGCGCCGGTGATGGAGCTTGTCACCGCTGCGATCACCGCCTCGAACGGCGCGCATCAGGCAACCCTGGACCTTGGCACCACTGTGCCCGGCCTTCTGAAAACCAGCGTGGAACTCGTTATCGGGGAGCGCCCCAAGAGCTCTCCCTGGCTGCGCCTCTCCGGCCCCAATGCCGTTGTCACCACGGCGCAGACCCGTCTCAAGGTGGAGTTTGAACTGCCTGGCGCTGCGTTGCTTGCCGGCGCGAAGGTACGCATCCCGCTCTATGTCGAGGTCGCTTCGGCCGAGGCCCAGCTGCGCGCCGTTTCCTGTCAGTCCTCCCGCTCCGGAGCGCCGGTGGTCACCATCGCGGCCCGGCCCGCGGTTGGCCGCGTCATGATCGGGGACATCAAGCGCAGCGAGTTTACCCAGATCGGGCGCACCATCAACGTGTCCCTCACCAAGATTGTCGATACGCTGCTTCTGGATGTGCGGGCGAAGGCAGATGTCCGCGTCGGAAATGAGCGGTCTACGGATCTTTCCTTCTCCCGCGCAGATATCGACGCCAACCGCAGCCAGACAGCCACCACCCGCGATTTTACCTCATCGCTTCTCGGCTCTGCCCTGCGCGAGCTGGATGTGCGTATCGATGCCGGGCCCCTGTCCCTGGCAACGCCGTCGCTGGTGCAGGCAGCCCTTGCTGCAACCCTGACGCCCGTGCTGGAACCCGTCGACAGTGTGGTTTTCAATCTGCTCGCAACGCTCGGCGTGCATCTGGGAGAGGCGGATGTCCGCGTCCATGGCGTCACCTGCCAGGCGCCGGTGCTCGTCCAGTAAATCCGCTGCAGTTCAATGCGCCGGGCCTGCGGGCGCATTCACGGGTTTCTTCAGCACAAGCAGCGCCAGAAGCATCAGGCAGAAGGCCATCGCCATCGCCATGAACAGATTGTTGAACGTCATGGTCATCGCTTCGATCTTCATCCGCATCACCAGCTGCGCATAGGCAGAGGCTGCCGGATCGGCCAGGCCATGGGCCGCGCCCGCCGCTTCGGCCTGCTGCAGGAAGGCCTGCACTTCCGGCCGCGCCGGGTCGAGGCCGGATGCGATTTCCTGCTCGTGCAGCGCCGTGAAATGATAGGTCATCGTGTTCAGCGCCGCGATGCCGAAGGCCCCGCCCAGGTTGCGCACCACGGTAAAGAGCCCCGATGCGTTCGCCACCATCGGCGGGGGCAGCGTGCCCAGCGCCAGATTGGACACCGGCACCATCGTCATGATGAGGCCAATCCCGCGCAGCGCCTGTGGCCACATCAGCTCGTTGAAGCCCGATTGCGCGGTCAGCTGCGCATTGCCCCAGAGGCCCGCCGTCACCAGCACGATACCGATACCCACCACAAGGCGCGGATCGTAACGCTTCGTCAGTGCGCCCGAAAGCGGTCCGCCAATGAACATCGCGATGCCGGAAATACTCATGATCTGGCCAATCTGCAGCGGCGAAAATCCGCGCACCTGCCCGAGAAACAGCGGCAGGATATAGACCGACCCGTAAAGGCCGAGGCCGACAATGGTGGCTATCATCGCGCCGGACCAGAAGTTCCGGTTGCGGAACACCATCAGGTCGACAATCGGCGTATGATAGGTGAAGGAGCGGAAGAAGAAGATCACGCCCGCCACAGCGCAGAGGGCCGCCCCATACACGATGCTGCGGTCGGTGAACCAGCCTGCGCTCGGGCCTTCGTCGACCACCCATTCAAGGCTGCCCAGGAAGAGGGCCATCGCGGCGAATCCGAGCACATCCAGCCTGCGCAGAAGGGCGAAGTCACCCTTCTGTTTGGGTACGAACAGATACACAAGCACGCAGGCTGCAATGCCTGGGCCGATATTGATCAGGAACAGCCAGTGCCAGCCCAGATGCTCGGTCACCCAGCCGCCGAGTGTCGGGCCAATCGACGGTGCAAGCGTGGCCACCATGCCGATCATCACCTGTTGCGTCATCGAGCGTCCGCCGGGGAACAGGGTAAAGGCCGCTGCCATTGTGGTGGGCACCATGGCCGCCCCGGCAAAGCCCTGAATGGCACGGAAGAAAATCAGCGAGTCGAGATCCCAGGAAAGCGCGCAGAGCAGGCTGGTAACGGTAAAGGCGCCCGCCGACAGGATGAACAGGCGGCGCAGCCCGAACACCCGGTTGAGAAATCCCGAAAGCGGAATGCCCACCACTTCGGCAATCAGATACCCGGTCTGCACCCAGGCGATTTCCTCGCCGCTGGCGGCCACGCCGGCCTGGATCTGACGGATGGAACTAGCGACGATCTGCACGTCGAGGATCGACATGAACATGCCGATCACCATGGCAAAGAAGCCGATATGCAGCGTCAGGGGTATCTTCTCCTCCGCCGCGCTGGCGGCGGGGGGAGCGCCTGCACCGGGTGAGGCCGTCGCGGCGGTCATGTCAGCTCTTGGCGGGCTTTACCGAAACAGTCGCTTCCACCGACAGGCCGGGCCGCATCAGGCCGGTGGCGAGGGCATCCTGCGAAATCGCGATCCGCACCGGCACCCGCTGCACGATCTTGGTGAAGTTGCCGGTCGCCGTATCCATCGGAATGAGGCTGAACTGCCCGCCAGAGGCGGGGGCCAGCGACTCCACCGTCCCATGCACCTTCATGTCCGGATACGCATCAATATGCAGCTCCACCGGCTGGCCCGGCTGCATCCGGCCAAGCTGGGTTTCCTTGAAGTTGGCAATCACATAAGCGCTCTGTGTGGGAACGATCGCCATCGTCTGCTGGCCGGGGTTGACCAGCTGGCCCCGCGCCACCGTCCGGTTGGTGACGATCCCGTCAACCGGCGCGCGGATCTCAAACCGGCCACTGTCAAGCGCGGCAGCTTCCACCCGCGCCTTCGCGGCGGCCACCTGCGCATCGGCGCTGGCGATGGCGGCTTCTGCAGCGCCAATATCTTCCTGCGCGCGGGCCAGCGATGTGCGGGCAACCGAGATGCGGCTTTTCTGCGAAACAATGGCGGCGCCTGCCTGATCGGCCGATGCATTGGCCGCGTCTGCCTTGGCGGCGGCCGTGTCGAGGCCGGCCTTGGGATAGAAGCCGCGCTCAGCCAGTTGCTCGTCCCGCGCAAGCTCGTCCTTGGCAAGGCGGGCATTGGCGTTGGCCGCTTCGGCCCCGGCGTTCAGCTCGGAGAGGCGGTCGTTTTCGGCGGCGAGGCTGGCTGCGGCGCCCGCCGCGGTGGATTTCAGCGAAGCCAGTTGTGCCCGGGCGCGGGCAGCTTCCGCCTCTGCGGCGGCCAGGGCGGCGCGCGCCTCTTCCATTCGTGCGGCAGCGTCAGCCCCTTCCAGCCGGATCAGCAGGTCACCCGCCTTCACCGCCTGATTGTCGCTCACCGCCACGTTTTCGACATAGCCCTGCACCTTGGGGGCCACCAGCGTGATGTCGGCGCGCACATAGGCGTTATCAGTGGAAACGTCGAACCGTCCGGTGGTCCACCAGTCGGTCCCTTTCCACCCGATGATCAGAGCCAGCAGCAGGCCAAGCCCGATCAGGATCGGGCGGTGATGCCGCTCGACGAAGCCTGCCGGCTCAGCCTCTGCGCTGGCATTTTCCGGATCGGCTCTTCCGGCGGGGCCGGCGGGATTTTGCGGGGACGGTTGGGAGGAGGCAGGCCCGGGCTCAGAACGGGGAGGAAGCGGCTGAGCGGCGGGCTTCGGGGAGAGAGTTTGTTGGCGCATGGCACTTGTTTCTGATGGTCGGGCTGATCATTTCCCGAAACTGTAATCTTGATTACACCACCAAAATGTGTAATGTCAATTACACCAATTCGTGAAAGTTCACTCATGCCTGCCTTTTCGGAAAAAGCTTCAGAAACAGCGGCAACCGGGCGCGCAGGCCGCGCCGCGCAGCGCCGTGAGGCGTTTCTGGATGCTGCGCGGGATGTTTTTCTGGAGCAGGGGTATGAAGCCGCCAGCATGGCCGAGATCGTTGCGCGCGCCGGCGGGTCGCTCTCCACGCTCTATGCCCAGTTCGGAGACAAGGAGGGGCTGTTCCTCGCCGTCGTCACCCGCCGCGTGAAGGAGCTTTCCGGCGCCCTGCAGCTGGAACTCTCCGCGCACGCTCCGGCTGAGGAAGGCCTGCGCCGCATCGGCCAGAACTTCGTGGCCCATCTGTTGACGCCCACCGGCATCGGCCTTTACCGCGTCATCCTCGGCCTCGCGCCAAAGTTCCCGGATCTCTCCCGCCAGTTCTATGAGAAAGGCCTCAGCGAAGTGCGCGCCGCCGTCGCCGCCTATCTGATAGACCGGGAAGCGGCCTGCGAGCTCAAACTGCGCGATCCCCACCGCGCCGCCCACTTCTTCCTGGAAATGGTTCGCGGCACCCTGGCTCACCGCGCCCTGCTGATCCCCGGATATTTTCCGGATGCAGACGAAATCCGCGAGGTGGTAGACGACGCCGTCAGCCTCTTCCTGGACGGCCTGCGCCACCGTTGAGCAGGGCTGGGTTGCGACCTAGATACCAGTTGAGGTCATTGCCTTGCGTATCCCGCGCAGCCGTATCGGCGCCCGCTTCGATCAATAGCTGGATCAGGTCTTCGCTGGCATTCTCCGCCGCATACATCAGGGCGGAGCGCTGATCCCGCTCAAGCCGGCCACAACCGGTTGTGGGATTCCCCGCCCCGCGGCTGTCGGTGCGGGCATTCACATCGGCGCCCGCCGCAATCAGAAGGCGTGCTGCCTCAATATTCCCGGTCTGGGCCGCATACATCAGCGCCGTCTTGCCGAAATAATTCGTAGGCGTATTGGCATCGATCCCAGCGCTGAGCACAATTTCCAGCACTTCCGGGCGGCTAACGGCTGCGGGCAGAATACCGCCGGCAAAGCGGACAGCCTCACGTCCATCGCCCGACCGCTGTACATATGCCCAGCTCTCCAGAAACACCGGCTCGATCCGGCTGGCGGAAAGGCCGGCATGGATCGCGGCAGCAATGGCCGTCCGGGGCGCCGCGCGGTTCTGAGGAGAAGGCGGCAGGCTGAGCAGGCCGGGCGCGGTCAGGGCAGCGTCTGCCAGCGCCGCCGCGCCCGCGTCCAATTCCAACACCAGCGGAGGCTCGCCCTCCATTGCAAGAGAGGCCAGTGGGGCGTCACTGCTGCGGGCATAGAACACCCGGTCCATCAATGCCCGCCAGGCGCGCAGGGCTGCGTCTTCTGCCGCCTCGGGTGTCATGTAAAAACGCGCAGCATAATGCTCCGCCATCTGAGCGAGAAAGTCCGGCTCGCCGTGTTTCAGGCGTTGATACACTGCCCAGCCTTCCGGATCGCTTGCGCCCCAGTTCAGTGCGCGAAGCAGGCGCGCCGTGTCATCGGACGGAAGATCGCCCCTCGGTATTTCCAGAGGCTGCGCCGATGCCTGGGGGCGATGGAAAATGTCGGCCAGCAAGCGGCGCGGATCAACCCCGGTCCACCCCATCGTGCCATAGCACATCAGGTTTTCGCCCGGCCCGCCATACATGGTCTGCAGCGCCTGAAGAAACGGGAAGGTGGCCGCAATCGCTTCCAGCTCGTCCTTTGGCGGACGAACCCTGATCTCGCAAACCGGCCCGGCATTCTCCGCAGGCCACACACGGCGCAGCGTTTCAATCTCCATGTCCGCCACGCGCGGGCGGTAGGTCTCCGGCGAAGCCGTGTAAAGCGCGCCGTCTTTCAGGAAGAGGCGCGCCTGAGCTACAATGCCAAACTCCGCCGTCGGCCCGCCCAGCGCCGCGTCGGCCAGATCGATCCAGCCCTGCTTGCTGCTGCCGATAGGGGCGCGGGCCTCATAGGCCTTTACCACGGCATCGAACGCCGCTTCATCCTCGAACACATAGAGCGCCGCGCCCAGATACCGCCAGCCGATATCCCGGCCGACCACCAGCAGCACCTCATTCTCGCCGTCCCCGTCAAGATCATGGCGCACAGCCTGCTGAAAGGTCGAGAGGCCATCCTTGCGGCCTGTATAGTCCGTATCCGGAAATCTGAAGGCGGCATCCTGCGGCATTCCGCGCAGGTCTATCGCCGCGGCGTCCATCTCGCCGGGGCTGCGGAACTGGTTTTCCCAGGCGGCGGCATAAGGCGCGCAGAGTTCGGGGGCATCATTGCGGCCAAGTTGCGGCGTGAAAGGGGGAATCTCCCGGCCCGGCCTGCTGAGATCGGCGGCGGCGATACTGGTAAACGCCGCAGGCGGATGCGCGCGCGCCGCCAGCACTATCCCGGCCGCGCCCAGAAGCCACGCACTTCCTCTGGCCATGCCCCAGTCCTCCGCTTGCTGATCCCAGCACCTAAACGGAGAATATGGCATCAATCCAGAATGGATCGTTTATCTGCGAGGCAAAATCGCGGCGACCGGCTCAAACCGGGCGTTTTTCGTCGCCTTCGCCGCCCCAGAAGCGTTTGATCTTGCCGAGAAAGCCTTCGCTTTCCGGATGGCAGTCAGCGCCGGAACAGTCACAGAACTGGCGCAGCAATTCCTTCTGGCGGCTGGTCAGGTTCTGCGGGGTCTCCACGAACATCTCGACATAGAGATCGCCGGTCTGCCCATTGGCGCGTACGCTCGGCATGCCCTTGCCGCGCAGGCGCAGCTTGCGGCCGGTCTGCGCACCTTCGGGGATGGCCACGCGGGCACGGCCGCCATCGATGGTCGGAATGTCGATCTCGCCGCCCAGCGCCGCCGTCGTCATCGGCACCGGCGCACGGCAATAGAGGTTGGGCCCGTCGCGTTCAAAGATGTCGTGTTCGACCACTTCGACGAAGATATAGAGATCGCCCTTCGGCCCGCCGGCACTGCCCGGTTCGCCCTCGCCGGAAAGCCGGATGCGCATCCCGCTCTCAACGCCTGCGGGGATCTTCACCTGCAGCTTGCGTTCTTCCTTCACCTGGCCGGCGCCGCCACAGGTCTTGCACGGCTTGCGGATGATTTGGCCGCGCCCCTGACAGATATGGCAGGTGCGTTCCATGGTGAAAAAGCCCTGCTGGGCGCGCACGCGGCCATGGCCGCCGCAAGTCTCGCAGGTTTCGGGCTTGGTGCCGGGCGCGGCCCCCGTGCCTTCGCACGGGCGGCAGGTCACTGCCTGGGGCACATGGATGGTTTCGTCCTTGCCGTAGAAGGCTTCTTCCAGCGTGATTTCGAGGTCATAGCGCAGGTCTGCGCCGCGCTGCGGGCCGCTGCGGCGGCGGCTGGAGGCAAAGCCCCCGCCAAACACCTGGCTGAACAGATCCTGGAAGATATCCTCGGGGTTGCCGCCTTGGCCAAACGGGTTGCCGCCCATTCCGCCATTCTCGAAGGCACCATGGCCATAACGGTCATAGGCGGCCCGTTTCTGCGGATCGGAGAGCACGGCATAGGCCTCTCCCACTTCCTTGAACTTCTCTTCCGCTGTGGCATCGCCCGGATTCTGGTCGGGGTGATACTTCATTGCCAGCTTGCGATAGGCTGATTTCAGCGCCTTCTCGTCGACGCCGCGGTCAACGCCGAGCACTTCATAATAGTCGCGCTTGTTCATATCTTCGTCGCTGCCTGAACTCTGGTCCGCCCTGTGCGGGTCATTTGGGGCGCCCTCCGGCCCCCCGCAAGGGCCGGAGTCAGGCGCAAGTCAGGCCAATTAGCTACCACCCGGCGGGAATTGGGTAATACCTTTCTCCACGACAGACGCGCCGCCGCCGCCGATCTGCTTCACGGCCAGCCCGCGCTGGGCGGTCCCGTCGAGGCGATAGCGGAAGAGGCCGTTCACCCCCATGAAGCCGTTGGGATCGGTCACGCCGGAATGCTGGATCGCCCCGGTGGCCGACAGATTTACCGCCATCGCGGCGGCGTCATAGGCGGCTGCCGCCAGGTCGGTCGGCGCGCGGCCATAGATCCGGCGATAGGTGTCCTTGAAGGTCGTCATATTGTCCGGGTCAGGCGAGGCAAAGATGCCGCCTTCCAGCGTCGGTTCGCGCCAGACAGAGCTGTCGTCCCAGTTGCTCGTGCCCATCAGGCGCACGCGTTTCAGGTCCACGCCATTATAAGGCAGCAGCGGCGCCACCGCGAGCAGGCGGGTGCCCCGCTCGGGGATCATCACGCCCACGCGCTGGTTGGAGCCTGCATATTCGGCCTTCACCACGCTGGCGATCTGGCGTGCCTGGTCTCCAGCTCCAGAATCGGCCGGGTAGAACGCGCTGGAGGCCACCCGCCAGCCATTTCTGGCCGCTTCGGCGCGCATCGCTGCCTCCACCTGCCGGCCATACGGGCTGTCAGGCCCGAGATACACAAAGGTGCGCGTGCCCCGGCTGGCGGCATAGCCCATCACGCGGATCACTTCCTCTTCCGGCATCACCGAGGCCAGATACGCCCCGCCACCGGCAGCGGTCGGATCGTTGGAGAAGGCCACCACGGGAATGGATTTGCGGTTGGCCGCCTGTTTCACTCCGCCCACATTGGCGGCAAACAGGGGCCCCAGAATAATGTCTGCGCCTTCCTTGATGGCTTCATCGGCGCGCGCTTCAGCGGTTGAGGCGCGGCCTGCCGTGTCCATCGGCATGATCAGGAAGTCGGTCCCGGCCAATTCGAACAGCGCGAGTTCAACCCCCGCCAGCATGCTTTCGGCTTCCGAGCGCACATTGGCGCTGGGATGGGTAAAGGGCAGCAGCACAGCGGCGCGTTTAACATCCTTGCCGCGCATGAAATCCGGTGTCAGGCCGCCATCATCCCGGAAATAGGGCTCGTCCACCTGGCTGGTGTCAAACGTCTCACCGGGCTTTGGCTGCACGGGCTCTCCGGTCACCGGATCGACGCGCGGCTGGCCTGTCCCGATGGAGACCGGCGGGCGCGCCGGCGCCGAGGCGCAGGCTGTCGCCAGAAGCAGCGAGGCCAGCACAAGGCTTGGCGCCCGGAGTTTCCTGAGTAAGGGTGGCAACAATGTCATCTTCCGATCCTTCCGACGCCAGTTCGATTCCAGCCGAGGGCGACTCTATGAGCGCCGCCGGTGCCGGGCAACAGCCCGTTGCCGTTTCTCCGGGCCTGTATGTTGTTTCCACGCCCATCGGCAACCTCCGGGACATCACCCTGCGCGCGCTGGACATCCTGTCCGCGGCTGATGAGGTTCTGGCCGAAGACACCCGCGTGGCGGCAAAACTTATGTCCGCCTACGGGATTAAAGCCCGTCTCAGCCCGTACCATGACTATAATGGGGCCGAACGGAGACCGCAGATCCTTTCCCGCCTCGCCGCTGGCGGCCGCATCGCGCTGATCTCGGACGCCGGCACGCCGCTGGTGTCCGATCCCGGCTGGAAGCTGGTGCATGACGCGCTGGAGGCGGGCCACAAAGTTCATCCCGTGCCCGGCGCCTCGGCCCTGCTGGCGGGGCTTGTCGCGTCTGGTCTGCCGAGTGACCGGTTCATGTTTGCCGGCTTCCTGCCGCCCAAATCCGGCGCCCGCAAAGCCGCCCTCGACTCGCTCAAACACGTTCCCGCCACGCTCGTCTTCTATGAAAGCGGCCCGCGCCTTGCCGAAAGCCTGGCAGACCTTGCCAGCGTTCTGGGCGGCGCGCGCCAGGCTGCCGTCGCCCGTGAACTCACCAAGATGTTCGAGGAAACCCGGCGCGGCACGCTGGAAAGCCTCGCCCGGCATTATGACGAAGCCGGCCCGCCGCGCGGCGAGATTGTCGTTCTCGCCGGCCCGCCGGAGGAAAAATCTGCCACCGCCGCCGATCTCGACACCGCCCTGCGCGACGCCCTGAAAACCATGCCCACCAAGGAGGCCGCCAGCAGCGTTTCCGAAGCCCTCGGCCTGCCGCGCCGCGAGGTCTATCAGCGCGCCCTGCAGATCAAATCGGAAGATGCCGGCTAAGCGCCAGATCGCCGAGGCCCGCGGGCGGCAGGCCGAGCGCCGCGCCGCCCTCTGGCTGCGCCTCAAGGGCTATTCCATCCTGGCGTCGCGGGTGAAGCTTCCGGTGGGAGAGATTGATCTCATCGCCCGCAAGGGCCGGCTGATTGCCTTTGTCGAGGTGAAGGCCCGCGCCCGCAGGGACGACGCCCTCGGCGCCGTCAGCGTCCAGTCCTGGCAGCGCATCGCCCGTGCCGCCGAGGCCTGGATGGGCCAGCGCCCGAAGTTCGCAGACTATGGCTGGCGTTACGACATCATCGCGCTGGCCCCCGGCCGCCTGCCGCATCATCTGAAGGATGCCTGGCGCCCCGGTCTGGCTTAGCCAGCGCCTCACTCTACCGCTGTCGGCGGGGTCTCCTGGATGCTCACCAGGTAGGCCAGCAGCACATCCATCCCGAGGTCTCCGAACACGAAGTCCGGCATGTCCTCATGACCCACATGAATGCCCGCCCGGAAGTCTTCGGCCAGGTTTTCCGGCGAGTAGAGCGACAGCACATAGCGTAGCGGCGGCGCGTCAGCCCTCAGGCTCGCATCCTGATCCAGCCCATGGCAGATCGCGCAATGGGTTTCGGCAATCGCCTTGCCGTCGGCAATCGAGGCTTCATCCATCGGAATGCCCAGCGCGTCGGCATCAAACAGGGGCCCCTCGGGCTCTGCCGGCGTTTCCAGCCCCACGCCGGGCGAGGGCACATGCGGCGGCTCGACCGGCTGGCGTTCACAGGCGGCGATTGTCATCAGCCCGGCGGCCAGCAGCAGGGCAGCCGGACGGAGAGGCAGGGAAGGGCGCATCGGCGGGCTCCTTTTGCAGACAGTTGGGGCAGGGCGGCGCAGACCAGAATCGGCCATGGACCTTCCCTATACCACACATCCACCCTGCCACCGGCCTGCAGAAAGGCGAAACCCGTACTTTTCCCTAGCCGGAGGCGCCTGACGGCCTGTACTCTCCGTTCCGTTCCAGCTGGTGCCTTCACCCTGCCGTAATCTTCTATCAGTTAGGCTCCGGGTTTCAGGCACACTCCAGCATTCAGGCCGGGCCATTCACGCATGACCGACAGCCATCAACCGCCCCATATGCCGAGGGTCATTCGTGTCCCGGCGCAGGCGCTCTCGCCGCGCCGGCTGAGCCCGCTGCGCATTCTGCTGATCGCCATCGGCGCCATCGCCCTCTGCGGTGGTGCATGGGGTCTGTGGAAATGGCAGAGCCTGCATTCGGGCATGCCCCGCCTGCCGGAAGTGTCCGAGCTGTGGCAGGCCCAGCGCGAGGCCGCCATTGAGTTCGTCGATGCGCAGGGCAACACGCTGGCAGTGCGCGGCCCCCGCTATGGCCGCGCCATTACGGTGGCAGAGCTGCCCAAACACGTCCCTCAGGCCTTCATCGCGGCTGAAGACAAGCGTTTCTACGAACACGACGGCGCCGATGAGGCCGCCATCGCCCGCGCGGCCATTTCCAATGCCGCTGCCGGCGAAACCGTTTCGGGCGCCTCCACGATCACCCAGCAGCTGGTGAAGAACCTCGTTCTCGACAGCCGCCAGACGATGCAGCGCAAGGCGCAGGAAATCACCCTCGCCCGCCAGCTAGAAAAGAAGATGTCGAAAGACGAGATCCTCTCCCTCTATCTCAACCGCATCTATTTCGGCGCCGGCCTTTACGGCATCGACGCCGCCTCCCGCTTCTATTTCGGCAAACCCCCGGCTGAGCTTCAGATCCACGAAGCCGCCCTGCTGGCTGCGCTGCCCAAGGCGCCATCCAAGCTCAATCTGCGCGACAATCTGGAAGGCGCCAAATCCCGCCAGCTTTATGTGCTGAAGGAAATGGAGAGCGAGCGCTACATCTCCCGTCAGGAAGCCGCCGCTGCCCGAGAAGCGCCGATCAACATCATTCCCGCCCCGCGCTACGACCCGCAGCTCGGCTACGCGCTGGATATTGCCGCCGAGCGCCTGAAGACGCTCCTGCCGCGCGTGCCGGGGGACGCCGTCGTCCAGCTGACCATCGATCCCAAGGTCCAGCGGAAAACCCAGGCCCTGCTGTCGGACCGCATGGCCAAGGATGGCAAGGCCGTTTCCGCCAGCCAGGTCTCTGCCCTGATCCTTGACCGCACCGGCGCCGTCGTCGCCCTCACCGGCGGGGTGGACTATGCCGCCTCGCCCTTCAACCGCGTTACCCAGTCCAAACGCCAGCCCGGTTCCAGCTTCAAGCCTTTCGTGTATGCCCTCGCGCTGGAAGACGGCTATTCGCCCTATGACGTGTTCAACGACCGGCCGATCTCCATCGGCAAATGGCAGCCGGTGAACTATAGCGGCGAATATCACGGGCCGATGACGCTGTCCGAAGCGCTCGCCCGTTCCACCAACACGGTGGCGGCAGAGCTTGGCAACGAAACCAATCCCGAGCGCGTCGCCGCCCTGGCCAAACGCTTCGGAATTGCCAGCGAGATGAAGCCTTACCCCTCCATAGCTCTCGGCAGCCAGGAAGTCAGCCTCTGGGAACTCGTGCGCGCCTATGGCGTGTTCCAGTCAGGCGGCTACCGGATGGAGCCCTATCTGATCGCCCGCGTCACGGACTCGCGCGGCCAGGTCTATTTCGAACATCCCGCCTCCGAGCGGGAACGTGTGTACCCGGAAGACCTTGCCGCCGAGATGAATGCCATGATGATGCGCGTCATCAGCGCTTCTTTCGGCACCGGCGGGCGCGCCCGCGTTCCGAACTGGACCGTCGCAGGCAAGACCGGCACCAGCCAGGAGTCCCGCGATGCCTGGTTTGTCGGCTTCACGGCGGCCTATGTCGGCGGCGTCTGGGTCGGCAATGATGATGACAGCCCCATGCGCCGCGTTACCGGCGGCGCCCTCCCGGCAGAGCTGTGGGCAGAGATCATGAAGGTCGCCCATGAGGGCAAGAAACCGGAACCCCTCTTCGGGGCAAACCGCGCCGTGGTGCTTGATCCGGCGGCGGAACAGCGCATCACCTTCTATCGCGGCATGGCCCAGGCCTTCGCCGCCGCCTCCGGTTCGTCCCGCACTGCCAGCCGTGGCGGAAACGTTCAGCAGGCAGAATAGTCCGCCTGCGTCCGGTCAGTTTGCCATCGCGGCTCTGGGCGCGATGTATTCGTTTTCCTGCGGCGCTGCTTGTGTCTCGCTGTCCTCGGAAGCGGCGTCAATCAGATGCCTCATGGCGTCCATGGGCTGGGGCCGCCCCACCAGATAGCCCTGAAGCTCGTCACAGCCATGCTGGCGCAGGAAGTCTGCCTGGTACAGCGTCTCGACACCTTCCGCCGTGCAGCGCAGCCCGAGCAGTTTTGCCAGCGTCAGCGTCGCCTGGGTGATCGCCCGGCTTTCCGCATCGGTCTCGATCCCGCGCACAAAGCTCTGATCAATCTTGATCTTGTGGAAGGGGAACATCCGCAGATAGCTGAGCGAGGAATAACCCGTGCCGAAATCATCCAGAGAAATTCTCAGGCCCATGTCACGCAACTGATGCAAACGTTCAAGCGCAAAGCCTGTATCGGCCATCAGAACGGATTCGGTAATCTCCAGCTCGATGCGCGAAGGGTCCAGCCTGTTGGCAGCCAGGGCATGCACGATCGTCGACACAAGGCTCGTGGCGTTCATCTGCAGCGGCGAGATATTTATCGCGATGCGGATACTGGAGGGTAGACGCGCAGCCTGCGCTGCGGCCGATCGGATGATCCATTCGCCGATGCTTACGATCAGGCCATTTTCCTCGGCAATGGGAACAAACTCCGAGGGCGGAATCATGCCAAGCTTGGGATGGTTCCAGCGCACCAGCGCCTCAAAGCCGACAACCTTCTGCGTTTCGGTGCTCAGTTGAGGCTGGTAGACGAGGAACAGCTCGCCGCGCGCAATCGCTTCGCGCAGATCCGATTCTCCGCGCAGGCGCGCTTCGGCCTTGTTCGCCATCTCCGGAGAAAACATCGCCCACTGGCCTTTTCCCTTGCTGCGGGAGGCGTGCATCGCAAGATCGGCGTGTTTCAGCGCCATCTGTGCGTCCAGGTTGCGGTCGTCGAATTTACGCAAGCCGATTGAGGCCGTCGAAACGATGGTTGCGCCCCATACCGAATAAGGCTCATTGAGATAGGCACTCAGCGTGTCCATGAAGCTCTCAAGACCATTCTCGCAGGCTGGCCGCTCAATCGCCATGACAAAGCCATCACTGGCGATCCGGGCCACAAGGTCATTGGCGGTTGCGTGCTCGGTCAACCGGTTGGTCACCTGCCGCAGCAACTGGTCAGCTGCCTGATGACCGAGTGTGTCATTGATCACCTTGAACGTATCCAGATCCAGACAGATCAGTGCCCGGACGGATGCAATCTCCAGCGGTGCGCTGGCCCAGCCTTCCAGCAGGTCCAGCAGATGGGCGCGGTTGGGCAGCCCGGTCAGATCATCATAATGCGCCAGACGTTCGATGCGGTCTTCGGCCTGTTTGGCCTGCGTCACATTCGACGCCACGCCGCGAAAGCCAATGAACCGGTCGTCTTCATAGATCGGCTTGCCGGTGAGGGAGACCCAGCAATTGTCACACCCCGATACGCGCACCTGCAGAACGATATCCTGAAACGGCTCGCACGCCTGCATCGCCTGCTCAAGTTTGCGGCGGCTTTCCCCGCTCTGGAACAGCGAAAAGAAGTTACGCCCCACACTCATGAAGGATTTGGAATTGTCCGCGTCCCTGCCGTTGCAGGGCACGCTCTCCAGCCGGAAATCGCTGCCTGTCTGCCACAGCCAGTCAGAAGACGTCTCGCCAAAATCGCGCAGCAGCAGGCTGATGACCTGAGATTGCTCGCTTAAGGCCGCCTCGCTCAGATACTGTTGAACAAACTGCCGGTGTGCCCAGCGCACCGAATAGATGAGAACAAATATGTATACGGCAGACAGCACACCAATCAGATGGCTGGTCAGCCCCCCGCGCAGAAGGCTGGCGCTCAGCAGACCGATGCCGATGGGAACAATGAAGCAAATGGCTGCCTGCGGCACGCGGGAGAGCAGGAAGGTTCCGCCAAACATCATGCCTGCGGTGATGGTGATGCAGGCCATGAACTCGGTGTCGCTGGCATTGAGAGCGATCATCAGGGGAAGGGTGCCCCAGAACAGGCCATGCACAGTTGCGCTTTTTGCCACTGCATGCAGCTTGCGCGCAGCAAATCCGTCCGTGTGGCGATATTTCATCCCGCGCAGATGCTGCAGGAAGGTGATGCCGTTGAGCAGCGTCAGTCCCAGACCCCAGAGCGCGGCCATCGGGCTTTCCCCGTGCGGGCCAAGCTGGACCAGGATGATCGCGGTATTGAGCAATCCGACAAGCAGCATCACCATGATCAGATGGTTGATGGAGTTAACCTGCTTGGTTTCAAGTCCCGGCTGGAGTTTCGGGGGCACCGGAACCGGCTTTAAGAATTTTACCAACTTGTCAAAATGGATCTGAAAATCAAAAGCGGTTAACATTGCCAGACTCTTGGGGCCCCTGAATTAGCGCCCACATTAGCTGATCTGGGTTAAAGCTCCGCCCGGATGCACCGGGAGAGTTTCAGCAAGCTGATTAAGCCCTTGTAAGGAGTTGGGCCGTCCTGACCTCCCGGCATGGTTGGCCGGGCGGCGCCCCTCGCTCGCCGGATTAACCAATCCCCGGCGCGCAGACGCGGTTGCGGCCCTTGGTCTTGGCCTCATAGAGGAATTTGTCCGCTTTCTGCATCAGTTCGCGGGCAGACATTCCCGGTTCGTATTTCGCCACACCGAAGGAAGCCGTCACGGCGGGCAGGGGCGCGGGTGCTCCTTCCAGCTGATGCACGGTCTTGCTCAAAAGGTGCTTGATGTTCACCAGCCGGTTATAGGCTTCCATAAGCTGGCTGCCGGGAAAGAGGATCGCAAACTCCTCGCCGCCATGCCGGGCCACCAGCCGCGGCTCATCCGCGCTGGACGAAATCAGCCGCGCAAAATTCTGCAGCACCACATCGCCGGCCTCATGCCCGAAGGTGTCGTTCAGCGCCTTGAAATGATCAAGGTCGGCCATCGCCACGCACAGCGGCTCGCGCGTGCGGGCGGCATGCTCGATGGCTTCTTCCAACGTCTTGTCAAAGGCGCGGCGGTTGGGAATGGAGGTCAGAGGGTCACGCAGGCTCTGGGTGCGTACTTCATCCAGCTGCTCGCTGAGGGTCGTGATGAGGCTCTGAGACCGGGCAAGGCCCTGGTTCAGCTCCTGCGTCATCGCGCTCATCCGGCGGTTTTCCTCGATCAGTCCGGAGACCAGTGAATTGAGCTGCTCGGGCGAGGCGGCCGCCTTGGGCAGGTCCTGCTCCAGCGTCGTCAGGGTGGCGGAAAAGGCCGAGTTCTGCTGCAGGCTGGTGCCGATCACGGCCAGCACTTCCTCAATCTCGTCGCCAATCGCCTGGCTGAGATCATGAGTTGCAAAAACGCTCTGCTCCTCGGCCAGATAGGCCTGGAACAGCAATTCGATATCATAGGCGGAAATCGTGTCCTGCCCCAGCAGCAACTCGTCAATCTCGGCTACCAGCGCCGGATCAGACTTCGTCGAATAGGCAAACCACACCGCATAGGCATTGGGGTAGGGCGCGGTCTTGTATTTCTCGCTGAGCTGAAACACCCGCACGGCAGCCTTGCACGCTTCTCGAAAATCCAGCTGGGCTCTGGGGTCAGAGGCAGTGGCCAGCGGGGTCCGGTCGATCAGTTGCGCGCCCATGTTGGGTCTATCCAGTCATTGTCAGATGTTATGTCGTACCAGAAGAGGGTTTGAGGACGGTTAATACCGGTTACGGTGTTTTTTTTTCGCCAAGGTTGCCGGGATTGTCCGAAACTGTCCTGGATTGTCCGGATTGGCCAAATTCTGATCCTGAATGTCTTTGGAGCAGGCTTGGCTTTTTTGAGAAGTTTCCAGAAAAAACTCCAACCGCGCAGCCCTATCCAACAAAATTCCGCTCAAACCTGCAGCAGACACGCGGGAAAAACTTTATTTCCCCACCCCCTCCGCAGGCGGACGTATACTGCAAGGCATGTCGCCTGAGATCGCCCGCCTGTATGCCCACGTATTGCCAGTCTTCTGGCCATACCTC